>Ga0256407_10008974_pt1 | contig 14444 bp, 10 predicted proteins | sample RumenRJG_04DNA_FD_193489 | JGI IMG/M metagenome (GOLD analysis project Ga0256407, IMG submission 193489) | Bovine rumen microbial communities from Lethbridge, Alberta, Canada - RJG_04 | ecosystem: Host-associated > Mammals > Digestive system > Stomach > Rumen | place: Canada: Alberta... | reverse complement strand
AAGTTAAAAATTCATCAGATGAAGAAGAAGAAAAAGATGATTTCTTATTAACAAAAATTAAAAAAAAACCAAATCAACATCATAATAAATCTCAATCTCTTCCTTTAATATTAATTTAAATATTAATAAATATAAATATTATAAATTAATAAAATAATAAATAAAAATAAAAAAAATAAAAAAAATAAAAAAAATGACTTCAAACATAAATGATTTTGAGAATTTAAATAACAATGCTCAAAACACAGCTTCATCAATAAAAAATCAATTTCTAAATTTTATATCAACAATACCATTTTGTATTAAATCTCTTTTAATAATAAATATCATATTTTATATTTTTAATATTTTATCAATTAATTTTTCATATTATTTATCAAATATTCCAAAATATACAATTTTAAAATTTCAAATATGGAGATTAATAACATCAAATTTACTTTCAACAGGATTTATGAATATTTTATGTGCAATTTTTTTTTGGTTACCTCAAGCAATAAATTTAGAAAGAAGTATAGGAACAATAAAATATATGATAAATTTTTTCATAAATAGTACTTTGATTCAATTACTTTATTCACTTTTTATTATAATAATGTCAATTTTTATTAGTGGAATACAAGATAAAAAAATAATTTATTATCATAATACTAAAGAAATATATTATATTGAAAGTGATGGACTTTGGCCTTATATTATGATGGAAATGACTGTTTTATCATTAGCAAATCCAGAAAATAATATGAATTTTTTTTGTATTCCTTATCAATTAAAATCTAAATATTATCCTATTTTAATATTAATTTTTATATTTTTTATTAATTTTTCTATTAGATTTGATTTTATTGCGGGAGTTGCTTTTGGTTTTTTTTATGTTTATTTTTTAAAAAATACTTTCGAGCCTACAGAAAGAACAATTGAAAATATTGAAAATTGGATGATTTTTAATTATGTGAGAGATAGTCCTTCTTTTATTAAAAAATCTAAAGTTGATGCTAGTTTTCTTCTTGGTAATAATATGAATAATTATAATGAATATAATAATTATAATAATAATAATCAAAGAAATAATGGATATACACCTTATTCTGGAATGGGAACTCAAGTTGGTGGTAATAGTTTGATTTAATATTTATTTTTTGATTTTTTAAAAAAAATTAAATTTTTTTTAATTTATTAAAATATTTTTTTAAAAATTTTTTTTTTTTGTTTTTCAGTTAATAAATCAAGTGAAATTATTTTCAATTAATTAAATCTCAATGAAACAAAAAAAATTTATTGAACCTTATATTAATCCAATGAAAAGAGTATTACTAAAAAAGAAATTTAAAAATGAAGAAGTTAAAGAATTACAAAATGAACAATCTCATATTAAAACAAAAGAAAGTAAATCAAAATTAATTATATCTTCCAAAGAAAAAAATTCCAAATCAAAATTAATTTCCTTAGAAAAAACAAATGAAAAACAAGAAAATAAAGTATTAAAAACATTAATAGACACTTCAAAAAAAATCAAATTAGAAAAACTAAATCAATACTATCAAAATACTCAAAATAAAATTTTAATAAATAAATTAGGAGTAGATATTTTTACATTTAATAAAATATTAGAAGAAAATTTAATTCCTTCAAATTTTCTTTTTCGTCATAAAATTATTCCAGATATAAGAACAAAAATGGTAAATTGGATGTGTGAAATTTTTTATGCATATAAGTCAAATTTTCAAACTTATTATATTGCAGTTGATATTATGGATAAATATTTTAATTCTTCAAAAAGAAAATTAAAAAATAAAGATGTTCATTTAATTGGATTAACTTCAATTTTTATTGCTTCAAAATATGAAGATATTATTCCTTTTTCAATGAAAAATATTTTAAGTGATATTGGAAAAAATAAATTTAGTAAAAAACAAATTTTAATTAAAGAAAAAGAAATTTTAAAAGAAATAAATTTTGATATTATCTCAGTTTCAACTTTTGATTTTGTTAATATTTTCATATATGATTTAAAAATGAATAATTTAAAAGTTGTTCAATCTTTAAATTTAAATAAATATCTTCATATTATGAGAAAAACTTGTTTATTTCTTAGTCAAATGATTTTATTAGATGAAATATTTTCTAGTTATGAACCTTCATTAAAAGCTTTATGTTGTTTAATTTGTTCATATGATTGTTTATTATCAAGTGAAAATGATATTTGTTTAAAAGTAAAAAAATTTTTAAAAAATTGGATTCTATTTAATATAAATGAAAGTAATTTTACTCAAGAGGAAATTAATTGTTTATATGAAAGGTTAAGTTTTTTATATAAAAATATTAAAGAATTAACTGAAAAAGGTAGTGGTGAATGTTTTAATATTGTAAAAGTTTTCTTGAATGAAGATTTTATAAAAAATCAATTTTAATAAATTTTTATAAAAATTTATATTTTTATGAATATAATATATTTATAAAATTGATAAAAAAATTTATTAAATATTTTTCTATATTTATTCTCATTTTCTAAAACTTTGTTTTAATTTATAATAATCAATTACAATTCAAAAAATTCTAAAAATAAAAAATATAACCTACAAAATTTTACTTTAATTTTTACTAGAAATCATCAAACCATTTTGTATCAACAGAACTAGGAATTTCCACTTTATTTTTATTACTAATTTTCAAAGTTTGCATTTGAATAGTTTCAAACTTTTCATTATCCATAAATAAAATAAAAGGAGAATCAATCATATTTAAATTTTCAATACTATCTCTATGATCTTTATGAGGAATATAAAAAGGTTTAATTTTCATTTTTTTTAAATCTTCCCATGGAAAATCTTTAAAAAAAATTTGTTGTTGAACTTTATCTAAACTATTAATTCTCAAAGAAGCTTTTTTACATAATAAACCATCGATTAATTCTCTAATTTCAATATCAGCTTCATTTGGATAATCAGGTTCTTGTTCAATAATTTCTTTATAAATATCAAATAATTCAATTGCCTTATTTCCAAATGGAAGTGTCCCAAAAAAAATATAAAAAATACAAACTCCAATTGACCAATAATCACAAGGGAAAGAATAACCTTTTCCTAATAAAATTTCAGGTGCTATAAAATTTGGAGTTCCTATTACAGTCTCACTATAATTTTTTAATTTTCTTGATGTACCAAAATCTATTAATTTTAAATAACCATTTGAATCTAACATTATATTACTTGGTTTTATATCTCGATGGATTATTTTTCTTTTATTTAAATATGATATTATTTCAAATAAATTTGCTCCAAAAAATTTAGTTTCATATATATTTTCCTTATGTTTTCTTTGTTCTAAATATTCACCAAAATTTTGCCCTGGAATATATTCTTCTAATAAAAAACACCAATTATTAATTTTTAAAGTTTTAACTAATTTAACAACAAAAGGATGATCTAAAGTAATCATAGTTTTTTTTTCATTAACTAAATTTTTAACTCCAGTTTTTTGTTTTTCTGCTGCTAATCTAGAAACTGCTTTAGCAGCATAAAAACATATTTTATTATGAACTAAACATACATTTCCAAATCTCCCTCTTCCTAAATAAGAAATGTAATATAAATCATTTAATGATATGTCATTATCTTCTAATAACATTTTTGATTTTAAATAATCATTTGCACTTTGTTCTTTTAATAATTCAAAAAAATCATTTGTATTTATAATATAACATATTGTATATTCTGATGATATAAAATTATTTGAATTTACTGTTTCATTTAATATTGATAATTCACCAAAACAATTTCCTTCATCATATATTCTTAAAGTCTTTTTTGTTATTGGATCTTTCATTTTTACTCTTCCTTTTGCTATTAAATAAAAATCTGTATTTTTATTTCCATTTTTAATTATTATATCATGTTTTTGAAATGTCATTTTTTTTACTTGTTTTGTTAAAGCAAATATTTCTTTATCTGTAAAATCTTTTAATATTAAAATTTTAGTTAAGTTATTATATGTTTCAAAAAAGTTTTTATTATTTGGAAATTCTTTTAATACTTTTTTTATATTCCTCCAAGTACATTCAAATACAATTGTTGGAGTATTTTTACAAATAATATCATTATCTAAACTAAAAATATGTTATTAAATTAAAAATAAATCTTACTCTTCTGTTGAATTAATTAATGATTCTCCAATCATTTGTCCATTTGTTAAAATAATTTTATTATTTTTTGTTAATTCCCCATATAATAAAAGACAAATTTTTTTATTTTCATAAGTTGATTTTGGAATTACAATATCTCCTTCTTTATATTCATTTAAAGTAAAACTTTCAAAAATTGCATCATAATCTTGATTTGGTGTTGATGAATTTATTAAATGAGTTATTAATTCAATTTTACTTATTTTTTCTATAAATAAATCAAATAAAATTTGATATTTATAATCTAAACCAATTGATTCGAAAAAAGCTTTTTCAGGAATAAATAAAATAACAGTTTTATTACTTTTATTAATTATTTCAATAACTTGTTTATCATAAGATTTAAAAAAAGTATAAATTGTTCCTGCGTATCCTCCTTTTTCATGAATAATTGAATATTTATCATTTATAAATTTTTCTTCGATTTCTCCTTCCATTACATAAAATAAATCTTTATGAGTAATAAATAAAGGTTTTTTATTTACATCTTTTTTATTAATATGTAATAATAAATTTTCTTTATTTATCTCATAAGCTCTTATTAAAGAAAATAAATTTTCTTTTTGTATATCATTTAATTTTTGAAATAAATAAAAATGTGATAAATGTTCTTTTTTTTTTTCAACAATTTCAGAAGTATTTAAATGATTATATTTATATAAATTATTAGTATGTAAATTTAATAATTCTTGAAATAAATCATAAGTAATAGAATATAATTCAATTTTAGTTTTTGCATAAGCACTATAAGCCCTATAACAATTAGGATTAATTAATGATATTTCTCCGAAAGAATCTCCATTTGATAATTTTAATCTTTTATTTGTTGTTTCATTTTTTAATATTACATCACCTGATTTAATAATAAAAAAAATTGTTGCCTTTTCCCCTTTTTTAAATATACAAATATCTTTTTCTATTTCTAAAATATTAATATGATTTATTAAAATTTTATAAAAGTCATTATTATATTCCATAAATAAATAATGTTGTTTAAAAAAATTATAAAGCATATTTTCTTCATTTTTTGAAATATCACTTGTTGAATATGAAAATAAACTTTTATTTTCTTGATTTTTTGAATTTGGATTATTTGAACTTTTAATATTTGAAATATCATTTTCATCACATGTTTCTTTATTATTTTTTTCTGTTAATTTTCTTAATAAAATATTTCTTCTTGTTTGATTTGTTCTATGAGAATTACGATTTGAATTGTCATTTTTATCATTATTTGTTCTTGATTTTTCTAATATATTTAATCTTCTATATTCAGTATCAATTTTAATTAAAAGAGGAGTTAAAGAATTTACACTTTCTAAATTTGAAAATTTTATTAGTCTCTTTGCATTGTTTATTATATCATTTTTTATTTCTCTTTTTACATTATCTTCGGTTTTTTTATTATTATTGTTATTTGCTTTTGTTGTTTCATTTACATTTACCATAAATTCACTTGGAATTACTATATTTTTTTGTTGACATGTACAAATATTTGAACAACTTTTAAATCCTCCAAGATTACCCATTCAATAGTATTAATTATTATAATAAATTATTCTCTTTAATTTAATTTTTTTATATATGGAAAAAATAAAATATTAAACATTATATCAAATTTTATCTTTACTAATTAGTTTAGTATATATTTTTTATTATATTAGATAATATTAAATATTAAAAGTTTTGAACATTAAATTAATTTGTTTTAGAAAGTTTTTTTATTGAATTTTAAAAATCTAAATTATTTTTGTAAAAACTTTTTTTTCATTAAACATTTTATAATAAGATTGTTTATTTTATATAAATTAAAAAATGAATTATAATTCAAAAAAAACAATTCAGTTTCACTCATATTTGGAGTATTATGTCTTATAGCCCATGAAATAGCATCAATTATGTCTTTATTACTCATTGTTAAGAAATTGGAAAAAATGTAAATTCAACTTAAATAATTGTAATAATATAATAATATATTAAAAATAATAATAATAATAATATTATTAAAGGTATAATTTAAAATTATATAAAGATTGATTTATATTTGGTTAATCATGTTAAATATTTATTTAAATAATTAATAATTTTATTTTTACATAACAAAAAAAATAAATATTATTAATTTATTAAAATAATATATATTAAGATTTAGAATTTTTTTTCCATTTTTCATTTTGAGAATAAATAATTAATTATTGTCCATTTATTCAATAATTTAATTTTCTATGAATAAATGAAAGTAACAATGATTAATGCTTCAAATCAATTTTCTAATATTATTCAAATGCAACCTAATAGAAGAAATAAAAAATATAAAACATCTCTAAATAAAAATCATAAAAATGGTAAAACTACATTTATAAATAAAAGAAATATTTTTGATATTAATAATGAAGAAAATTCATATGAAAAAATATTAGATAGAATAATGGATAATAATATAGAAAATCCATATCTTAAACAAAAAAAAATAAATTATGAAACAAAAATTTCTGATATTAATAGTGATTCTACTATAAATGGTTTATTTAAAAGAAATAATAAAACAAAATTAACTACAAAAAATGTTTTAAAGATAAATAATTATTATAAATCTAAAAAAAGGAAAGAATCATCTAATAATAATATTGAAAAAATTGAAAAAGGAGAATTTGATAAAAATAATAATGATAAACAATCTGATAATAATAAAAATTTAAGTGATAATAATAATATTAATAATGAAGAATGTTTAGAAAATGAAAAAAATATTTTTGAAGAAAAAAAAGACAACGCAATTAATTCAAATAATAAAAATAATAATATTATTAATGAAAAATTAAATAAAAAAAATATTGATTTAGAGAAATTAAAAAATAATAATAATAAAAAATATAAAGAAAATAATGAAATAGAAGTAATAAAAGAAAAAAAAGATACTCTCAATACTAAAATTTTAAATTTTGAAGATAATATAGAAGAAGAAAAAGTAAATGAAAATAGTATATCAAGTATATCAATTAATTCAGAAAAAAATAATGAAAAAAGTAAATTGAATTTAAATGAAAATAAATCAAAAAGTAATAATGAAGATGATAATAATAATTCAAATAAATCAATTACAAAAAAAGAAGAAAATATTAATAATAATATATATTTTACTCCAAAAAAAAATATGAATTCAAATTCTAGTAATTATATTAAAGAAGATAATGATGAAAAAAGTAATAGAAGTAAAATTCATTTTCGTTCAATTTCAAATTCAGATACAAAAAATAATAATAATTCAATAAATAAAAATGATAATGATAGTGTAAAATTTTATAAATTTAATTTTACAATATTTGCAAGTAAAAAAAGAAGATTTTGTTGTTTTTAAAAATATTAAAAATATAAAAAAATATTTATTTTAAAAATATATAAATAAAAAACAAATTAATTTTAAAAATAAATAAAAAAAATATTTAAAAAAATTTAAAAATTAAAAAAAAATTAAAAAAAATTAAAAACAAGAAATGAATCAAAAAAACACTTCATTAAAAACATTAATAAACCAATATAAACAAAAAGATGAGAAAAAAATATTTATAGACAATTTATTTCCTGCAGACGACTCAAGTATATTTAGTACAAACCCATTATATAAAAACAGAAATCCAAAAGCACCTCAATCTTTTTTTCCAATAGAAGAAACATTTTTAATTTCTCAATTTTCATGTTTACCAAAAGACAAAAAATTTACTTGGTCAAAATTATCAGATTTAAAAATAGAATATAACATAATAAAAAATAATACTTTATTAAGTTTATCTGAAGATATTATTCCAGGAGAAATAGGAAATTGTTATTTTATTTCAGCAATGAAATTTTTAAGTGAAGTCCCATCAAGAATATCAAATATAATAAAACAAAATGAAAAAAATGAAAATAATTCTTTTGAAGGAAATATTTATATTAATGGTATAGAAAATAAAATAATAATTGATGATTATTTTCCTTATTCAAATGAAAATAAAAAATTTAATTTTTGTCAAATTAATGAAATTACAAAAAATATTTGGCCAATGATTTTAGAAAAAATATGGGCTAAAGTTAATTCTTCATATGAAGATACTATTAGTGGTTGTATTAGTGATGCTTTTGAATTTTTAACTCCTTGTCCAATTAAAAAATATTATCATGATATACAATATGATAATTTATTTTTAAAAATTTCAAAAGCAATTGATGAAAAATATATTATTTGTTGTGATATTACAAGTTCAAATGATAATATTTTATTAAGGAAATTAGGAGTTATTAGTAATCATGCCTATAAAATTTTATCTCATGGGACAATTAGAGATTCAAAAGGGAAAAGTTATAATTTATTAAAAATTTATAATCCTTTTCATACTACTACTTGGACTGGAAATTGGTCTCCTTATTCTTCTATTTGGACTAATGAATATTTAAAACATTTAAATTATAATCCTGATAAAGAAAAAAATGTTTATTGGATTGAAATGAATGATTATTTAAAATTTTATACTACTACTTATATTTGTTATTATCAAGATGATTGTAATTATATTTCTAAAAAAATTTCTATTGGAGGAATTAATAATATTTTTACTTGTGCTAAAATTATTATTAAAGATTCAAATTTAAATCAAATTATTAATACTAATAAAGATGATATTGACTCTAATAAAATTGAATTTCAAAGTAAAAATAGTACAAATAGTAAAATGAATATTAATTCAAAAATAAGTTATTTTATTATTAATTTAAAAAATAAGAGATTTATGCATAATTATAAAAAAAAAGATGATTTTGAAAATATATTTGTTAATGTAACTTTAGTAAAAAAAGAAAATGATAATTTTAAATATATTGATAGTGTTTGTGGAAGAGAAGAAAGAATTTTTATTCCTGTTAGTAATATAAGTGATGGTGAATATATTATTTCTGTTAATTTTCCTTTTTTAAATAATAATATTTATGAAATAGGAAAAAAATTTTCTATAAATCCATCTAGACCAAATTCAATTACAATTGGATTTTATTCTTATTTAGATTTAAATAATGTTTTAATTGAAGAATATATATCTGAAAAATATGAAAAAATTATTATTAGAAATATTTTTGAAAAAGCAAAATTAAATTCACATTTATATTATTTTGATAAAGAAAGAGAAAATGATACTTTAAGAAGTATAAATTTTGAAAATGAAAAAGGATGTTTTGGATATCTTGTATTAGATAATAAAAGTAATGCAACATTATTTGAAAGTATAAATTTATGTGAATATGAAAATGTAAATTTAATATCATTTATTTTATCTCAAAATAAAAAAGGAAAAGAAAAAAATAATGATAATAAAAATTTAATTGAAACACAAGATAATTTAATAGATGATATAAACACAAGAAAATTTATAGAAATTTTATCACAAAATAAATTTATAAATCAATTTGAAGAAAGTAAAATAATTCCAATAAATTATCCAGATAAAAATAAAAATTTAAGTGAAGAAAATCCATTTGAAATTTTATTAAAAATTGGATGTAAAAGTACATGTATATTAATATTTGAAAAATGTGATGAATATGCTGCAATTGATATAAGAAGTCAAATTACTTTTAGATATCCTTTATATGTTATTTTAAAAGAAACTAAAACTAATTCTACTAAAACAAGATTAAAATATAATAATAGTGAAATTGAAATTTATGAATGTATTATGGAACATAGTACTGGAGTTGTTTTTTATTATAAAAATAAAACTAGAGATATGTGTGTTAGAATTAATATTATTTTTAAAGAAAAGAAAAATCTTAAATTTGGTATTAGTAGTGATATGCTTTATGGTAAAGATGATTTAAATGTTGATAATTTAAATGAAATTTCTTTATTTATTGAACCTAATCAAAATAAATTTATTGAAATGAGGTCTCAGAATATATTTGAAAGTTTTAATTATAGTTTTACTATGAATTATTTTATTTTTTTTTCTAAGTCAAAAATGTTATTTGAAGGAATGGATAAAAAATAAATTTTATAATAATTAATAATTATTATTATGATATGTATATTAATTATAAAGATATATAAATAATTAATATAATTATTAAAAAGTGAATTATTAGATAATTAATATTTTTGTTTTAAGATTTAGAATAAAAAAAGTAAATTAATTTAAATTAAATTAATTTTATCTAATTTTAAATATTTAAATTTTTAAATATATAATTTCTACGATTTTTTATATATTATTTTTATATTCCAAAAATTGATTAATTCTTTATTTTATTGTTTATTCATTGAATTTTATTTTATAATTGAAAAATATAATATATAAAATCTACACTTATATTTTTATTTATTTTTGCAAACAAAATTAATTTTGTCCTTAAATTTTTTGTTTCAATATTATTTGATAAATATTATTAAAAATAATAATGAAATATATGACTTAGATATTAAATTATTTGTTCAAATATAATACAAATAATTTTTGAAGTGTTATTAAAGTAAAAAAATAAATATGTCAATTACTCTAAAATATTATATTAAAAATAGTGATTTACCTTTTACAATTTTTGAATTAATTGCAATGTATATTGAGACTTATTTCTATCAAAAATGGATTAAACATTGTGAAATAAATAATAAATTTAAAATTGATATTATACAAATACTGATAATATCTTTATTTTTTACAGATTTATTTTTAATAATAGCAAAGAAAAAATCAATTTCTACAAAATATTTAAAAGATGATATTATTTTATATGATATTTTTTTACCTATATTATTATTTATAATTCAAATTGTTCTTTTTAATCACATTATTGTTATAGGTTATTATATAACATATACAATTGAAAAATATTTATTTTTTTTTTTAAATTGTTTAAAAATTATTTCTACATTTCATAACGGCGGATTAATAAGTGATTTATTAAAAATTGTAAATTGTGTTTATATTTTAAATATATTATTAATTGTTTTAACAGATCCAATAAAAAATAAAGGAAAAAAAATCAAAATTGTTTTTTATGAATTAGCATTTATACATTCTCCTTTTTACATATTATCTATTTGTCATTGTTTATTATATACTTTTAAAAGAATAAAAAAAGAAAGAAATTTAGATTTAAATACATCTATTAGTATATTAGGTGAAAATGTATCATTTATTTTATTTTTTTTATTAATAATATTTCATAATATCATTATTATTATTCAAGGTATTTTAATACATCCTTTTATGTGGATAAGTTTGATTAATTTATTCCCAATTATTATTTGTATTTATTATTTTTGGTATTATGAAATAAATAAATCTTACATTTGGTTTGTGATAGCTTTAATATTTTATTTATGCTTATTTATATTTAATTTATATTTAATTAAATAATTTAATGAAGTTTTACTTTTTGAAAAAATTTAATTTTAATTATCAAAATAAAATTTAAAAAAAATTAATATAAAATGATTCTTTTTTATAATTCATATGGAAAAATATATACTTCTGATATATTATCATTATCATCAATAATATCATTAATATTTTTATGTCTTTTAATATTTGTTCCTTTATTTATGGCATATTCAACAGAAGATTTCTGGCAAAGAGTAAAAATATGTCAAGAACAACCATATGTACAATTAAAAAAAAAATATTTTATATCGACTTTAGAAAATCAGGACAATCGTTATTTATCAAAATTTCACACATCATCGGAATTGTTAAATTCAAAAATAGACTCAGTAAGCTTAGATGATGATGAACGTTTAATAACAGGATTTTCAATATCAATATTAAACATAGATGAAAATGGTGATTCATTCAATGATAAAATACAAATAAAAATGTCATTTATGACAGAGAATTTATTAAACATAAAAATGATGTTTTTCTTTGATTATTATTTATTAAAAAAATCTCGTTTTTATACAGAATCAATGATGTATTTAGATATAGATGCAAACAATGCGAATAGTATAATATTAAATGGTGAATTAAAATTAAAACAAAAATCTCCAATTGCTCAAATGAGTATACCAAAAATATTAAAAGATAAATATTTATTTGGAGTTGATCGAGAATCTCCTTATGATATGCTTGCTCTATATAATAAATATTCTAATAGGAATGTTACAACCAAATTTGAAGGAGATTTATTTTTGTCTCCTAAATTAAATAATGATAATAACAAAGTTGAAATTATTTTAAATGTTTATATTCCTAAAATTCAGGATGTTTTATATTATGCATCTTTTGGTGAAACCATTAAGGAAGCTTGGATTCAATATATTTATATTTTTATTCCTATTTATTTTCTTGTTCATTTTATTTTAGGTTTTATTATAAGAAATAGAGTTTTTCCTTGTTCTGTTCAAAGTGATATTGAAGGAGATGATCAAGATATTTATTAATTAATTGTTTTTTTTTAATTTTTTTTATTTAAAATATTTTTTAAATATTTTTTTAAAAAACTTTTTTTTTAAATATCAATTTATAAATTATATTTATATAACATTTCATTTTTCCATATATAATAATGAAAAAGAAGTACCAAAATAATAAAATAATATACATAAACATAAAATATATTTTTTTTATTTTAATTGTTTTTTTTATTAACAATTATTTTTTTATTATTAATATTATCATTTTGTCGATCATCAGTTTTATTTTTAGAAGAATAATTAACAGAATTAAATAATTCTGATTTTCCCAAATTTTTATTTCTGGAAACACTATTAAAACCAATTCTATTATTTCTCATATTTTCATCATTAAAAGTTGTAAAAGCATCTTTTTCCTTTTCATCAAGAACCTTATAAATTAAATGAGGATTAACATAAGTTTGGAATTTTTTATTATTATTCAAAATCAAAGAATTCAAATCTTCAACAGACCTTTGACTATTCCTAGATTGAATAATAATATTTCTACTTTTCTTTTTAGATTTCCCACTAATAATACTAACATCACAAGTACTATTATCATTATTATTAATATTATTATTATTATTATTATTATTTCCATTATTATTATAATTATTTAATATATTTTCTTCTTCTAAAATATTTTTAATATTATCATCTTTCCTTCTATCATAATAAAAATAATCAATAAAACTCGTTTTATATTTATCACTCATTTCAATTCTTCTATATCTTTCTAAAGTATCAACTCCAGGTTTATATACATAATTACAATATTTTTCATCAAAATTTTCTTCAGAAATTTGAGGAATAAAAGGGGCTTTCATTTTTTCAACATATAAATCTTTCCAATTAAAATATTTCAACCAAGGATGTTCTTTAATTTGTTTAATCCCAACATAACCTAATCTATTACAAGGTTTCCTTTGAATTAATTTATTAATAAAATCAGCACTATCACTACTCCAATTTCTTTTATTTAAATTTTTCTTAGTAACAAAAATTTGTTTACTCATAACTTGTTCTTTAATTTCTCTTCTAAACCTTCCTTTATAAGGTCTATTCCCAACTAAAATTTCATAACCAATAATACCTAAAGCATAATAATCAACACAAAAATTATGATTTAACCCACATAAAACTTCAGGACTCATATAACCAGGAGTTCCACTTGTATCTTTAGAATTATCAATATTTCTATTATAAATTTTAGCAATACCAAAATCAGTTAATTTAACATAACCTTTATTATCTAAAATTAAATTTTCTGGTTTTAAATCTCTATGAATAATATTATTATTATGTATATATTCTAATGATAAAATTATACAAGCTATAAAAAATTTTCCTTGTTCTTCTGTATAATTTGATTTTAAACATAAATGATATCTTAAATCTCCTCCTGTTAAATAATCCATTATTAAATATAAATTTTCTCTGTCTTGAAAAGCGTAATGCATATTTATTATGAAAGGATGAAACATTTTTGATAATAATTCTCTTTCTCTTTTTATTGATGAGATACTGTTTTTATCTATTATTTTTGTTTTTGACATTTCTTTCATTGCATATGTTTTTTTGTATTTTTTCTGATATACTTTCCATACTTTTCCAAATCCACCTCTTCCTATTACTGTTAAGTATTCAAAGGAATTTTTTGATATTATTTCTTCATCCTCATGGAATATTGTTGATTCGTTGTTTAGAAATGAGCTTTCGTTTTTGTTTTGTTGTGAAGAATTTTTGGGTCCCATTTTGAAATTTTTTTTTTTTTTTTTTTTATTTTTTTTTTTTTTTTTTTTTTTTTATTTTTTTTTTTTTTTTTTTTTTTTTTTTTTTTTT
>Ga0256407_10008972_pt1 | contig 14451 bp, 10 predicted proteins | sample RumenRJG_04DNA_FD_193489 | JGI IMG/M metagenome (GOLD analysis project Ga0256407, IMG submission 193489) | Bovine rumen microbial communities from Lethbridge, Alberta, Canada - RJG_04 | ecosystem: Host-associated > Mammals > Digestive system > Stomach > Rumen | place: Canada: Alberta... | reverse complement strand
AGATTATCTTCGAGCAGGAACCCAACCCAAAGGCTCGCGTACCTTATATTATAGTACCAAATCAGGACTTCTTCATCGACCTGAACGCTTTGGATTTGGATGGCCTGCTTCGTGATACCGTATCTGTGAAGGGTGCTTCGTTCATCGGATCATACTGCCACGAAGAGCTGAGCTGCCAAGACGGCTTCTATATCGACATCGTAGACGCCACGCCCGACTGTCAGGCTGACGATTCCAACCAGAGGAAAGCTATCGTAGGAGCCTTACGTGCTTGCCTGATAGTCAGCTGGGACGATCCATACAACCCAGGAGGCTCTAAGGGCATAACAGAAAAAAGGGAACTCGTCCTGAAAGACAATCCTAATGGCATTGGAAGCCTCACTCCTAACCCATCTCCCTCGGAGAAGGGAGCCATCTACGACCTCAGCGGCCGCAAGGTTAATTCTCAATTCTCAATTCTCAATTCTCAATTAAAACAGAAGGGGCTTTACATAAAAGACGGCAAAAAGATAATCGTTAAATAATCTCTTACTTTCGACTGAGAAAATTTGGAGGTAAATACAGAAACGGAGTAATTTTGCAACAAAAACTTGAAATAACGCAAAACGTAATATTACGTATGAAAAGAAAAATATTGCTTTTAGTATTGATGTTCTTGCCAATTATGGCTAATGCTTATGACGCAGAGATTAATGGCATCTATTACAATTTCTCAGGAAGCAAAGCAATCGTAACTTACCGCGACAGTCAATACAGTAGCTATTCTGGTTCGGTGACGATTCCCGAAAGTGTTTCTTACAACGGCAAGACATATAACGTGACAGGCATAAGCGGTTCGGCTTTTGCCTATTGCTATGATTTAAACTCAATTTCTATTCCGAACAGTGTAACAAGCATTGGTGAGAGAGCTTTTAATTGTTGCAGCAGTTTACTGTTGGCAATTATTCCTAGTAGCGTGACAGAAATCGGTGAGAGAGCTTTCGAAGGTTGTGAGAGTTTAACAACGGCAGCTATCCCAGATGGTGTGAAAACTATTAGTAACCGTACTTTCTTTGGTTGCACCAATTTAACATCTTTGACTATCGGGAATGGGGTGACAAGCATCGGTATGTCTGCGTTTGCGGGTTGCAGATTAACTTCTTTGGTCTTCCCTAACAGTGTGACAAGTATTGGTGCCTTTGCTTTTGCTAACTGTAGCGATATAACCTCAGTAACCTTTCCGAACAGTTTGAAAAGCATCGGTAGCCAAGCTTTCGAAGGATGCGCCAAACTAACCTCTTTAACTATCCCAAACAGCGTAAACTCTATTGCCTATGATGCTTTCTTTGGTTGCGTCGGCCTTACATCTTTCGTTATAGATAAAGGGAATACTATGTATGATTCCCGAGACAATTGCAATGCCATTATTGAAACAGGCAGCAATACGCTGATTTGGGGCTGTTCGAATACCATCATCCCAAACAGTGTTACGTCTATTGGCAACTATGCCTTTCAAGTTTGCGAGGGTCTGACAAGCGTCAACATTCCGGAGGGTGTCACCAGTATTGGCGAGGGCGCTTTTGACAGGTGCTCTAATCTAAAAATTGTTTCTATTCCAAGGAGTGTAACATACATCGGTAGTTGCGCTTTCGCTTTCAGTGAGGGCTTCAGCCTCACGGATTTCTATTGTTATGCAGAGAATGTTCCTGAAACAGAATATGACTTATTTGGAGATAGGCCGACATCCTTTTTTTATCATGAGCTTCCCCATGAATCTGCAACGCTTCATGTTCCTGCGGGTTCTATTGAGAAGTATAAAGCCACTTTGCCTTGGAAGGATTTCGGAAATATTGTGGCTTTGGAAAATACCGTTTCCTTTACCAAGGACCAGATGGCGACCATTATTCTGCCGACAGAGCCTGATGCCAGCAAGGGTAAGTACTATAGGCTCGACAGATGCGAGAAAGGGAAGATTATATTCGAGGAGGAGCTTTCTCCCAAGGCCAGAACACCTTATATTATTATGCCGAAGGAAGATTTCAGCATCGACCTGAACGCTTTGGATTTGGATGGCCTGCTTCGCGATACCGTATCGGTGAAGGGCGCTTCGTTCATCGGATCGTACAGCCACGAAGAGCTGAGTTGCCAAGAAGGCTTCTATATCGACATTATAGACGCCACGCCCGACTGTCAGGCTGACGATTCCAACCAGAGGAAAGCTATCGTAGGAGCCTTACGTGCTTGCCTGATAGTCAGCTGGGACGACCCATACAACCCAGGAGGCTCTAAGGGCATAACAGAAAAGAGGGAACTCGTACTGAAAGACAATGGAACAAGCCTCACCCCCAACCCCTCTCCCGTGAGAGAGGGGAGCATCTATGACCTCCAAGGACGCCGCCTCTCTGAGAAACCAGCCAAGGGCTTGTATATTCAGAATGGGGTCAAACGGGTGGTTAGGTGATGGAAGAAGTCTGCTTTGTAAAGTTTATAGGTTAGGGGTCCCAAACGGTTAGCGGTTAGTGGTTAGCGGTTAGCGAAGCCAATGGCCAACAGCCAAAGGTCAAAGTCCCTGGGCTCCTGAGAATAAGATTATCAAATAAAAGTTGTATATTTGCAAAAATAATAAGCGTTATGCACAAAACTAATAGTAATATCTGTCTAATTGGTGTTGTTCTTTTCATTAGTTGTCTATTCTTTTCTTGCGTAATGGACTATGTAAGAAACGAATGCTTCGTAAACTGTACAAACGATACCCTAATTATATGTCCATCTCATTATAATGATATTGATAGTATATACGATAGAGCATTTCCTTTTTATTCACAATCAAGTCGTAAGGATGATATGGACGTGTTATTTGAAGTGAATGGTTTATACATACATAATAATGAAGCTATACTTCCAGACTCTACTTGCCGGACAGATTATTATTTGCTCCGCAAAACAGATACCTGTTATTTCTTCCTTATCAAATGGAGTGATGCCAAGCGGTACTCATGGGATGAAATCCGTGATAAGAAGATGTATCACACCTGGATTGTCACTAAGGACAAGAACGGCGAATACGACAAGAATATAAGATATTAAGCTACATTATGAAAAGAATATTTCTTATTGCATCAGTTATGATGTTGCCTTTAATGGTTTTTGCACAGCGTGAGGTTGGAACACTCTCGTTTCAACCAAAAGCAGGTCTGAATGTCGCATATTATACTGGAGATGATGGCGTGGATACCAAACCGCGTCTTGGTATTGTAGGGGGCGCGGAATTTGAGTATCAAATAATGCAAAAGTTAAGTCTGTCTGCTGGCATGCTGTATTCACAGCAAGGCGAAAAAGCAAAAATAAAAGAGACCTTTCAAGTGACGGACATAACGGCGAAAACAGACTATCTCAACTTTCCCATACTTGCCAATGTCTATGTAGCCAAGGGACTTGCTGTAAAGTTTGGCGTTCAGCCTGGTGTCAATGTCAAGGCCGGTTATTCCGTAAACAATTCGTCTTTTGAATGGGAGGGGAACCTTTCATACTATGGCATTCACGTCAAGACGTTTGATCTTGCTATTCCTGTCGGCCTGTCTTACGAGTATAAAAACTTTGTGATTGATGCCCGTTACAATATCGGTGTAACAAAGATGGCAGAAGGAGATGAATCAAGGAACAGAACTTTCCAATTTACAATAGGTTACAAGAAGGATCTTTAGAGTAATGGGAGGATGTATGATGTCTGATGTAAGATGTAAGAAGTAAGATGTAAAGTTTATAGGTTAGGGGTCCCAAACGGTTAGTGGTTAGCGGTTAGCGAAGCCAATGGCCAACAGCCAAAGGTCGAAGTTCTTGGGCTCCTGAGAATAAGATTATCAAATAAAAGTTGTAAAATTGCAAAGACTATAAAACCATTGGTTATGAAAAGAATCGTTTTACTTCTTTTTGGGGGAGGGTTATGTTTGTTCTTCTGCTCATGTGATTTTTTTGTATGGGTTACTTTTGAGAATCAGACATCAACACCTGTCATAATTAGTTCTTCTGAGAAATACAAGCATGAAGGGTATAATTCTTTGGTCTATGATACTGTTGCACCAGATTCAGAGTCATTATGGCGATATGTAAGTTTTCGGAGGCAGAGTTTGGTTAAGCGTGTCAAATTCTTCAAATTCGAAACACCCAAACAATCTGTGTGTTTTGAAGGACCGAAAGAAGTACGAAAAGTGATAAACAAAGAAGGAAGATTCATAATTACGGATAGTTTGTTTAGTTATAAAGATAATTAGTATTGTTGGGTGGTAAATAATCAAATGGCGTTCATTATGAAAAGGAAATTTAACTTCCCAAAAACCGTAAAACAAAGTATTATGAAGAATAAAAAGATTATTTTTTACATTTTCTTCCTACTGGCGACTCTCTCCGCTAGGTCCCAATGCCGTTTCTGTAAAACCTATGAAGATTTTAAGGCTGGTAAGTGGGAAACGCTGGATACCATATACTGCAAAAGCCATACCAAAAGCCACAAGTTCTTTGTGGGAGGCAATGACATCTCGCTTACTACAGAGGACAAAGCCACCGACAAGATGCTCAACAAAGAGGCTTTTGCCGTAAAGCAGGGGCGTAAGTTATTTGTGAATTGCCGGAATATGGTTTTCCAGAAAATGCGTTTTGGCAAAGGCTATGCTAAAGCTATGACGATGGGAAAGGACAGCGTGTTTTTTGTCGCTACAAAAATTGGGAGGAAAAATGTCGAACAGCAAGCGATGGCTGGAGTCGTGTTTGGAGCTGTTGGAGCTGGCATTGCTGGGGGCTCACAAGCGTTGCAGCAAGTGTGCTATCTCGTCACTAACGAAGCGGACAGCCGTGGGCTCTATAACATCACTATGATAGACGATACCGAGATGGCTAAGATTGTTGGAAGAGATTCCAAATTTTACAAGGAATACCTATATGAGAGTGATGCCTCAAAGCGACTGAAACCCGAACACATCTATCCCATCCTTAAGGAGGCTGGTTTCTTCAGGAAAATTAAGCAAGGGGTAAACGACGCAGAAGATCAAGAATAAACACATTAAGGCACCGCTGGGAGCGCCTTACTATTCTCAACAAATGCCATAGCGTAGCCTATCAGTAGCCATTGGGTGGGATGCTCCTGCGGTATAACCCCTTGTCCTTTGCGGTGAATCATGTGAATTGTAATGTTTTGGGCTCCTGAGAATAAGATTATCAAATAAAAGTTGTAAATTTGCAAAAATATAAAACCAAACAGTAGAGTTTTTACAGAAATAAACAAAATAAGATGAAGAATTCAAGTAAGTTGTTTTATGCAGTAATATTGCTGATTCTTGGATCATGTTGCGGAATACCATATCCGGTTGATTTCCACAATGAGACTCCTGGACTTGTTAGAATGAGTTATGCGACATTGAATATGGATGGAAATGACAAATGGTATAAAGACACAGTTTCTTACGAAATTGAAAAAGATTCTGTTCTACGTTTGTATTTCAAAGCTACTTATAATAATAATGTGAAGAAGTTAAGTAAATGTATCTTATTCTTTAAATTCGAAACGCCAGAGAAGTCTGTTTGTCTGGAGGGGCCGGAGGAGGTCGTTAAAGTTTTCAGTAAACACGTTGAATACAAGGGTTACGAATTTGTAATTAACGACAGCTTGTTCAATTGCGGAAACAAACAATAGTTTTGTCCCTTAATGATAAGAATGGCTGTAAAAGCCATCTACGACCTTCAAGGTCGCCGCCTCTCTGGTAAACCAGCCAAGGGATTGTACATAGAAGATGGCAAAAAGATTTTGATAAAATAAAAAATATGATGAGGAGTTTTGTTATTCTTGTCGCATCAGTTCTGGTGCTGTCGGTTGCCGCTAAAGACTCTATTAGTATCGGTACATTAGCAGACGGCACAGAATTTTTGGCAGAGAAACATTTCTTTGGGAAGCGCATAGAGCGTTTCGACCGCGTTCCGGATAAACTCCAGCTTTGCTTAAGGTTTGTGGAGACAATTCCTCCGCTACGGCAAGAGTTGGCACTCTATGATGTTTCAGAACACCGCATGAAGTGGAGAACAGAAGTGGACTTCACAAAAGACTATTATATTCCCACGAGTCAAGGTGTTGTTTTACAAAGTGGGAAAAGCACTCTCCTATTGGACGAGAAAGGCTCCATTTGTTGGGAGATGAAAAAGTTCCGTCCTGTTTACGCCGACGTACGGAACGGCGTGGTATTGGGCTATCCTAAGAAGAAGTCAAACGAATTGATGGGTGTATCCTTAACCAAAGGGCAGAAGTTGTGGTCAAGTGTCCTGTCCCACAATGGCGGTTGGGGTGAAACGATGCCGTTGGAAGATGGCCGTTTGCTTATATCTGCCGACATGATTTGCCTACTGGACCCCCTCACGGGCAAGATGCTTACTAGGAATGCAGAAAACTCTCGCACAAGCTATAAGCAGGCGCTTATTTACGGGGCTGGAGTCGTAATCGGAGGCGTTCTTGCGGGAGCAATAGGCGGTGCTGTCTTTGTCTATTATATGCCAGTAGGAGGAAACCTTCTACATCATTTGAATTCCAACTTCTATGTTGATGATGGCTATATCTACTACGCAGATCGTAACTTCATACGTTGTATGAATGACAAGTTAAAAGTTATTTGGGAGAAGGAATTGCCCAAAAAGGCATCCATGTCACGTATATACATTCAAGAGGACACCCTTTTCTTTGAAAATACAGGATGGGGGGAGAATATTAAGGGCGATTTTTACGGTGATACCCGTCCTTACATTATGCGCTATGACCGCAGAGACGGAACAGAACTTTCCGAAAGAGAAGCTTTGAAAGATGAGGAAAACTTCGTGTATTGCTATCTAAAGGAGCCAGATAAGCCTTACTTTACCCCTCGTAGGCTAACAGTTGAAGAGATGCAAAAGCAGAAGAAAAACGGAATCGGAGTTTATCAGACAGACCGTTCGCTCTCCCTTACACATCGTGTTATATTCTGTGATAAGGATTACTGGATTGTTGATTTGGCTGGCAACGTGCTTTTACACTTCACCAAACCCTTATTGCAGACAGAGGTCTTGGACAACGTCTTGGTGGGTTTGACCGACCAGAATGTGATCTTCCAGTTCGACCTAAGAAACTTGATTTAACATAAAACTAAAACAATACCCAGCAATCAGGACAATTTTAACCCCGATTTTTGTTACAGCGACGGAAGAACATCATTGAGCCAGTCGCAGAGGAAGATGGGGAAATTGACAATATTTCCGTTTCGCCTGATATTGAGAAGCGAGTAGCGCAGGCGGATACGCGGCTCATACTTTTTGTTGTATTCCGCAAAGCTTTTGCCGTTGACATTGTTCTCGGCCTTGACCTCAATCGGTATGATCTCAAGCCCATTCTGAATCAGGAAGTCCACTTCGGCCTTATTACCCTGAAGTGTCCAATAGTGGGGAGTCTTGAAACCCTGTGCAAGCAGTGAACCAAGCACGTAATTCTCTGCCATCGCGCCCTTAAACTCTTTCAAGATGTCCCCTTTGCTAAGAACAACTTCAGGCGGAAGTTCTGCCATTGAGCGCAACACAGCCTGATCGAGCACATATACCTTGAAGGCCGTCAAGTCCTCGTAATGCTTCATGGGTAATTCAGGTTTCTCTGTGCAGTAGATGCGGTAAATCATACCCGAGAGTACCAGCCAGTCGAGTGCCGACTCATATTCCCTTGCCCTGGCACCTTCGCGTACGACTCGGAATACGAATTTCTTGTTCTCCCGCGACAGTTGGGACGGGATGCTGCGCCATATCTCACGAATACGCGGAATATCCTTACCATCCACATGTTTGGTAAAATCCAGTTCGTACGATTTACGCAGATCCTCCAAGTCTAGTTCTATCACGGCCATTCCCGCATTGTCAAGCATGTCGCTGCAAGGCTTTGGCAATCCTCCGCACACCTGGTAACGGCGATATTGTTCAGTCAACTGGTTAAACAGAATCTCAGGTAGCGGCTCCAGTCCTGTCAGCCTCACCTCCATCTGCTCCATCAGCCGTGGATTAGCCATGCGCAGATATTCTCGGAAGGTTACAGGATACATATCGAGAAACGATACCTTACCTACTGGGAAGGTATTGTCAGCCTCGTCTTCATCACTATTGTCGTCCGTCTTCTTTTTCTTACGCTTGGTTGCAACTCCAAGCAGCGAACCAGCCGCAATGACGTCATACTCGGGGGCATCCTCCCTGAAATACTTCAAAGTATTCAGCGCCTCCTTGCAGTCCTGAATCTCGTCAAAAAACAGAAGCGTCTCTCCGGCTATGATGGGAACCGTCGTGTAAAGCTCCAGCTCACCAAGCAGGCGTTTGATATCCTTTGTCTGCGAAAAGACACCTTTCAGTTCCTTTTTCTTATCGAAGTTAAACACAGCCACGTGCTTGAATCGTCTGCGTCCAAACTCCTCCACTGCCCACGACTTACCAATCTGACGTGCGCCTTGAACAATAAGCGGCTTGCGGTCTGTAGCATTCTTCCATTCGTCCAGTTTCTTTAAAATGTCTCTTTCTATAATCATAATCGTCTCCTGGTAAAATCGTTGCAAAAATAACAATAAAACCAGATATTTCACACTTTATCGAAGAAAAATGTGTAAAAAATCACACTTTTCGATGATAGCATGTGAAAATGTGGTGAAATAACATCCCCTTTTTTCTTGTGGGATTCGGTGAAAAGTTGTAATTTTGTCTTTATTGAATTGAGAATTGAAAATTAGACTTTAGGCTTTAGACTTTAGCCTTCGCTAACCACTAACCGCTAACCGATAAACAAACGAAAACGAAATCTGTCAACTCTAAAGGTTCTTCTGCAATTGGGTTGAAAAAAAAAATAAAAACCCTTCTGTTCAGTCTGAGACTTCGTCTCTGATGTCGTATCTGTGTTCTTTTCCTTGTAAGCGTTGCTTCCAGATAAAAGCACGCAGACACGCCATCAATCTCTAAGAGATTCAGCTTGAACAGAAGAAAAACCTCGCATTTATTTATGTTTCGGGAGTTATAAGATGGAGTTAAACAGGGAGTTATGTGCTACGCGCAGGAATTTAAGCCAGCAAGCTGGCTGGACGTTTGTTCTGCACATGTAAAACCGTTGTCCACTTTAACTTTCCATTTAACTTCCTAAAATTGAGTTATTTACCATTTTTGAGTTAACAAGTAAATATGTTGTTTTAACCCACAATGCGCAGCTTTTTTAGTGGAGCGAAGCGTAACGGTGTTTTTCCTCGGAAGTTGTCTTACGTTGCGTAGCAATGTGTGGGGATTTCATGGCTTATGCGGGAACTTGTTCACAGGCACAAAGCCATGAACCATCACAGAAGCTCGAAGAGCTAAGACAGCTGAAGAGGGGTTTTCCTGGTTTTCTTTTATCAACAAAAGTGAAGAAGAACCACTCTAAACTAAAGTAATGCTCTAAACTCTCAACTCTAAACTTTATTCAATAACCAATAACCTATAACCAATAACCGATTAAAGTTTTCGTTGTTAATTTTTCATTTTTATTTGTTCTATAACAAACAACTTATTATCTTTGTCATCAGAAAACTTTTATAACCATGCGAACCGTATTGTTTTTCTTTACCATTCTGCTGTTTTCTGTTTCCGCTTGGGCGCAGGAAGTGGAGTTGCAAGGCCGTGTGGTTGATGCCAAGACGGGTGAGACTTTGCCATACGTAAGCATCTATGTGGGTGAGGGTAAAGGAACACTGAGCAACAACGACGGAGCGTTTAAACTGACAGCAGATGCTAATGATATGTTGAAGTTCAGTTGTGTTGGTTATGAAAAGATATCATTTAAGGCAAATGAATTACCTCCTGTTATCAAACTTAAACCTTATACAACCACCTTGGGAGAGGTTACCATACAAGCTTTACGTAATGAAGACATGCTGAAGCTGGTAATTGCTAACCTGAAACAGGATTATAAGAAACAGGGAAAAATGGCAAGAAAATACTTTTTCCGTACTTTGACAGAAAAGGAAGAAGGTACCTATTTAGCTGAAGCATTCATGATGGCTCGTTCTGTGGTGAACATCCGTTCCGCCATGATGATAAGTGGTCTTCAGAATCAAGATACCGAGGATAATGAAAACGCCCTGAACTTCAGCTTTTCGAACATACATAAACTATTGGAGGTAGCACCTATGACCTACAATAGCAGATTCTGGTATGATGTTTTAAAGCCATTGGAAAGCTTTTCTACATTACGCAAATATTATGAAACACACATACAGCAAATACAGGGTGAAGACGGGAAAAACCTCTACCGTATAGAATTTTCCCTGAAGGAAAATATCTCGGAGGAAAAAAAACACAGTCGTAATATTACCGGTACTGCATACGTGGATGCTGACACTTACAGGCTACTCCGCTTTGACGGTTCCTGCAATAATTTTCGTGTGGGCTACGGATGGTTTATCCGCTTTGATACAACCATAAAATTCCATTTGGAATATGACTACAGTCAGGGAGCAGCATCTGTGTCGCATGTGGCCATTCAGGGTGGAACAGAAGTATCACGCTATCGTGCTTTGCTGTTTGCAATCGGGCCGGATAAAGAGATTGCGGAGAAGATGCAATCAAGCGATATAAATATGGTATCTGCATTAAGAGATGCAGGATACGATTCTACTCTTTGGGCTAAATATGATATTGTAAAACGAACAGAGAAGGAGGAAGCGGTTGCCTTTGGGATTAGCATCGATAGCAGTCTGCATAAGAAGAAAAAACCTGCCTACCCGAAGGCTTTCCAACCGCTGATAGAACGCCTTGACGTTTTCGGCAAGGCCATTCCGCAGGAGAAGGTTTATGTTCACATGGACAACACCTGCTATTTTCAGGGCGACACCATCTGGTTCACGGCCTATCTGAAGGAAACGGCTTCCGGCAAGCCATCGGACATCAGCGGCGTGCTGTATGTGGAACTGCTGAATAACGACGGCTATCTGGTGGAGCGCAAACTTATAGAGATGAAGGAAGGACGGGGCAACGGCTTCTTTGCCCTGAACCACCAGATTCAGTACAGCGGGTTCTACGAACTGAGGGCCTATACCCGCTGGCAGTTGAACTGGGGCATTTTCGAGCACGACCATTCGTATGTAAATAGCTTAATGTTCATGGACAAAGAAGCGGAAGAGGAATACTATCGTGACTATGAAAAACTTTACAGCCGTGTATTCCCTGTTTACGATAAACCTGCCGTTCCAGGTGACTATACGCGCGAAATGACCCTTCGCGTACTGCGCCGTACCTTCAAGACGGATATGGACGAGAAGGAGCGGAAGCCCCTGCTCACACTCTTCCCTGAAGGCGGGAACCTGGTTGCCGGCATAGAGAACCGTGTGGCTTTCGAGGCTGCGATGTCAGACGGAGAGCAACTGGAAGGCACGCTGGTATTCGGGAACGACTCGGTGAAGACTGTCAACAGAGGAAGAGGCGTATTCACTATTATTCCTGAAAAAGGGATGGAGCGGGAAGTGACATTCACGAGTTCCACGGGAAAGAAGGTTACGGCCAAATTGCCCAAGCCGGAGGAGCAAGGTGTTGCCGTGCAGATAAGTCAGGAAGGAGACAGCGCCATTGTCACCATGAACCTTGCAGGTCTGGACCCTGACAGCCTGGCGCTGACAGTCATGCGTGAGGGTATGCTGGAAGATTACAAAGTCCTCTCTGAGGGACTGTGTATGAAAATAGGCGGATTGAAGCCTGGTGTCCATCAGGCAACTGTTTTTGATACGCAGGGAAGAGTGTATGCCGACCGCCTCTTCTTTGTCACGAAACCGGATCTGGCGGAGCCTACGCTTGCCGTATCAGGCCTGCAATACAAGAATCTTCCTTATCAACCTGTCAATCTGAGTCTTAAAGCCTCCCCGGCAAGTGGAGGTGTGAAAGGGACTTTTCTTTCCGTAGCTGTTCGAGATGAGAGTCAGGCCGATGCCTTGTTCGATAACGGAAACATCATGACTGAGATGTTGCTCAGCTCAGAAGTGAAGGGCTTTATCCCCAATCCGGACTGGTTCTTCGAGAAGGATGACGAGGAACACCGTCAGGCACTGGATTTGCTGATGATGACGCAGGGATGGCGACGCTTCGTCTGGCGACACATGGCTGTTAAGAGAACCTGGGACCTGACACAGCCGGAAGAAAGGCAGCCTATTATCAAAGGCTACGTTCGTGCCAATCCCTATAGAATGTCTTTGCCGTCAACAGATGACGGAATGCTTGGTTATATACCTGACTCGGTATTTTTCAAGAAAGAAGAGCCAGGATCCATAACGAAACCGTCTACGAACAAGAAAGAAGAGCCTGCTTTATTGAAAAAAGCTAACCAGGAGGTCAAGAGTGTCGATTATAAGCCATTGTTAGCGCTTTCGCAAAAGAACGCAAGCGGGAACCTGATTGTACATGCTGAGCTTGCAGATACAGACAGCAGCAATCAGGTTGTAGCGGGCGAATATCAGCTGAAGGACGGAATGTTTAAATTCTTGTGTCCCAAATATTATGACAACAGCGTATTCTTCCTTTCCGTGGCTGACGAGAAAAGACTGAACAACAGAAAGAAAAAGTATCAATGGGTACAGATGGCCCTAATGGAAGACATCTCTCCCAAACTTATGAGAAAACTGGATTTAGACGAGGCAGACTATAGGGCATACGTCACATGGCCATATCCGCGCTTTGTGAAACCATACGGATTCTATCAGTCCCACATGCCGCAGAACAATAAGGCTTTGGAGAACGGCATACCTCTGGAACTGTTGGATGATACGGTAAAGACAATGCAAGAACTGGAAGTAACTGCAAAACGCAGGAACCGCCTAAAACGGTTCAATGATGCTTATCCGGCCTTTTCGGTAGATGCTTACGAGGCTTGGAACACAATAGAGGATGCCGGAGTGCCCTTGTTCAATTATGTGAATATTTCTAGGGCAATGGTACGTGTTTACATGAACAACTACGGCTTGCCTGAGCCACCAATGGGAGAAGACAGCCGAATCCAGCTTCAATATGGACTTAGCCCCACCAGACGCTCATTGCCCCAATATATCGATATCCCAACAGATTCTCTTTATCATCCCAAATACCTGACATCTGTGGCAAAAGGCTTTGATTTCTCCCCTGGCGAAAGACGTGAGTATTTTGGTGACGAGCGTGTAAATGAAGACCCCAGATTTCTGATTGACCGCTTTGTGGTATATACCGACTATCAGCCTCGCCATGAAGGCAGTCAGCGCTATGCAGGTGCAAACAGACCCGAAACCCGTGTGGCTGTATATCCCATCTATGATTGGGGCCGGCGTCCTATCTATCGCGACCGCAGGTATATTCTGCCAGGCTTTGCTTCTCCTGCCGAGTTCTATAGTCCCGACTATTCAAAGCAGACTCCACCCGAGCCGACGGACTACCGTCGCACCCTATATTGGAATCCCAACCTGAAACTGGACGAAAACGGTGAAGCCACTATTACCTTTTATAATAACAGCCGCACGACCCACCTTAGCATAGAGGCAGAAGGTCAGGCTGCTGACGGCACATTATTGTGGGGGAAAACTGAATAGGATGGAAGATGTCTGATGGCTGATGTAAGAAGGAAGAAGGAATATGTATGATGGAAGATGTCTGAGGGCTGATGGCTGATGGAAGATGGCTGATGGAAGATGTCTGATGGAACCACATAACCTGAAACCCTGAACCAATAACCAATAATCGATAACCTTTAATTATTCAATAACCGATTAAAGTTTTCGTTTTGGTTTTCGTTTTCGTTGTTAATTGTTCATTTTTATTTGTTCTATAACAAACAACTTATTATCTTTGTCCTTAGAAAACTATTATAACCATGCGAACCGTATTGTTTTTCTTTACCATTCTGCTGTTTTCTGTTTCCGCTTGGGCACAGGACGTGGTGGTGCAGGGTCGTGTGGTAGATGCCAAGACGGGCGAAGCGCTGCCATACGTAAGCATCTATGCTGGTGAGGGTAAAGGAACGCTGAGCAACAACGACGGAGCGTTTAAACTAACTGCAGATGCGAGTGACATGCTTAGGTTCAGCTGCGTTGGATATGAAAAGATTATGGCTAAAGCAACAGAGCTGCCATCGGTTATCAGATTAAAGCCATACACTACCGTCTTGGGAGAAGTTACTATACATGCTTTACGTAATGAAGACATGCTGAAGCTGGTAATTGCGAACCTGAAACAGGATTATAAGAAACAGGGAAAAATGGCAAGGAAGTTCTTCTTCCGTACCATGACAGAAACGGACGAAGGTAGCTATATGGCAGAGGCATTCGTGATGGCACATTCTGTGGTGAATATACGTTCCGCCATGATGATAAGCGGTCTTCAGAACCGCGATACCGAGGATAATGGCAAAACCCTGGACTTCAACTTTTCGAACATACATAAACTGTTGGAGGTAGCGCCAAT
>Ga0256407_10008966_pt1 | contig 14465 bp, 1 predicted proteins | sample RumenRJG_04DNA_FD_193489 | JGI IMG/M metagenome (GOLD analysis project Ga0256407, IMG submission 193489) | Bovine rumen microbial communities from Lethbridge, Alberta, Canada - RJG_04 | ecosystem: Host-associated > Mammals > Digestive system > Stomach > Rumen | place: Canada: Alberta | collected... | reverse complement strand
TCCCCAATCCCCAATAAATATCTTATAATTTTAATTTTTAAAATATATATAATAAAAATATTTAAATATTTAATTAATTTAATTAAATGATTCTTAACAAAAAAATAATAATCAAAAAATAAAATAAATGAATTATATTTAATATAAATTTATATAATATAATATATGAATAAAAATTTTTATCATTATAATATAAATTAAAAATTATTTGATTAATATCAATTAAATGTTATTAAGGTCTAGAAACCTTATGAACAATCAAAAATTTTTGGGATTAATGTTTTTAATTTTATTGTCAATGATCTCATTTTGTTTGTCAGATACAAGTAGCTGCACAGAACAATGGACAGAAATAGATCTCCCCATATCAAATTGGAGTAGTGTAGGAGATGCTAAAATAATTACTAATTCTACTGATGGGGGGATAGCTTTTGAGTTTCAGAGAATAGAAACAGACACTTCTAAGGGTAATATTGGTGGAGCAGTATGGCATAATTATGATTTTTCAAAAAAGAGAGGGTTACTCATTTCTTTCAAGCCTATTATAAAATATGATACATCATATTTCGGAAGTGCAAAATATCCTCAAGGATTCGCAATTGTCTTTACCTCAAGTTCTACTGATAACTTAATTGGAGAAAAAGGACATGGAATTGGTTATCAAGGTATCATGAATGCTTTTGTATTTGAATTTGATTTTATTAGACAGTCTTCAAACAGTGATGCAAAAAAACCTCACTTTTCAATTCATTATAATATTACTGGAGAAGTTTCTGCTGCTTCTATAGGCTATGCAAAAGGTACCACCAATATAGAATTACCTAACTTTTATGATAATTCAATAGATGGTTACTTTAAAAATATTATCTTTGAAATACAAATAATTGGAAGTAGGATTATTCTAAGATCAAATAGAGATTCTAATTCCTTGCTAGATCAAAAAATACCTGAATTTCAACAATTGCTTGAGCAAGAAGATATACATGTTGGTATCACATCTTCTATGAATCAAAATAAAAAAGTCACTATAAATAATTTCAAAATATCAGAAGTTTCAGCAAATGAAAAAGCTAATTTATCAATTAAAGGAAATCAATTCAATCTAAAAGCAGGTGAAGAAATTACTTTATTGTATTCTATTCAAAGTATCTGTGGAGATAAATTAAAAATATATTCAAATGAATATACTAGCTCTGGCTTTGTATTAAAAGTAAATGATAAAATAGTTAAACCTAATTCAATTACTTTTGATGAATCCAGTAATCAAGTTCAAATTATCATTATTGAAAATATTGCAAATATTTATACAGCTAGAGTTGAATTTGAAGGGCATAGTTCAATCCCCATTCAATTTACTGTTACTACCAGTGATGTACAAAGATATGAATATTGTTATTATGACTCAAATCATCCTTATAATATTACTACTTCAATTTTAATTCAAACAAAGGATTATTTTTATGTACCTATTTGTTCATATGATCAATTTGGTAATCAAAGAAAATTATCTCTATCAACTAATGATTGTAAAATAAAATATCCAAATTATTTAATATTATCAGATAATATTGAAGATATTAAATTTTCACATTTACAAAAAACAATGGTTCTTAAAATTCCTTTTAATACTTTTGGTTTATATGAAATTTTTAATGAAAACTTTGAAGGAGAAAATATAAGATATTGTAATCTTTTACCAACTGCCATTAGTCCTGAAAAAAGTGAAATATCCATTTTATATGATAATTATATTCTTAATCAAGAAACAAAAAATGTCTCATTAAAAATTAAAGTCAGAGATAATTATGGAAGAGATATACCACAAATTATTTTAGATGAAATGAAATGTAGTTTTGCAGATTCCCAAATAAATAAATTACCTATTAAAACTTCATATAAAAATGATTTTGTTTTATTAACAGTAGATAATCCAAAGACTGCAGGGAAATATACTTTTGTTCCTAAAATAAAATGTAATAATATACCTTTAACTGAATTCTATTGTGGTTATAATGATGTTACAAAATTAAATAATTGTGAATTTTATATTCCGACTTCTATTACTTCTGCAAGTATAGATAAAATACAAGCTTATAGTGATTATCTTGATACATACAATATATATGAACCAGATAAGAATGACCAAACACCTTTAATTGTTTCTCTTGATGAAAAAGAAAATTATAAATTAACTGAAATTTTAGTTACAGACAGTATTGATCTAATTCATTTTGAACAAACACAATTCAATGATTTTGCTGCTAAATTAAATGAAGAAGCTTTAACTGTTAAAAAAATTGGTCATAAATTTATAGTTCTTTTACCTTCGGGAAAACCAAGAGAAAAGTATACTCCTACTATTACTTATTCTCTTACATTTACTGTTATGAAAAAAAATTTTAATATTCCTATTCAATTCTTTTTCTCAGATCAATTCATGTGTAATGTTGATACTACAAAAAATGTTTTTGATAGTCAAGTCGCTTTTTATTTACCATTTTCAAAGACTTTGGAAGCTGCAGGGACAACTTTATTATTTAATATTTATGAGATGGTTGGAGGAAAATTAGGAAGTGGTAAATCTTTAGATCCTACTAAAGTATCTTTATTAATAGATACAAAACCAAAAACTCCTAAAATTGATAATAATAAATTTTTTATTTCTGTTACTACTTATGATTTATCAGCTATTGGAGAGCATGAAGTATTGTTAAAATATAATTCAAAAGATATAGCAAGCATAAAAGTAGAAGTAAAAGCTAAAAATGAACCATTTTATTTAGGGAATGAAAAAGGTGAAAAATTAACTTCTAATATAATAAACCCTGTTATTGAAAAATTATATAAATATACTTTATTAGATAAATATGGAAATGAAATAAAAAATAATCAAGTATTTAAAGCTTTTGCTAAAATTAAAATAATAGGTAATACAAATGGATATTTATTTAAACCTAATTTTGATGGAAAAATACATTTATTTAATCAATATCCAAGAGCATCATTTTCTTTTAAAATAGGTAAAGGTGCATCATATAATGTTTCAAATGTTTATAGTCCAACTTTTAGTAATGTAGATCATTTAAATTCATATGGTATATTTGATAGTTCTATTACTCCTGTTTTAAAAAATAATAAAATTGCAGTAGATCTTTATTTAAGAGATAAATTTGGAAATATTATTACAGGAGATATTACTAAAAATAATATTAATATTAATGTTTATGTTGAAGGAAAAAATCTTAAAGAAATAATTATTCTAACTACAGCTACTAAAATAGTTACTGATAAAATATCATATACTGGAACAGTTGGAATTAATGGAGATTTTGTTGTAAAAATATTTATTAATGATTATCCAGTTGAATGTAAAGGTTGCCACTTTAGAAATAGTTTAGAAAATACAGCAGTAGAAGCTAAATCTACTCTTTATTTACTTGGTAATAAAAGAAAAATTCCTATTATGAATACTGGAACTAGTAAAAATTTAAAAGTCGGATTAATTAATAAGAATAATCACAATTTTGTTTTTCAATTAGAACAAAGAGATGAATATTCAAATGTGTTACAAGAAAAAAAATCTATTTCATTAGTTTTCGGTGCAAATGGTGCATCACTTAGTGGAAATGAAATTACAATTTGTCCTTATGGAAGTAATGAAGATGAAAGAGGATATTATAAATTTTGTTCTGAAGATTTAGATAAAGTCAAACAATTAAAAGATGGTATTTATAAAATTTATATGACGTCTGGGGCTACTTCATTTTATTTTTTAATAACAAATTCATTATATGAAAATGGTACTCCAGTAGTAGACAAATCAATGATTTTACTTAATGATAATTATTTATATGGAAAAACAGATGCTCCTGGATTCTTTATTTTGGATTTAAGAACTAATAATTATAAAAGACTTAAATCAGTTGATAAATCAAAAATAAAAATTAGTAATACAGAATTATCAATTGAAGTAGTAGATGGACCAGAAAGTGGACTTGTAACAGTATTTTTATTAGCAAAAAAACCAGGAAAATATGCATTTACAGTAAGTTATGATAATAAAGTAGTAATTAAAGATACTTATAATTATATATGTACTTGTGGATTTTCAAAAAAATTAGTTAAGAAAAATGTAGGTTTTAATAATGGAAATTACTTATTTTTCAGTTTAACTGATGATAATGGTAATTTATGTTATAATACTTATAATTGGAATGAATTAAATTTAAATGACTATGGAAGTAACTTAATAACAGTTAAAAGCAAATTAAATGATATATATTATAAAGCAAAATCTTATTATAATCATAAAACAAGTACATTTATCTTATATTTAGATAGACATGCCTCTAATGAAATTACACTTTCTTCAGATTTAATTACAATAGATGAATCTTCAAAAAATATTAATTTAGGTTATCAAATAATTGACAGTAATCACTTTTATGCAAATATTACCGGAAATGTTTTAAATATAAAAGTTTTAGATGATAATTATAATCCTGTGAATAATCATGATGTAACATATAATGACTTTGATGTATCTCTATATAGAATTGTTAATGATGATGTAGTTATTATAAAAAATAATTTTACTGTAAAACCAACTTTAACTGTTGATTTAAATGATTCTTTATTAGATGCAAAAGGACATTATTTCTACGTAATTTATTTTAAAGGAAATGAAATATTCTGTGAAAATTGTTATATTTATAAAACTGCTAATCAAGTTGATTTAACTAAAACAAGAGTTTATCATAAAGAAGGAAAAAATGTTTATATCCAGGGAGATGTCAATAATCCTAAACCTTTATTCAAAAGTAATTTCCCTTTCTTTAAAATTAATTTATATACAAATAATAATAACTTAGCAATATTAAATACTGGAGTTATTATAACATTAAGAGGAGGATCAACTGAATTAGCAACAGGTTCAAAATTTGCTTCAAATGGAAATATTTATGTATACTTAAATGATCAAGGAAGAAAATCATTTTTACAACTTCCATCTATGCAGAATTTAACACTTACTGTAACTTATTCTGACAAAACTTATTCAGCTAAATATTATGTAATGAATCAATATGTTGAGATGCCAACAACAATAGAACATTGTACTAATGGAGCTGTTCCAATTATTTTGAATCAAAAAGAATCCAATTCATTTATAAAGAGAGTTGATGAAGAATTAGAATTAGAAATAGAGTTGACTGGATGTGCCAGAGAACAATTACAAATTAAAGACAAATTATCAATTATAAAAGCTAGTGATGGTAAAGAAACATTTGTAAACGTTATTCCTACTAATAATTATGGAGGATATTTATTATTTTTACCTAATACATTAAATGTAATAGGTTCTCAAACTTATTTTGTAGTAAATTCTAATTCAAAAAGTGAAAAATTTGAATTAACAGAAATGCCTTCATATATAGTTAGTTCTGTAAGTTTAATAAAAGATTCAAATATGAAAGAAGATGAAACTAATAAAATATTTACTTATTTCTTGGTTCAATTAAAAGACGCGTTTGGAAATATTATTACAAATGTTGGAAGAAATTTATTCTCAAGAGATATTTTTGGGTTATCAATAAATAATTTACCATATATATACACTTATGATGAAACACAAAAAGCTTTTAGATTCCAAGTACCTATTACTGGAAATGGAAAAATGACTGTTAAATTCTTCACTTCTTCATTGGATATTAATGTAGTTAAATCAGACTATTTTGAGAATTCATTAGTTAAATTAGAAGAAAAGAATAATGCTTATACTTTTGAGGTAAATTTAAAAGACGAATTTTATAAAAATGTAAACACAACGAGTAAATTAACTGAAATAGTAACATTTAGATACATAACAATAAATCCAGTAACTGAAGAGGTATTTATCAGAGATATAGAATATTCTAATAATACAGGAAATAGATTTACAGTTAATTTAGATCAATCTTTCCCAAAATATTCTGTATATGGTTTCTTTCCTTTAATAAGACTCCGTCCACAAATTTGTCCTACTTGTTTAAAAAAAAATGAATTTCCTGATTATATTTATTCTTTAGGAGATATAATGTATTTACCACATCTTATCTCAAAAAAACAATATTTAATTAAAGATTATGATATACCATTTTATATATATGTATCTCATAAAGCTCTAGGAATTAAAACTACATCATTTACTACAAAAGAATTAGTCTCTAAAACTTTAACAAAATTATATATATTAACAAGTAAAGATAATAATACTACTAAAACTGCTGAATTCGCAAATAGAAAAAATCTTAATATTGCATTAATAGATTATAGTAAAAATACAACATTAAGTACAAAAGGTACTCCTTCTTATTTAGAAAGATATGGATATAATGCTTTTTCTGTAAATATCCTAGATAATAAATCTTTTACATTCTTTATGGAAATAAGAGGAGATGAAGGAGCATTAATAACAGAAATTCCTACCTTAAATAATTATAATTCTCTTAAAGATGTAATTAAAAGAATAACTGTAATAAATACATGTTATAAAGGAGTATATTTCATTAAAGTCACATTTTTAAAATCAGATAATACTGAATTTTATTTGAAATTTACTGAAAGTCAAGATAAAGATCCCTCAAATACTATGCAATTACAAATAACTTCGGCTTTCCCTAATCAATTAGTTTTAAATAATAAAGAAAAATTAAATGATAGAGTTATAAGTTTTGTTTTAGCTGCAACTAATTCAAATGCTGAACAAGTCTGTGATGAAAGATTAAATATCTATATAGATGATATGAATTCAAAAAAAATAAAAACATTCTTATCATATAGTAAAGGAATATGTTCTCTATTTGTTGAATTTTATGGTGATGCTGTACTTAAATCAAATATCGGAAGCTTTTATTCGGAAATAAGTAATAATGAATACAATCTCTATAATGTAAACCCACAATTTTCTTCAATTTCAGTTTCTCCAAACATTTTCACCAAGCCTGAAGAATCTTTAAAAATAGTTTTTAATGAAAAATCTCCATCAATTACTTCTTATGGTGAAAATGAAATAACAACAAGTAAAAATTTATATGGATATAAATTTTATTCTCCAACAAAAATTAAAAAAATGAAAACATTATCTGGACTTTATTCTGATAATTATTCTTATTCAGCAAATGAGTTTAGATTTGAAAAAGGTGATGTATATGTTATAATTGGTTCAATTTTAGACAGTAATTTATGGCCTTCATTTGCTCATTATGAAATTGAAAGTGAAGAAAAACCAACAGTAAATTCTGTAAACGCAGTTTTTATAAATGGAAATAGAAGAGATTATTGTGAACCTGAATTTGACTCAAGTAAAGTAGTAACAGGAGTTTCCTGTGAATTAAATATACCTTCAATAATAAAATTTAGTTTCCTTGATTCAAAAGAGGCTGTTATAGATTTTGACAAATCAAGTTTTAATCATATAAAAGTAGAGCTTATTTTAGATGGGCAAAATACAGAAAAAAAAGCTTTCCCTTTAATTTTAAATCAAATTAATGACCATACTTTTATTGCTAAATTTTATACAACTGATATACCAATCATTAAACAATTACCTGTTATTTTCTCAGATACAAATTATGGATATTTGATAAAAATCACTAATGGAACTCAAATATTTTATTCATTATTATCTCTAAAAAATAATGTTTATCAAACTACAAATATTAAAAATTCTCAATACGAATATCCTTATAATACTAGTTCTCTTGAATCTTTCGAAGTATATACTCAACAAAGAGATTCAGAAGTATATGTTCCTTCATCTAAACTAAATATTCAACATATTTGCTTATTTTCTAAAGATGAGAAAAATAAATTTTTTATAGTTAATAAGCATCTTGATCCATATAAAATTAAAATAACAATAAATTCTAAGGATGTCTCAGCAGTAAACTCGTATATTGGTTGTATGGCTTTTTCTAGTAATGATGCAAAAAGTATCTCTATAGAATATAATTCAAAATCTCCTAAAAATGGACTTAGTATTTCAAGCTTTAATGATGCTTCTCTAAGCTTCACTTTAATAGAAAATAATTCCTCAAAAACCTTTAATCAAAACGATAGTGCCATCTATGTTGAATATAAAACAGCTATAACTTATGCAACTAATGAATATTTCAAAGTTTATATTAATGAAGTTCAGGCTAAAAAATCTGATATATCAGTAACTAAACAATCAGATTCTGTGAAAATAAGTATACCATCCTCATATTTCACTACAAATCCAAGAAATAAAAAAATTGTGGTTTTGTTTGATAACGGAGTTATTACTCAAAAAGTAATGGATGATAAAGAATGGAATGTAGCCGTAACTCAAAAAAGTTATGATGCAAGTTCAACATCAAAATTTTATAGATTTAAAGGAGAAGATCCATTGACTTTAAAAGTTGGAGATATTATTACATATTATTTAATGATTCTAGATACAAATCATGCCTGTTATTATGAAAAGTTTGATGCTTTAAAAAATATGAAAGTTAGTTTAGCATTAAAATCTAAGACAATTTCGACCAATGTAACTTATCGTAAAGATGTTAAAGGATATTCTCAATGTGAATATATTTATTTATTGAAATTTAACCAAACATCGACAGATTCAGGTAATTTTGATTTAACAATTGAAGATGGTCAAATCAAAGAAACTTTCAAAGTACATATATCTTCTCAAGATATTGACGATTCGAAATCAAAGTTTTCTGGTAAAAATACTATGATAGCAGGAGAAACCATACGTTTGAATTTCACTGGAACTGATGCAAACTCAAATAGTATTAATTATTTTGATTTATTTAAAATATTTGATATTAAATTAGTTAATAGTAACGGAGGAGCAGCTGGAAAAGAAAATTATAGTTATATCAAAAGAGTTGCATCTGATAATAGTAGAATTATAATAGATCTTACAATTAATCAAAAAGATACTTTTACTTTAGTTCCTTTAAAAAATAATAAAGATATGAAATTACCTAATCCATTTAAAATTAAAGTCCAATATGGAAGTTGTTCTACATATGGTGCAGATCCCCAAGTTAAAACTATTTATAATAAAAAAGAATTTTATGTAGGTGAAACTATTGAAATTGGAATGAAATGTAAAGATACTTTAGGTAATGTAGTAACTACTCAAAATAATGAGATATTCCTAGCAAATATAAAACAAACTGGAACCAGTATAGTATATAATTATTATAATAAAGCATTTAAAGATGGTGAGCATTTAATTTCATTTGTTCCATCTTCAAAAGGTAAATATTCAATAGATATAACTCTTAATGGTAAAAAATATGGGAATACCTTAAATGTTCAAATTTTACCAATTAATAGTACTAAATATAATTGTATGGATAAAAGATTTGTTTATCCTTTAGATAATTGTAATACAAAAGAATATAGAGATTTATTAAGAGTTATTCTAGGAAATGATTATATGTGCGATAGTACGACTAATGCCAATTTATATAAATGTGATAAGAATGATACTACATGTGTTGCTCACACTAATAAATGTCAATGTTCAAATGATGAATGGAATGGATTTTGCTATCATAATACAAGTAATCCTATAAAACAAGTTGATAACAATAAAAAATTAGTTACTTGCTTTTCCAAGATAAAAGCATCAAATCCTAATTCTAATCCTGTAATATGTCAAGATGGCTCATGTAGAATGAACGCAGAAGAATGTAATACAACATTTGAATGTCCTATAGGTTTTAAAGTTTGTGGCACTAAATGCATATTATTGGGACAAACATGTAGTGAAACTAATACATGTGCAAAGGGAGAAGTACTCTGTTGGGATTTAACATGTGCTATGGGATATGATTTATGTCCAACAAGAATAACTTGTCCTAAAAATAAAGTTTTATGTCCAGATGGAAGTTGTCAAGAAAAAGGTCATTGTATTCAACCAAATAAAAGAACTTGTGGAAAAAATGAATATCAATGCTCTGATTTCTCCTGTGTTTCAAGTAGGAATGATTGTCCCAAAAATAAAGTATGTGAAGTTGGTCTTAGCCTTTGTGATAATGGAAAATGTCAAGAATCTTGCAAAAATAATACTGATAGTAATACATATAAATATCATTGTTCAAATGGAGATTATGTAGACAATTTCCAACAATGCCCTTCAAGTATGATCACCCCCAAAAATTATGTAAAATGTCCAGATGGAGGAATAGCAATTAATTTAGATTCTTGTAGATTTATTCAAAAGAGAATAAATATAGTTTGTCCAAAAGAAAAGCCTATATTATGTCCAGATTATGCTTGTGTTACCAAAAGTTCAGAATGTAGTACATATATTCCAACTTGTCCTAACCATAAACCAATTCAATGTTGGGATAATGAATGTAAAGCCTCTTTTGATGAATGTCCAACAATGATTACTTGTGCTAAAGAAACCCCAGTTTTATGCCAAAATGGCCTTTGCGTTAAAACTTCTGATGAATGTGTTGAAAGAGTAACAACTAAATGCAGCAAATTTAGATGTTTTGATGGAACTTGTGTATCTTCAATGGAATTATGTCCAACTTATTCTTTTTGTGGTGAAGGTAATGTTAAATGTTGGAATGGTGCCTGTGTTGCTCAAGTCGAAGAATGTCGATCTAGTATTTTGGATGATTGTCCTAAAGATTTTAATTATAGATGCCCAGATGGATCATGTAGAACATCATTTTTAGAATGTCCAACAATTACTGTTTGCCCTTCTCATTTGCCTATTAAATGTTTTGATAATTCATGTAGAGCTAGTATAGCTGAATGCCCAAAATATCAAACTTGTGGAGAAAATAGAACATCATGTCCTGATGGAACTTGTGCTTTAAATTTTGATGAATGTAATACTATGGTTACTTGTCATGAATCAAAGCCTTTCTTATGTTATGATAATACTTGCCGACAACAATTAATTGATTGTCCTGAGCCTATAAAATGTTCTAAAAATGAAGTACTTTGTCCAAATGGAGCTTGTGTTTCTTCTAGACAAAATTGTAAATTATTTGAACCTTGTGAAACTTCATCTCCAATTAGATGCGAAAATAATATATGTACTAATGATTATAGAGATTGTGATAAAAAATCAAATAAATGCCCCTCTGGGTATATTCAATGTACTAATGGTGATTGTAAGACTTCAGAATATTTATGTGATGAATTTGAATGTCCAAAAAATAAACCATATTTTTGTAAGGAAGGTGTTTGTGTACATGATAAATCATTATGTGATGATCAACAAAATGGTTGTCCATATAATGCTAAATATAAATGTCCTGATGGTACTTGTGTAAAAGATAAAATAGAATGTAATGATGATAAACATCAATTTGAATGCAAAGAAGGACAAAGAAAATGTGATGATGGTTCATGTATTAAAGAGAATTTAGAATGTCCTCTTGTTAATGGGTGTTATAAAGATAGACCATTTAAATGTGCTGATGGTACTTGTATCAATCCTGAAACATCAAACTGTTCTCTTGTATTCTGCCCATTTGAAAATCCATATAAATGTCCTAATGGTAATTGTGTTGCAAATTCAAGTGACTGTTCAAAAGATTTATTTGAAAATGATTTAAATGATTGTGGAGAAGGGTATATTATGTGTGTAGATGGAAGATGTGTAGAATCAAGTGATTATTGTAGACCATTTTTCAATTGCGAAAATGGATATGATAGATGTAAAGATGGTACCTGCCGTATAGGAAAAGAAAATTGTCCACAACATGTAAAATGTCCAGATTCTAGACCATATTATAATTCAAAAAATATGTGCACAAATATTACTGATGAAAATTATGTATATTTAAATTGTCCAAATAATCTTCATAAATGTCCTAGTGATGGACTTTGTTTAGAATCTCTAGATAATTGTCAAAAACTTCCTAATACAGAGAAAAATGCATGTATTAATGGAGGAATAAAATGCCCAAATGGAAGATGTATGAAATCTCTTTTTGAATGTTCTTTAATAAGTAATGCATGTCCAGATGATTCTTCTCCATATTTATGTCCCAATGGTGAATGTATAGATGATTTATCAAAATGTAATTCAACTTCTATTTCAGGTAATTGCGATGCAGGAAAAATTAAGTGTAGTTCAGGAAGATGTATTAATAATGATATAAAGGAAGTTTTATCTAAATGTACAAATAGCATCGGATGTCCTTTGGAAAAACCATATAGATGCTCTAATGGTGAATGTGTACAAAGTCAAAGAAATTGTGATGTTACAACTATTACAAAAGATGGTATTTTATTAGCAAATATTGCTTGTGATGCTTCCAAACCTTATATATGCGCTGATTCAAGTTGTGTGAGTGACCCACTTTACTGTAAGCCTTTTGTTTCTCATATTGACAATAATACAGATAGTTGTTATAATGGTTATTATGTTGATGCATCTGAAAATTGTACTAAATATGAAGGATATTGTCCAACTTCAAATCCTATAAGTTGCCCATCTGGAGTATGTGTAGATGATATAATAAAATGTTCACCATCATTTATTATACCTTCATGTTCTGAAGGGGAATTTTATTGTTCAAGATTAAATAAATGTTTAAAGAAAAAATTAGATTGTCTTGTTTATTTAAAAGTCGATAAAAAAGAAAAATCAAGCACAAGAAGACTATTAGAAAATTTCATTGACCCATTAAATGATGATAATTTTATAAATCTACATAATAAATCAATGAAAAAACTAAAATCTTTTATTAAAGAGGATGATGAAGATCAAAAGGATTCAGAAAAAAAAGAAGAATATATAGATGTAGATGGAGTGATTTGTTATGATGGTACAATTGCAACAGGCAAAGAAAAATGCTCTGTAATCCCTGCTTGTAAAATAGGTTATTTTAGAGCTGATAATGGTGCATGTGTAGAAAGTAAAGATAATATAATTACAGATGAAGATTATATATGTATAGAGGGACAAAAAAAATGTCCTGATGGACTCTGTCATAAAGATTGTAATGAAGTAACTTTCAATGGATGTGAAGTAGGAAAATATCAATGTAGTAATGGATTATGTGTTGAAGATAAATATGATTGTATTGGTCATTCCATGTGCCCAGATTTATCATACCCCTATAGATGCATTAACGGAGAATGCAAAAGTTCTCCTGATGAATGTGGAGTAATAGAAAGATTAGGAACTGTAAAAGATTTTTCTTATAGTTTTAATAAATTTAGTAAAATAGAGTTTTCTTTTGCTTATGACATAAATGGAAGACCTATAGGTAAGATTGAAATACCAGGAAATGGGCTTATATTTGATGGCAACTTTTCTCAAATATATATTGAAGAAATTTCTACATCAGTATTAGATAAATCTGAATTTTATAATCATACTAATGAATTAATTTATAATGTATCAAATAGTATTTATAGTAGTGAAGGTATACTTACTTTAGAAAATAGTGTTATGTCCCCTGTATTTAAAATCTATTCGCGAAATAATAGTATTAAATTTAAATTAAATGGAACAGTAAATATGGAACATAATGAATATGATGCCTCAGGATTATTTTATTATGATTATTGTTTAGGTAAATTAAAAGGATATGATTTAAAAAACGATATTATAAGAAATGAAGAAGATAAAGGATGGGAATGTGTAGAAAGACAAGTTGTTTCAGAACAAACAGAATTCCAATTACGAGATTTTGGAGTTTATGCAATTATATTAAATCCTTTAAGACAAAAAATTAATTACTTTGGTACTTCTGCAGCTAAAAACTTCTTCCTTGAAAATATTAAAATTATTCTTATAGTATTAGGAGTTATAATTCTAATTATTGCTCTTGTATTCTATATTTTCTCCAGAGTTACAAGATATAGACAAAAATACCATGAAAATAGAGCAAAGATTCTTTTATTACAACAACAAAAACAAGAATATGAAAATATGACTACTGATATTTTCGGACAAACTCTTGGTGATAATATTAATGGAATAGTCTACAAATCAAATCCAGCATATACAGTTACAGATGAAATAAAGAAGAGTGGTACATCTCTTGAGGAAGAAATTGAAAAATTGCAGATAGAATGTAGGAATGTTAATGACCAAAATGAAAGATTGCAAAAAGATATTGCCGATATAACGGATCAATATAAGACGTTATCAGCTTCTATAGAAAATATGAATTAATAAGAAATCTAAATATGAAATTTAATTATAAGTTTAAATTAATTATTTATGAGTTTAATTTAAGATAAATAAATATTTAAAAAACTATATTAAAATTATAATTTAATTTATTATTATTTTTTAAATTATTAATTATTATTATTATTTAAATTATATAATTATTATATAAAAATATTGAATAAAAATGGGGATTGGGGATTGGGGATTGGGGATTGGGGATTGGGGATTGGGCCCAATCCCCAATCCCCAATCCCCAATCCCCAATCCCCAATCCCCATTAGAT
>Ga0256407_10008965_pt1 | contig 14466 bp, 7 predicted proteins | sample RumenRJG_04DNA_FD_193489 | JGI IMG/M metagenome (GOLD analysis project Ga0256407, IMG submission 193489) | Bovine rumen microbial communities from Lethbridge, Alberta, Canada - RJG_04 | ecosystem: Host-associated > Mammals > Digestive system > Stomach > Rumen | place: Canada: Alberta | collected... | reverse complement strand
CCTCAAAACCTTTAACGGTGATTTTGCGCACAAAGCAATACATCCTTCCTATCAGCATTGCCGCAAAGGCAATCACGAACACTTTCAGAACAACCGTGGTGCTGACAGTCGCCGTTGTAATGTCGTGAAAATCAACATAATAGATGTCCGCCCCATGCGCGATTCCCCAGGTGATAAATGAAGAGATGAGGGCGGGAACAATGTATATCCACTTCTTATAGCTGAGGACAAGCACCTCAACGCCAAAGACCGCTCCCGCGACCGGCGCGTTCAGAATCCCGCAGAATCCCGCCGCGATACCGCAGGCGAGCAAAAGCTCCGGAGCCGGCGCGAACCTGCGCAGCAGCGCAAACTTCTTTCCGATCAGGACTGCCAGGCAGCCTCCGATCTGAAGCGCGGACCCGACTCTTCCGACTGATCCTCCCGTCAGATAGGCGAGGCATGTGCTGACAGCGATCATCGGCGCCAGCCAGAAGGACACCGGCCTGCCGTCCCGCATGTGCCGGTACAGCGCATCCATGGTCAGGTCGTCTTCCTTCCTGAACTCATCGTACAGAAGGACAACCGCGATGCCGGCAGCAGGCAGCAGGAAGATCAGCTTCTCATGGGCGTGGAATACGCTGTCGCACATTGTTGTCAGCCAACTGAAAAAGACGGCGGCTCCGCCGCAGACAATTCCGCAGCTAACCCCCGTCAGAATATATGTGATGAATGTTTTTCCTCTTCCGGCAAGTTCCACGTTCGCACTTCGCTTTCGATATTTTACTTTGCCTTCAGCTTCTCGTTGATAAAGTAATCCAGCTCTCCGTCCATTACAGCCTGCACGTTGCCTACCTCTGCGCCGGTCCTGTGGTCTTTTACCATGGTGTACGGCTGGAACACATAGGAACGGATCTGGCTGCCCCAGGTGATCTGGTTGTAGTCGCCCTTCAGCTCATCAAGGGATTCCTTCTCTTCCTTTTCCTTGAGCTCGATCAGCTTGGACATGAGCATCTTCATGGCGAACTCACGGTTCTGTATCTGAGACCTCTCGTTCTGGCATGTTACGACTATGTGGGTCGGCAGGTGAGTGATTCTGACAGCGGAATCGGTCATGTTGACGTGCTGTCCGCCGGCTCCGCTCGACCGGTACGTGTCGATACGCAGATCTTCCGGATTGATTTCAACGGTTGTGTCGTATTCGATTTCCGGCGTCACGTCCAGAGACGCGAAGGATGTGTGTCTGCGCGCCGAGGAATCAAACGGGGAAATGCGCACCAATCTGTGCACGCCCTTCTCATTCTTCAGATAGCCGTAGGCGTAGTCTCCTTCCACAAAAACAGTCGCGCTCTTGATACCCGCTTCCGTGTCGTCATTCATGTCCATGATCTTTGCCTTGAATCCGCGCTTCTCGCACCATCTCAGATACATGCGCAGGAGCATCTCGGCCCAGTCCATCGCTTCCGTTCCGCCGCTTCCGGCGTGGATGGAAATAATCGCGTTGTTCTCGTCATATTTATCGTTGAGCAGGGTTTTCAGCTTCAGATTTTCGAGGTCGGCAACGAGAGCCGCCTTTTCTGCCTTTGCTTCCTCGGCTGTCTCCGCGTCATCCGCCTCTTCCGCCATCTCAATCATGATCTTAAGATCCTCAAGGCGACCGTTCAGGCTTTCGTATTCAGACACCCGATCCTCCAGAGACTTCTTCTCTTTCATGATTTTCTGGGCGCGGTTCTGATCGTCCCAGAATCCCTGCTCCGTCGTCTTCGTCTCAAGCTCGGCTGCCTTTGCGCGAAGTTCATCCGGACGGAGCGCTTCCTCCGCCTCGCTGAGCATATGCTCCAGTTCCGGTATTTCCTGTTTTAACTCATCAAGTAAAATCATCTATGTCTCCAATTTGCCGCTGCGTTGATTACGCGTTTCTGCCGCAGCAGTGCTTGTACTTCTTACCGCTTCCGCACGGACACGGATCGTTGCGTCCCACCTTCGGGGTCTCGCGGCGAACCGTTTCCTGCTTGTGCTCTCTCTTAGGAACCGCTGCCTGTGCCGGCGCGCTGCCCATGTCTACATTGCCGCCTTCAGCCTTCTGGCGAGCCGCCGCTTCACGCATCTCGGTGTCGTCGAACTCGTCCTTGTGTTCCTGTCCGGTTCCGATGACGTCGCGGCGCTCACTGGAAGTCGTAACGGTAACGTTGTAGCAGTACCTTACGAACTCTTCCTGTATCGCGGATACCATCAGCTCGAACATGGCGAAACCTTCGTGGGCGTACGCCGCGGCCGGGTCCTGTCCGCCCAGTCCTCTGAGTCCGATACCGCTCTTCAGCTGATCCATGGCGTCGATGTGATCCATCCACTTGCTGTCTACGACACGCAGCAGGATCATGCGCTCGACCTCACGCAGTCTGTCCACGCCGATCTCCTCTTCCTTGGCGTCGTACATGTCGCTGAACTCGCCGTAAAGACCGTTCTTCAGAGACTCTTCGTCCATGTCGTGCAGGTCTTCCGCATCGAACTCGAGCGGTTCGAAGTGGCCGGTGATCTTGGCCAGTCCCTCGTTCATCGTATCGAAGTCCCATTCCTCCGGATACTTGGACGCGATGACGATCGGGTCTACTACTTCATCTATGAATTTGCGCGTCATCATATCGAGGTCTTCACGGAGGTCCTCGCCGAAGAGAACCTTCTTACGCTCGCCGTAGATGATCTCACGCTGCTTGTTCATTACGTTGTCGTACTGGAGGACGTACTTTCTGATACCGAAGTTTCTGCCCTCGACCTTCTTCTGGGCGTTCTCGATCTGCTTCGAAACCATTCCGGATTCGATAGCCTCGTCCTCTTCGACTCCCAGCTTTCTGACGATGTTCTGCATTCTCTCGCCGCCGAACAGCCTCATGAGCTCGTCTTCCATGGATACGCAGAACTGCGTCTGGCCCGGGTCTCCCTGACGACCGGAACGGCCTCTCAGCTGGTTGTCGATACGTCTCGATTCGTGACGTTCGGTACCTATGATGCAAAGGCCGCCCAGCTCGCGGACTCTCTCCTGTTCAGGCGCTCTCTCAGCCTTGTACTTGTCGAGAAGCTGCTGGAACGTCTCTCTGGCTTCGAGGAGATCAGGATCATCACTCTGAACGAAGCTCGTCGCAAAGGCAATCTGATCCTCGTCGTACTCCAGCTCCTCCATCTCCCTGCGGGCCTGGAACTCAGGGTTACCGCCCAGGATGATGTCGGTACCACGGCCGGCCATGTTGGTGGCGATGGTGATTGCGCCTTCACGTCCGGCTTCCGCGACGATCTGCGCTTCCTTCTCATGGTGCTTCGCGTTCAGTACGTTGAAGTCCTTGATGCCGCGCTTTCTGAGAGCGTCAGCTATGAGCTCGGATTTTTCTATGGATATAGTACCGACCAGAACCGGCTGGCCCTTCTCGTGAGCCTCGATTACTCTGTCGATTATGGCCTTGAACTTGCCCTTCTCAGTCGCGTATACCGCATCGGCAAGGTCTTCTCTTATGACCGGCTTGTTCGTAGGAATGACAACTACGTCCATGTTGTAGATGTCGGTGAACTCGGCTTCCTCTGTCTTTGCCGTACCTGTCATGCCCGCCAGCTTCTGATACATTCTGAAGTAGTTCTGCAGAGTGATTGTCGCCAGGGTCTTGCTCTCTGAACGTACGAGCACATTTTCCTTGGCCTCGATCGCCTGGTGGAGTCCGTCGCTGTAGCGGCGTCCGAACATCATACGTCCGGTGAACTCATCGACGATGATGATCTCGCCGTCGCGGACGACGTAATCAACGTCGCGCTTCATCATGTTGCGGGCTTTCAGGGCCTGCATGACGTGGTGGTTTATCTCCATGTTCTCAGGATCTGAGAAGTTGTCGATTCCGAAGTAATCTTCGCACTTCTCAACGCCATCTTCAGTCAGTGAGATCTGGTTGTCCTTTTCCTCGACAACGAAGTCTCCCGTCTCGACCTTTGTATCCTTGTCTCTGGTTCCGCGGATGAGCGTCTTGACGAAGCTGTCGGCTCTCCTGTACATGTCAGTGGACTTGTCGCCGCGGCCGGATATGATCAGCGGTGTTCTGGCCTCATCGATGAGGATCGAGTCGACCTCGTCGACGATGGCGTAGTTGAGCTCGCGCTGCATCATGTTCTCTTTGTACGTGACCATGTTGTCGCGCAGATAGTCGAAACCGTACTCATTGTTGGTTCCGTATGTGATGTCCGCCTGGTAAGCGGCCCGTCTTTCCTCTTCGGTTATTCCGTGGATTACGCAGCCTACTGTCAGCCCAAGGAATGTGTAGAGCTTGCCCATCCACTCCATGTCACGCTTGGCCAGGTAATCGTTGACCGTAACGACGTGAACGCCTTTGCCTTCGAGAGCATTCAGATATGCCGGAAGCGTCGCTACGAGAGTCTTACCTTCACCAGTCTTCATCTCGGAAATTCTTCCCTGGTGGAGGACTATTCCGCCGATGACCTGAACGTAGAAGTGCTTCATTCCCAGAGATCTCCACGCGCCCTCGCGGCATACCGCAAAGGCCTCAGGAAGGATGTCGTCCAGACTCTCTCCGCCCGCGATTCTCTCCTTGAACTCGGCTGTCTTAGCTCTTAACTGCTCGTCGGTCAGGGCCGTCATCTCATCTTCATAAGCCATGACCTTGTCGGCGATCTTTGAAACTTTCTTGACTTCCTTCTCGTTAAGGTCGCCAAATACTTTCTCCATGAAACCCATTACTTGTCCTCTGTCCTTTCTGTTTCATCCTCTTCCGCTACGTCTTCGCAGACGAGGTTAATTTCTATTGCTTTTCTCGCGTCAGCCTTTGTGACTCTGACTTTGAGTTTTTTTCTGTCTATCTCAGTTTCGAACCTGTCGTCCTTTTTAGGCAGGTGATCCAGCATCATGGACACCCATCCGTTGACTGTATTTACCTCGGTGATGTCTTCATCGATTCCGAAGTAGTCGAACACCTTCGCCAGATTGGCGCTGCAGATAACTCTGTAGCTTCCGTTCTGCAAAGGCATTATCTCCTTGTTAGCGATGACGTCGTACTCGTCATATATCTCTCCGACCAGCTCTTCGATTATGTCTTCCATTGTGACAAGTCCCGATGTGCCGCCGTACTCGTCGATGACGATCGCCATGTGGGTCTTCAGCTGCTGCATTTTTCTGAGCAGATCGAAGATCTTCATTGTCTCCGCCACGAATACGACCGGCGATACGTAGTCGGATATCTGCTTGTTTGTTCCCACAACGTGGTAGTGGAAATCCTTCTGATTGATTACGCCTATAATCTTGTCGATGTCTTCCTCATAGACCGGTATTCTCGAGAATCCCGTTTCCTCGAACAGCTTAGCCAGCTCTTCTTCGCTGCACTCCGTATCTACGGCTACCATCTCAGGACGCGGAGTCATGACTTCTTCCGCCGTCAGCTCGTCGAACTCGATGGCGTTCTGGATGAGCTCGCTCCTCTCCTCATCGATGCCGCCGCCCGTCTCGGCCTCCTCGACCATCGTCAGTATTTCATCATCGGTGATTGTCTCCTCACCGCTGAGTCTGAACAGCCTGGAGATGAACTTCTTCCATCCTGTGAAGATGAAGTTTATCGGCGTCAGGATCGCCATGAAAAAGCTTATGAGCGGCGCCGAGAACTTGGCGAAGGCTTCAGGCTTTTCCTTGGCTATGTTCTTAGGCGTTATCTCACCGAAAATGAGCACGACAACAGTGATCACGATGGTCGAGACTGCGGCGCCGTTGTGGGCCAGAAGTCCGACGAACAGCACCGTGGCGATGGCTGTCATCGTGATGTTGACAACGTTGTTCCCGATGAGGATGGTCGTCAGCAGCTTGTCGTACTTGTCCGCCAGGTCGAGGACTTTCTGCGCTTTGTCATCGCCGTCGCCCGCCTGCGTCTTAAGCTTGATCCTGTTGATGGATGTAAAGGCGGTCTCGGTTGCCGAGAAGTACGCTGAGAACAGTATTAAGATTATAATCGCGATGATTTTACCGGACATATTGATTATTCCACAAAGGCCTTATAGATTGCCTTGATTGCTGTTTCGAAATCCTTTTTTTCCACGCCGACGATGATGTTCATTTCCGAAGAGCCCTGGTCAATCATTCTGATGTTGACGCCTGCCTCTGCGAGGGCTGTGAACAGTCTTGCGGAAGTACCCTTGCGGGCTGACATGCCCGCGCCTACCGTTGCAATCAGCGCCATGTCTTCAACCACATCGACGCTGTCCGGCTTCAGCTGGTACTTGATCTCGTCGACCACTTCGTCAAGCTTGCCGTTCAGTACATTGTTGTCGATGACGACGGACATGGTGTCGATTCCAGTCGGCAGATGCTCGATCGTCATGTCGTGGTCCTCAATGATTCCCGCCAGTCTTCTGATGAAGCCCTTCTCATTTGCCAGATGGTTCTTGTAAATTGCGATAACCGTGAAGTTCTTTCTTCCCGCGATACCGGAAACGATCTGGTCCTCGTGGACCTCAAGGTCCGCTGTGATCATTGTTCCCTTGTCCTCAGGTCTGTTGGTGTTGCGGATGTTGATCGGGATGCCCTCGGCCTTGGCCGGGAAGATTGCCTCCTCATGAAGCACGGACGCGCCCATGTAGGACAGCTCCCTGAGCTCCATGTAGGAAATCTTCTCAATCGGTTTCGGGTTGCTTACGATTCTAGGATCCGCCATGAGGAATCCTGACACGTCGGTCCAGTTCTCATATACATCGGCGTTGACGCCTCTGGCGATCAGCGCGCCGGTGATGTCTGAGCCGCCGCGTGAAAAAGTCTTGATGGCTCCGTCTTCCAGCTTCTCTCCGTAGAATCCCGGAATGACAGCGAGCTTATGGTTCTTCAGCGTCTTGCCAATCAGATCGTTTGTCAGATCGTCCATCAGCTTTCCTTTTTCATTGAACTTGATGATCTCCTGAGCATCGACAAAGTCGAACCCAAGAAAAGCAGCGATAATCTTTGCATTGAGGTACTCACCGCGGCTTGCGATGTAGTCTGCGGTTGTTCCCTGTTCAAGCTTCTCGCGAATGTTGTTGAGTTCTTCCTTGATACCTACGTCAACGCCCAGATTCTCTTCCGTCGATACGAATCTGTCGCATATGACCTGGAAAATCTGCTCGTACGGAATCTTGTGCTCTATGTGAGTCTTGCACAGATAGAGCAGGTCCGTGATCTTGCTGTCATCCGCGTAGCGCTTGCCCGGCGCGGAGACGACTACGTAATGTATGGAATCGTCCGCCTTGACGATGTCTCTGAGTTTTCTTATCTGTATTGCGTCGGCGACTGATGAGCCTCCGAATTTAGCAACTTTTACTCCCATTGATTTCTATTATTCTCCTTTGTGATGGTTTCCCTGCCTTTGCAGTATGTATTATCCAAGCTCTGCCTTGAGCTCGTCTACCTTGTTGAGTCTCTCCCACGGAACGTCGATGTCCGTTCTACCGAAGTGGCCGTACGCTGCGACCTGCTTGTAGATCGGTCTTCTAAGATCCAGATCGCGGATGATAGCCGACGGTCTCAGGTCGAAATGCTTCTCGACGATCTCTGCAAGCTTCTCGTCCGAGAAGGCGCCCGTACCGAAGGAATCAACCATTATGGATACAGGTCTTGCCACTCCGATTGCGTATGCGACCTGAACCTCACACTTGTCCGCGAGTCCTGCCGCTACCATGTTCTTGGCAACCCATCTGGCCGCGTACGTGGCGCTTCTATCGACCTTTGTAGGGTCCTTGCCGCTGAACGCGCCGCCGCCGTGGTGTGCGTATCCGCCGTATGTGTCGACGATGATCTTACGGCCTGTGAGCCCTGAGTCACCCTGCGGTCCGCCGATGACGAACTTACCTGTCGGGTTCACGAAGTACTTGGTCTCGTCATCGAGCAGCTCGGCAGGAATCACCGGCTTGATTACGTGCTCGATGAGGTCGGCCTTAATCTGCTCCTGTGTAGCATTCGGATTGTGCTGCGTCGAGATGAGGACCGTGTCGATTCTCTTGACCTTGTCGTCGTCGTACTCGACTGTGACCTGAGTCTTTCCATCCGGTCTGAGATAGTCGAGAGTGCCGTCCTTTCTCACTTCCGCCAGTCTCCTTGCCAGCTTGTGAGCCAGCGAAATAGGCATCGGCATGAGCTCAGGAGTCTCGTTGCAGGCGAATCCGAACATGAGGCCCTGGTCTCCGGCGCCTATGTCGTGCTCTGAGTTGGTGCTCTCGTTAACTCCCAGAGCAATATCCGGGGACTGTTCATCTATTGAAGTCATAATCGCGCATGAGTATCCGTCAAAGCCGTACTTGGCTCTGTCGTATCCTATGTCAACGATGACCTGTCTCGCGATTTTAGGTATGTCAACGTAACACTCTGTAGTTATCTCGCCCATTATCATGGCGTACCCTGTGTTAACGGTGGTCTCTGCCGCAACTCTTCCAACCGGATCCTCTGCCAGAATTGCGTCTACGATAGCATCTGAAATCTGATCGCAGATTTTGTCCGGATGGCCTTCAGTTACCGATTCTGATGTGAATAATCTCTTCATTTCTGTCTCCTTTTTCTGCACAAACGCATACACAGTTATTATAGCACAAATGAACACTTAAATGTGGTATACTTCAAATATGTCAAAGGTTGAATTTACACTCTTACAAGGAGGTCTGAACTCCAGCATACCTGACGCAAAGAAGCGGTTTGTCTCCGGCTATGTGACCAACACGCGCCTCATGGGCGTGCTGGCTCTCTACGCCCACTGGGCTGTTCCGGACGGCGGCGACATCCACCAGTTTTTCTACATAGACTGCGAGGAGGCCGGCCTTGAGACGTGCACCGTCTTCAGAGGCGACTGGAACATGGACATGGAGCTTGCCCAGCAGGCTCTCGTGGGCGGCCTCGGAGCCGAGAGGATTCCCCTCACGGCAAACACTTTCCGCTGGCTGATTAATCACTGGAAGGAGTTCAACATAAAAAACGACCTCCCTCTTCCCGCCAACAGAGACGCCTATGAATTCATTTTCGAAAAGGCGCCGAAGCTGAGCCGCGACGAGGAAGCCGCCCTGATGGAGAAGATATGCGGAGAGGTTACAAGCGACTTTCAGGTCGTCAACTACTTCCTGATGAGATGCGTCGGCAACGACGAGCCGGGAGCGGCGTATCTGGCTGAGGACGGGGTGCCTTTGGACATGTTCTCGAATTACAGTAAAGCCACGTTCTGCAAAAACACCATCGACCCTTCCGGCCGCCCTCACGAATACATCAGCGAATCTCTCATCGAGATGGACGGCAAGTACGAAACGATCATAACGAAGATCCGCGTCAGGGACCTCAAGGTCTCGAGGTTTGAGTTCTGCAATCAGAACCCGGTAACCGCCACGGAGGCGGCTCTCATGCTGCGCAAGACCGAATTCGCGACGGTGTACGAGGTACTTATGGAAGATGAGGACATGGAAGACAATCTCGGCGAGTTCGTCCTGACCATGAACACGGTGATGACGACCCATCCTAATGGCCGTCTCTTCATGGCCTTCAAGCCTACCAACGACCACGTGGGCGAACGCGTCTTCATGCTCAGCAACGATGTCAAGGGAGTCTACTTCCTGACCAACTACGGCCAGCTGATAGTCGTGGCCTACAGCCAGGAGGACATACTTGAGCTTGAGCGCGGCCTCGCAACGGGCCCTCTGAAATCCTATCTCATGATGACAGGCCAGTACGAACTTTTGGATCCCGTACTGTTCGAATTCATCAACAGCGACTACGTCGACTTCCAGTCCTTCATCGAACCGGAAGACTAAAAAATCCCGGCAGCCAGTTAGCAACCGGGATTCTTTTATTTTTTGAAATTATCTGCCGAAGTATTTGACGGCGGATTCGAACATCTTCATGTCGTATTCGCCGGATACGTTCTTGTAGAGGCCGTAGCCCGTTCTCTCGGCGTGGCCCATCTTGCCGAAGACGCGGCCGTCAGGCGACGTCATGCCTTCGATTGCGTATACGGAGCCGTTCGGGTTGAACCTGATGTCGTCCGATGGCTTGCCTTCGAAGTCGACGTACTGGGTTGCGATCTGTCCGTTCGCAGCGAGCTCCCTGAGCAGCCCCTCGTCGGCGAGGAGTCTTCCTTCGCCGTGGGATACAGGAACCGTGAAGATATCTCCGACCTTAGTCGCAGCCAGCCAAGGTGATTTGTCTGACGCGATTCTGATTCTTACAAGACGCGACTGGTGGCGTCCTATCTCGTTGAGGGTCAGAGTCGGACATGATTCATCGGTGTCGATGATCTTTCCGTACGGCACGAGCCCCAGCTTGATGAGAGCCTGGAAACCGTTGCATATTCCGCACATCAGTCCGCCGCGGTTGTCGAGCATGTCGGTGACCGCTTCCTTAACCGCAGGGTTTCTGAAGAACGCCGTGATGAACTTGCCTGAACCGTCCGGTTCGTCGCCGCCTGAGAATCCGCCCGGAATGAATACCATCTGAGCCTCGCCCAGCGCCGCAGCGAATTCCTCAACAGACTTGCTGATGGCTTCCGCAGTCATGTTTCTGACGACGATGATCTGCGGATCCGCGCCGGCTGCCGCCATGGCTCTGGCCGAATCGTATTCGCAGTTTGTGCCCGGGAACGCAGGGATCAGAACCTTCGGCTTCGAAGTGAGAACCGCAGGTGTTCCGTCAGCCGCAACCGCTCCTGATGCAAAGGCAGGACCGCCCATGTAATCCAGATCAGGAATGTCCTGATGCTTTGTCTCTATGTTGCAAGGGTATACCGGCTCGAGAACGTCCTCGTAAATTTTGAGAAGCTCCGCCAGATCAACCTTATCCGCGCCGCAGGTGATGGCGCCGTCATCTGTCGTCTCACCGAGGAGAACGCAATCCGCGCCGCAGTGTTCGTCAGCGCCGCATGCGTGGCCTTCGCAGCCCTTCGTATCGATCTCGAGGATGAAGGATCCGTAGGAGTAACCGAAGAGTTCCTTCATGTCGGCCGCAAAAGCGTCGTCATATTTGAATCCGATCATGTTTCCGAAGCACATCTTCATGATGGCTTCAGCGATGCCGCCGTGTCCCGGAACATAAGCCGCGCAAACCCTGCCGGCGTCTGCATGTCTTTTAACTGCTTCAAAGATATTCTTCAGAGAATCTATTTCAGGCAGTCCGTCCTTGTTCAGCGCAGGTCTGAACAGCAGGACCTTGTGGCCTTTGCCCTTGAATTCGTTTGTGATTATATCGTCCACGCCCGCCGTCGTTACCGCGAAGGATACGAGGGTCGGCGGAACATCTATGTCCTCGAATGAGCCGCTCATGGAGTCCTTGCCGCCTATGGCAGCAACCTCGAGACCCATCTGCGCCTCGAACGCTCCGAGCAGAGCAGCCAGAGGCTTGCCCCATCTCGACGGATCCTTGCCCAGTTTCTCGAAGTACTCCTGGAAACTGAGGTATATGGCCTCGCGTCCGCCGCCGGAAGCTATGAGTTTGGAAACCGAATCGACAACCGCCAGATAAGCTCCGTGGTACGGGCTCTTTTCCGAGATGTACGGATCGTAGCCCCAGGCCATTATCGAGCATGTGTCGGACACAGCGTCCTCTACGGAGATCTTCTGCACCATGCTCTGCGCCGGCGTCATCTGGTACTTGCCGCCAAAAGGCATGACTACAGTTCCGGCTCCGATGGTGGAGTCGAACTTCTCCGAAAGGCCCTTCTGCGAGCATACGTTGATGTCCGCCGCGAGAGCCTTAAGGCACTCAGCGAATGAACAGTTCTTGTCATCCGCGCAGCAGCCGCACGGCAGGTCTTTTTCAAGAGCGTCCGCTGACGCAACAGGTGCCTTAACTGTTATGTGCTTTTCCGCACCGTTTGAATCGAGGAATTCCCTCGAGATGTCTACTATAGTGTTGCCCTTCCAGTGCATTACCAGACGCGGCTCTTCCGTTACGGTAGCGACTACCGTAGCTTCGAGGTTTTCAGCGTCGGCAATCTCAAAGAAGCGGTCCTTGTCTGCCGCCGCGATGACAACAGCCATCCTCTCCTGGGATTCGCTGATGGCCAGCTCCGTGCCGTCCAGACCCTCGTACTTCTTAGGTACGACATCGAGGTTGATGTCCAGTCCGTCGGCCAGCTCGCCGATGGCGACAGAAACGCCGCCCGCGCCGAAGTCGTTGCAGCGCTTGATCATGCGGGATGCCTCGCCGTTTCTGAACAGCCTCTGAAGCTTTCTCTCCTCAGGAGCGTTGCCCTTCTGAACTTCAGCTCCGCAGCTTTCGAGAGACGAAAGGTCGTGGGATTTGGACGATCCCGTTGCGCCGCCGCAGCCGTCGCGTCCTGTCCTGCCGCCGAGGAGAATGATGATGTCTCCAGGTGCCGGTCTCTCGCGGACTACGTTGGCCGCAGGAGCAGCTCCGATTACCGCGCCGAGTTCCATTCTCTTTGCCGCGTAACCGTCATGGTAAATCTCCTGAACGAGTCCTGTGGAAACGCCGATCTGGTTTCCGTATGATGAGTAGCCGTCAGCCGCGGAAGTTACGATCTTCCTCTGAGGCAGCTTTCCCTTCATCGTCTGGTCGAGAGGCTTTCTCGGATCAGCAGCTCCTGTGATTCTCATGGCTGTATATACGTAGGCGCGTCCCGAAAGCGGGTCTCTGATCGCTCCGCCTATGCAGGTCGCAGCGCCGCCGAAAGGTTCGATCTCAGTCGGGTGATTGTGCGTCTCATTCTTGAAGAGCAAAAGCCAGTCTTCCTGCTTGCCGTCAATCGTAGCCTTGATCTTGACTGTGCAGGCGTTGATTTCCTCTGACTCGTCCAGGCCTTCCATCTTGCCCGCGGCCTTTAATGCCTTTGCGGCGATGGTGCCCATGTCCATGAGAGTGACAGGCTTGGTCCTTCCCAGCTCCTCGCGGGTCTTCAGATAGTCGGCGTATGCCGCCTGAAGAGTCTCGTCCTCGAACTCGATGTTATCTATGATCGTGTTGAATGTTGTATGTCTGCAGTGATCGGACCAGTAGGTGTCGATCATCTTTATCTCAGTAATCGTCGGAACTCTGCCTTCGCTTCTGAAGTAGTCCTGGCAGACGTGGATGTCGCCTTCGTCCATGGCCAGACCGCGGTCAGCTATGAACTGGCGCAGAGCCTCGTCATCCATGTCGTTGAATCCCTCGATGGACTCAACAGTCTGCGGAAGGTCGTATTCGACCTTCAATGTCTCCGGCATGTCAAGGGATGCCTGTCTCATCTCGACAGGGTTGATGACGTAGCTTATTATCTGCTGCAGCTCCTCTGCTGAAATCTTTCCTGTCAGCAGATAAACCTTGGCGCACGCCACGAGAGGTCTCTCCTGCTGAGAGATTATCTGGATGCACTGAGCGGCTGAGTCGGCTCTCTGGTCGTACTGTCCCGGCAGCGCCTCAACGGCGAACACCGCGTCGCCCATCTTCGCAAAGGTCTCTTCGTCGCCCTTCCATCTGTAGACGTCATCGACCTGCGGCTCTGAGAAAACGCTTCCGATGCATTCCTCAAAGAGCTCCTCGGAGATGCCTTCAACGTCGTACCTGTTGAATATGCGTATCTTCTCAACGGAACTGATTCCCAGGAACGTCCTTATCTCCGAAAGAAGCGCCTTTGCCTCGCTCGCAACGGACTCTCTCTTCTCGACGAAAACTCTGTAAACCATTTTATTTCCTCCCTGCCTTTAGTGCTCTGGCTCCGATGTCTTTTCTGTAGTACGCGTTCTCGAAGGTGATCTTCGCCGCGTTTTCGTAGGCTGTATCTATGGCTTCCTTTAAGGTAGGCGCAACGCTTGTCACGCCCAGAACTCTTCCGCCTGACGTCAGGAGTTTGCCGTCCTCGAGCTTCGCGCCCGCGACGAACACCTCCGTGTTTCCGGTGAGCTCGCCCATGGTTATCTCGCATCCCTTCTTGTACTCCAACGGATATCCGCCGGACGCCACGACAACGCAGCACGCGCTGTCCGCCGAGACCTTCACTTCAGTTTCGGCGAGCTTCTCGTCGGTAACCGCTTCCATGACAGTCAGAAGATCGCTCTCAAGCAAAGGCAATACGACCTGCGCTTCAGGATCCCCGAAGCGGCAGTTGTACTCGATTACCTTCGGACCGTCTTCCGTTATCATAAGGCCGAAGTAGAGACATCCCTTAAAAGGTCTTCCCTCCGCGACCATCGCTTTGATCGTCGGCAGGAAAATCTCGTTCATGCATCTGTCCGCGACTTCTTCCGTGTAGTATGGGTTCGGCGCGACAGTTCCCATGCCTCCCGTGTTGAGGCCTTTGTCTCCATCCAGGGCCCTCTTGTGATCCTGGGATGAAATCATCGGAACTACCGTGTGGCCATCGGTAAACGAAAGGACTGAAACCTCAGGCCCTGTCAGAAACTCCTCGATGACAACCCTTGATCCGCTGTCGCCGAACTTCTTCTCTTCCATCATGCTGCGCACGGCTGCCTTTGCATCCTCTCTCGTCTCGGCGATTATAACGCCCTTTCCGAGAGCCA
>Ga0256407_10008964_pt1 | contig 14467 bp, 10 predicted proteins | sample RumenRJG_04DNA_FD_193489 | JGI IMG/M metagenome (GOLD analysis project Ga0256407, IMG submission 193489) | Bovine rumen microbial communities from Lethbridge, Alberta, Canada - RJG_04 | ecosystem: Host-associated > Mammals > Digestive system > Stomach > Rumen | place: Canada: Alberta... | reverse complement strand
TCGTTCCAGTACTGGGCGGAGAGCTCGTTGACGAAGCTTATGCCCAGCCCCATCCTCACCATCGCGAGGGTCGCAGGCGTATCGTAAGTCGTGTATTTTACATTCGGGGTGATCTGATACTTACTGAAAATGCGCTGTATCTCCAGGTCTTTTCCCCAGGATGTCATTATGAAATTGTCCTTTTCGCACTCGCCCAACGGATAGACTTCAGCGCCCGCGAGCCTGTGGTTTTCAGGAACTACCGCTATCACGGCCTCTTCAGCGAGCGGCGTCCATTCGTAGTTCATCGGCTCCGCATAGGCAAGGAATCCCATATCGGCCACGTGGTCGTCGAGATGAGCGAAGATCTCGCTCCTGATGCCCTCCATTATATTGAACTGCACTTCAGGATAGTCGCGCTGGAACGTACGGACTATCTCGGGGAGCCATGTGATGGCGACGCTCGGATACGCAGCGATCGTAAGGTTTCCGACCGAGACGCCCTGCATCTCTGTGGCCAGCTCATACATCTCCTTTTCGCGGGCGAGATATGAGCGGACTATAGGTGCAAGCTTTGCTCCCTCGGATGTCACCGTGACGCCTTTCTTTGAGCGCACGAGAAGAGTGAGCCCGAGGTCTTTCTCGAGAGCCGCGACAAGCTGGCTCACGGCTGACGGTGTGTAGCCGAGAGCTTCAGCGGCTGCCCTGAAGCTTCCGCGTTCCACTGATTCAATAAATGCCTTGCAGCGTGCGCTTTCCATTCTGCTATGCGCTCTTCTATCCGAGCAGCCCGTCTATTATTGTGTCCTTTTCGGCGAGTATGCCGGCGGCGCGAAGGCGCATCGATGATGCGAGGCTGGGATCGGCCTTCTCGATCGCCGGCAGGTTTGCTTCAACGTTGAAGTTTGCCGATGTGATGCCGGCGGCGAGGCTGAGCGCCGCAACATATATGTCGCTTTCGAGCATCCTGTTGGACCGGCCTTTCATAGTAGCAGCCAGCCTGAGTGCCGAAAGAGAATCCTCCATAAGAGACAGCGGTGCCTGCAGCCTCCACGGAAGCCGACGAGATGGCAGCCTGTCTGTCTGCCTTGAGAGCATCCTCTATCTGATCCATGATCTCAGCGGTCATGCCTTCTTCGTTTATATCGTCTATCTGGTGGCCTTCAGATCTGAGCCTCTCTATCTCGGCAGAGACCCTGTCGATCTGTATGTCGGAGAACAGACGAGGCAGAGCATAGGCTGCGGACACTTTGCCGAAGGCCTCGGCGTCCCTGTCCATGCCGGCCTCAAGCTTTACGAGAAGCTCGCCAGCCTCTTCGAGGATGAAGGTGTTGAGCTCTTCGAACTCGGCATACTTAGGCTTTCCTATAGTGTGGTTTGCCACCATCATTACAAGCGCGGCTCCCTGCGCTGACGTCAGCGCAGCGGCGGCTCCGCCGCCGGGGGTCGGGCTGCCCGACCCGAGCCGCTCAAGATAATCTTCAATAGTCATTTTGCTGAATGAATCTGCCATTTTCTTAACCTCATTTGTCTTCAGTTACAGGAAACTCCACTGTTGCCGCCTCCGTCTCCTTCGCAGGCAGTACCGGCATCTCTCCCTTCGACTCCCTGCTCTCGAACAGTTCGTGAAGGCGTCCGTCCCTTTTTGCGAGATATATGATCACGCCGGCAAGCACAAGGTCTATGAATATCGCCGGGACAGCTCCCTCAACACCGAATTCATAGCTGTAGAACAGATTGCTTATGCCCGTTGATGCGTCAAGATGGAACACCGAAGCCTCCGAAACAAGCCCGCTGTTAGGCAGTCCGAAAAGGAAGTTCTGGGTGAAGTTCCACATCGTGTGTATACCGAAGCACGTCCATATGCTGCCGGAGTACCAGCGAAGCAGCGAGTAAGCCAGGCCGCAGATGATCAGGTCTGCCATAGCCAGGACTGTAATGCCCGTGTTGAAGCTGTGCAGCAGTCCGAAAACAGTACCGTTCACTACGATCGCCACCCACAGAGGATAGTGCACGTTGATCCTCTCATACATGAAGGTCCTGCACCAGAGCTCCTCCGAAGTGCTCTGAAAGAACACGCATATGAACGCGTATATCATCAGAGGTATCTCCGCTGCGGAGAAATCAAGGTAAAGCTTTATGTCACCGTGCAGCAGGGCGCAGAGTATGCAGAAGAAATTGGTCAGGAAGCCGAGCAGTATTCCAAAGCCCAGCATTTTCATGCTGCGCCCGTCGCGCGTCGGTCTGACGATCCCGATCATGAAACGGTTCTTTTTTACCAGAAGGCACATCACAACGAAGAACAGGCAAGACGCAAACAGCGGCGCGTAGAACTCATTGACAAATAACAGTCCTGCGGAAGGATCTTTGAACACTGCTCTTATGAGCTTTTCGAACATTATCATGAAGATCTCGCCCATCAGGATGTACCATCCGAAGAACGCGAGCAGTATCCAGATTATTCTGTTAGAAATATTGGTTTTTCCTAACATGTCTTTACCCTTTTATTACCAAAGCCGCACCCGGATATCTTCTCCACACCGGAGCGGTATTTCTTTGTAAAATTCAGCTGCGGAGATGCGCGGCGAGACTTGCGAGCCTCGACCCAGGCACTCCGCAGCCGTATAACTCTATTTGAAATATCTGATTCCGCTTTCAAACATATTCATGAAGTACTCGCCAGGCACGTTCTTATACAGGTTCCTGCCCACTCTCTCAGCGTGGCCCATCTTTCCGAAGACCCTGCCGTCAGGCGATGTGATTCCTTCTACAGCCATCATGGAACCGTTCGGGTTGAACAGGATGTCCGATGACGCATTGCCGTCGAGGTCAACGTACTGGGTAGCTATCTGTCCCATGCTCACGAGGTTCTTTATGACATCGTCAGGCGCGATGAATCTGCCCTCACCGTGCGATACAGGCACTGAGTAGATATCACCTGTATTGCAGGATCTCAGCCATGGCGACTTGTTTGAAGCGACTCTCACGCGGACTATCTTCGACTGGTGACTGCCCAGCGTATTGTACGTAAGAGTCGGGCAGTTCTCATCAGTATCGATGATCTTTCCGTACGGCACGAGGCCCAGCTTTATAAGAGCCTGGAACCCATTGCAGATGCCGCACATGAGTCCGTCGTTTTTATCCAGGAGCTCCGTGACGCCCTCCGTCACAGCAGCATTCCTGAAGAACGCGTTGATGAATTTCGCAGAACCGTCAGGCTCGTCTCCGCCGGAGAATCCGCCCGGTATGAATACGATCTGAGTCTCTTTCAGCGAAGCGGCGAACGCCTCTACCGACCTCGCGATCTCATCGGAGCTGCGGTTCTTGATCACCATTATCTCAGGCCTTCCGCCTGCCTCGCGAACCGCGCGTGCGCTGTCATATTCGCAGTTTGTGCCCGGGAATACCGGTATGAGCACCTTAGGCTCGGCGCGCTTGAACACCGGGGTGTTCCAGCTGCGCGCTTTGTATTCCACGTTGCTTACCGGGCCCGTCATTCCCGCCGCCAGGGTTGGGAATACAGTCTCGAGCCTGCCCTGATAGAGTCCGAGCAGTTCAGCGAGCCCAACGCTCTCAGCGCCATATGTGATCTTTCTCTCTGCAGTCGTGCGTCCGAGAAGCTCCACATCGAAGGAGAGTCCGCTGATATCCGCATTGTCTGTTACCTCGAGCACCATGCCGCCATAGCAATATCCGAAGATGCTGCTGAGATCTGTCTTCTCGAAGGTGAATCCAATGCCGTTGCCGTAGCTCATCTTCATAACTGCCTCAGCTACGCCCCCGATGCCCGGAGTATATGCCGCGACAGCCTGTCCGGAGGATATAAGTTCGTATGCTTTATCCCACAGCCTTATGAGCGAGCCTGCCTGCGGAAGTCCCCTGCCTGCTCCTGCGCCCGTTTCATCGACATATGGCTTAAACAGCACGACTCTGTGGCCGGCCTTCTTGAACTCAGGCGAAACGATATTTCCGGCCTTTCCCATGGTGACCGCGAACGAGATGAGTGTAGGAGGAACGTCAAGATCCTCGAAGGTGCCGCTCATGGAGTCCTTGCCTCCTATGGCTCCTACACCGAGTCCCATCTGGGCTTCGAACGCTCCGAGCAGAGCTGCGAGAGGCTTGCCCCATCTTGCTCCGTCCTGTTTAGGCGATCCGAAATACTCCTGGAATGAAAGGTATACTTCCCTGAAGGAAGCTCCTGTCGCTATCAGTTTCGCTACCGATTCGACTACCGCGAGGTAAGCGCCATGGTAAGGCGATGCCTCGGATATATAAGGATTGTAGCCCCAGGCCATGAGCGAGCAGTCATCTGTCTCTCCCTGCTCGAGCGGTATCTTGTGGACCATCGCCTGGATAGGCGTTATCTGGTTGACGCCTCCGAAAGGCATCAGCACCGTGCCCGATCCGATGGTGGAGTCGAAGCGCTGCGACAGCCCCTGCTTTGAGCAGGTGTTGAGATCGGAAGCCACGCGGTACATTCCCGCCATGAAGCTTCTGTCGCTGCGGTACATGCTTGTCGACTGCCAGTCACGCGGTGCCTCAGGCACTATGTCTATATGCTTGTCAGCTCCGTTGGAATTGAGGAATTCCCTGGAGATATCCACTATCTTTTTGCCGTTCCAGTTCATAACCAGGCGCGGCTCCTCGGTGACTACAGCCACCTTTACGCACTGGAGATTCTCGCCGGCTGCGATCACCTTGAAGAGCTTCTCGTTCTCTGCCGAGATCACGCACGCCATCCTCTCCTGGGATTCGCTTATGGCGAGCTCTGTTCCGTCAAGGCCTTCGTACTTCTTCGGCACAGCGTCGAGATCGATCTCAAGGCCGTCGGCCAGCTCGCCTATGGCGACGCTGACTCCGCCCGCTCCGAAGTCGTTGCATCTCTTGATCATGCGTGTGGCAACACCGTCGCGGAAGAGCCTCTGTATCTTGCGCTCCTCAGGCGCGTTGCCCTTCTGCACCTCAGCGCCGCAGGTCTCTACCGAGTGCACGTCGTGCGCCTTCGACGAGCCTGTAGCTCCGCCGATTCCGTCACGTCCGGTGGAGCCGCCGAGAAGCATTACAACATCTCCCGGCTCCGGGCGTTCTCTTCTGACGTTTACCGCAGGAGCGGCCGCCATGACAGCGCCGACTTCCATGCGCTTCGCTGCGTATCCCGGATGATAGATCTCATCGACGATGCCCGTGCACAGTCCTATCTGGTTTCCGTAGCTTGAATAACCCTTTGCCGCCGTGGTAGTGATGGATCTCTGCGGCAGCTTGCCCGGCAGTGTCTCAGATATAGGCTGCAGCGGATCTGCCGCGCCCGTGACTCTCATCGCTGAGTAAGCGTATGCCCTGCCCGACAGCGGGTCTCTGATGCATCCGCCGAGGCATGTGGCCGCTCCGCCGAACGGCTCTATCTCGGTTGGGTGATTGTGTGTCTCATTCTTGAAGAGGAGCAGCCACGGCTCGTTCTCGCCGTCGACTTCAACGTTGATCATGACCGTGCATGCGTTGATCTCTTCGGACTCATCGAGTTTGTCGAGCTTGCCGGCTCTCTTCAGATGCCTTACGGCGATGGTCGCGATATCCATCAGCGTTACAGGCTTGTTCCTGCGGAGTTCCTTTCTGACTGCGAGATAATCCTTGTAGGCCTTCTCGAGCAGAGGATCCTCAAATGTGACGCTGTCGATCACGGTGTTGAAAGTCGTGTGCCTGCAGTGATCAGACCAGTAGGTGTCGATCATGCGAAGCTCCGTGATAGTCGGGTCTCTCTGCTCAACATCGCGGAAGTATTCCACGCACATCTTGAGGTCAGCCTCATCCATGGCCAGCCCCATCGTACTGATGGTGCCTCTTATCTGAGCGTCTGTCATGTTGTTGAAGCCCTCGAGCACCTTCACCTCTGTAGGAATATCGTAGTGCATTTCGAGAGTCTCAGGCTTGTCAAGAGAAGCCTGTCTCGACTCGACCGGATTGATCAGATAACTCATCACCGCGTCGATGTCTGCCGGCATCAGGTCGCCGAAGAGCACATAGACTCTCGCGTACCTTACGGTCGGCCTTTCTCCGCGGCTTATTATCTGCACGCACTGCTCCGCTGAATCCGCGCGCTGGTCGTACTGCCCCGGGAGAGCCTCAACGGCGAACACGAAGGCCTTTCTTATCTCTCTTTCCTCGTCTTCATAAGCATAGCCGTTGCCGTCGAGGAAGAGTCCTGTCAGCTCCTCGAGCGAGTCAGCCGTGTTGTCGAGCTGCGGCTCAGCGAAGACCTTCCACCTGCAGTCCGCGAACAGCGCCTCGTCGATGTTTTCAACATCATATCTGTTTATGACTCTTGCGTCTGTGACACGATCGATGCCGAGAAGCGTCTTCACTTCGTTCCTGAGCGCAGCCGCGTCATTCGCAAGTCCTTCTTTTTTCTCTACGTAGATCCTGTAGACCATTCTTTGCTCCTTTATCTGACAGCTTTCAAAGCTCTCTGTCCTATATCCGCCCTGTAATATTTGTTTGCAAAATCTATTCTGTCGAGCATGTCGTACGATGCTTCTATGGCCTCAGCCAGAGTCGGCTCAACGGCCGTGACTCCGAGCACCCTTCCGCCCGATGTGAGCAGCCTGCCCTCTTCTTCGACAGCGCCCGCCACATATACGTTCGGAAGCACATCCTCCGGTATTTCTATCTCATATCCCTTTTCATAACTGACAGGGTATCCGTCCGAAGCGGCAATGACGCAGCATGCGCTGCCGTCTTTCCATTTTACATCCACCTCTGACAGCCTCTCCTCTGTGACGGCTTTCATTATTGTCAGCAGATCGGTGTCGAGGAGCGGAAGTACCACCTGCGCCTCAGGATCGCCGAACCTGCAGTTGTACTCGATCACCTTAGGCCCTTTTTCGGTAAGCATGAGGCCGAAGTACAGGCAGCCCTTGAAGGTGCGGCCTTCGGCGTTCATCGCGCGCATCGTCGGCACGAATATCTCTTCCATGCATCGTGCCGCGGCCGAATCCGTGTAATACGGATTCGGGGCGACGGTTCCCATGCCGCCCGTGTTGAGCCCGGTGTCACCGTCGCCTGCGCGCTTGTGGTCCATCGAGCTTATCATCGGGACTATGGTCTTGCCGTCTGTGAATGCGAGCACCGACACCTCAGGTCCTTCAAGGAATTCCTCTATGACGATTCGGTCGCCGCTCTCTCCGAACTTGTGATCCTCCATCATCGATTTTACAGCATCGACAGCATCCTCGCGCGTCTCGGCTATGACTACTCCTTTGCCAAGAGCCAGCCCATCCGCCTTGATGACCGTCGGTACAGGCGCGCTCTCAAGGTAGTAAAGAGCGTCATTGATGTTATCGAAGGTCTGGTAGCGCGCTGTCGGTATTCCGTACTTTTTCATGAGGTTTTTCGAGAACACCTTGCTGCCCTCAATGATCGCGGCAGCTGCGTTTGGACCGAAGCACGGTATGCCGATGTTGGTCAGCTCATCCACACAGCCCATAACGAGCGGATCGTCAGGCGCCACGACTGCGTAGTCAGGCCTGTGCTCCTTTGCGAAAGCCTTGATTCCCTCTATGTCTGTCGCCTTTATCGGAAAGCATTCGGCGTCCATGGCGATCCCGCCGTTGCCAGGCAGCGCGTAGATCTTGTCCACTTCCGCGTTTTCTCTAAGTTTCTTTATAATGGCGTGCTCGCGGCCGCCCCCGCCGATTACCAGAATGTCCATCCTTTGCCCCTTTCAGCCCGCCTTTTCCCCCGCGGCATCTCTGTGCCGCGTGAAGCGCTGTCAGCCCTGCTGTTCTGCCTGCAAGTACTTCACTCCTCAGATATGTATCCTGAAGGAAGCACCCCTCATAATACCGGTGTATTATTTTGAAAATAATTCCGCAAAATACACCATTACCTCTGTTTTCGGTGGTTTTTCAGTCATAAAAAGCCGGTCTGGTGTATTTCCGTCGGATCCGGGTCTTGATATACACCGGAATCGTGAGATCCGGTGTATTATCCGATAGAAAATGCTGTTATATGCACCAGCGCCCCGGTTTTATGTCTCATTTCTGACTTCAAAAGAGGGGCCGGTGTATTTTCCTTTGTTTTTGTTTTATATATACACCCTTCCTGTTAGTGGTGGAAGAGGCGCATGCCGGTGAACGCCATCGCTATTCCCAGCTCGTTGCAGCACTCGATCACGGCGTCATCGCGGATCGAGCCGCCCGGCTGTGCGATATAGCTCACTCCGGATGCAGCTGCTCTCTGCACGTTGTCGAAGAACGGGAAGAACGCGTCCGATCCGCACGATACTCCGCTTATGGAATCGAGGTACGCCCTCTGCTCCTCATCAGTGAAGCGCTCAGGCTGCTCCGTGAAGTACTTCTGCCATACGCCGTCGGCGCAGCAGTCCTCTTCATTCTTATTAATGTAAGCGTCTATGACATTGTCTCTGTCAGGACGCCTTATCTCGTCTTTGAACGGCAGATTGAGCACCTTGTCGTGCATGCGCAGGAACCACGTGTCTGCCTTGCCGCCCGCGAGCCTTGTGCAGTGTACTCTCGACTGCTGGCCGGCTCCGACGCCTATGGCCTGTCCGTCATGCGCATAGCAGACGGAGTTCGACTGTGTATATTTGAGCGTGATCAGCGCCACGATCAGATCGCGGACAGCTTCCTCCGGAAGCTCCTTCTTCTCTGTCACTACGTTCGAGAGAAGCTCGCGGTCGATCTTAAAGAAGTTGTGGCCCTGCTCAAAGGTCACGCCAAAGACCTGCTTAGTCTCTTTCTCAGGCGGCAGGTAATCCGGATCGATCTGAACGATGTTGTAGCCGCCCTTTTTCTTCTGCCTGAGGAGCTCGAGCGCTTCGTCAGTGTATCCCGGCGCGATTACTCCGTCGGAGACCTCGCGCTTGATGATGCGGGCTGTCGTCTCGTCGCAGACATCTGAAAGCGCGATCCAGTCGCCGAACGAGCACATGCGGTCCGTTCCCCTTGCCCTTGCGTACGCGCAGGCGAGTGGCGAATCATCAAGGCCCTCTATGTCGTCCACAAAGCACGCCTTTTTCATCTTGTCTGAAAGAGGGAGTCCGACGGCGGCGCCTGCCGGGCTGACGTGCTTGAATGAAGCGGCAGCCGGCAGACCGAGAGCTTCTTTAAGCTCACGGACGAGCTGCCATGAATTCAGCGCGTCCAGAAAATTGATGTATCCCGGCCTTCCGTTGAGGACTTCAAGCGGCAGCTCGGCGCCGCCTTCCATGAATATTCTCGCAGGTTTCTGATTCGGGTTGCAGCCGTATTTGAGTTCGAATTCCTTCATGCCGTTATCTCCTACGTTAGTTCCTATTTAATAGCGCAGGCTGATGCCGGAAACTATATCCGGCTCGGCCATCTCAAGGCGCTCCTTATTTGTCGTTACCTTCTGTTAGTGCTGCAGGCAGTCACTGCTGCGTTTCCAGGCAGAATGCATGCTGTCGGCATTCCGCTCAGAAACTTGTCCGCGCCGTATATGTTTCCGGCCGCCTGCGCTTCTTTATTTATGATCCGGTTTCAGACCGGCTCGGCCATCTCAAGGCGCTCTTCATAATGCGTTCCCTTTTTAAAGCCAAGGCAGTCACCGCTGCTCTTTGTTACTTGTTTTTATTGAGCAGGCGGCTCTCTGCCTTGCCGCTTGCGAGGTCTGTGTAGCGCACATAGAGTGAGATCTTGTTCTCCTCGTCGAGCGCGCCCCATATCTCATCCGTGAATGCGTCGATATCATCCGGTATCGCCACACGCTCCGGCTCGCCCCTGAATGTAGGGAGAGGATTCCCGTCGTGCTCATACGTATGGATGAAATGTCCGACGCCGCTGACCGGCGCATAATCGTATCCGAAACGGTTGCATGCGCTTCCTTCAGCATCAGCGCTCTTGAGTATGCTCATCCTGTATTTGAATGCTCCCTCATCGCCGAACACGGCCTCTGCGCTTATGCGCGGCGTGAAGTTAGGCGCGTCAGGCTCAAAGCATCTCGACTCGAGCGCCTCGTAGAAAGATTTTCCTTCTGCCAGCCCGTTGAATACAGTATCGGTCTGGTCGCCATTGGTAACGATGAGATGATCCTTATATGTCCTGACTGCCGCGTATATTATGAGGCTCGGATCCTCGAGCTTCGAAACATCGAAAGGCTCGGTGAATATCGCTCCGTCTCTCTCAACAAATACGCGGTTCCTCGAATTTACCGATCGTCCCATAATAAAATATGCGATGACCGCTTTTGTGCCATCGCAGGACAGTCCGACTACGATGCCGCGGCCGGGATATCTGTTTCCCTCTACCACATCACCGAATTTCATGACTTTATATGTGTCCATGTCTCTCCTTTACTATTTTGCGGCAGATCTTTGCCACCGCTACCGGCAGAATAAGCCACTCGGCCTGTTCCATTACACGCCTCTGGAGCACTTCAGGCGTATCGCCCTCTTCAACACTGACCGCCTTCTGAGCGATGATCTCTCCGCCGTCAGCGATCTCATTGACGTAATGGACCGTTGCGCCCGTCACCTTAACGCCTCTTTCAAGCGCCGCGATATGCGGCCTGAGCCCATAGAAACCGTCTCCGCAGAACGCAGGTATGAGCGACGGGTGTATGTTGATGATCCTGTGATCGTAACGCGTCACGAATTCCTTGCTGAGTATCATGAGGAATCCGGCCAGCACGATGATATCGATCTTTCTGGAATCGATGAGCTCGCCGCAGGCTTCCTCAAAGCCCGCCTGTCCCCCGCTCGCCTTGCGGGTTATGATGAAGGTCTCGATGCCTGCCTTGCGGGCACGCTCAACCGCGTACGCGTCTTCCCTGTTTGAGATGACGAGCACTATCTCACCTTTTTCTATGAGGCCGGAATTCTGGGCATCTATAAGAGCTTGCAGATTCGTGCCTCCGCCGCTTACCATTACGGCGATCCTTGCTTTATCTGACATGCGGATACCTCCACAATACAAATTTGTCCGGAGGAGCTCAGCCCCCGAAGTTCGATGGTTTCTATATTACGACAACGCCGTAATGATCTATGAAACCATTATATAATATGTCCGCTCCGAATATCCATACGAATCAATGTGCATTTAAACGTTCAGAACCGGACTCGCGCCGCAGCCATTATCTTCTGTACTCTATTCGATCACAAGCTTCTCGGATCCGCGCGCGATGACTCCTATCACATAAGCGTCCTCGCCGTTCTCCCTCAGCACATTCAGAGCCGTCGGAGCATCCTTGCGCGACACTATTACCGTCATGCCGACTCCCATGTTGAAGGTGTTGAACATGTCGTGGTCGCTGATGACTCCCACCTTTGCGATAAGATCGAATATAGGCAGCACTCTGATCATCTTGCGGGAGATCCTGGCCGTAAGGCCGTCAGGGATCGAACGCGGGATGTTCTCATAGAATCCGCCGCCTGTGATATGGGATATACCCTTTATGTTCTCCGCGCCGAGTCTGTCGATAAGTGCCAGAATTGGCTTTACATAGATCTTTGTCGGCGCGAGAAGTGTATCTCCGAGCGCTCTTCCGCCCAGCTCAGCATTGCTTGCCTTCAGCGCCATGACGTCAGGCTTGTCCAGGGCGAATACCCTGCGGACCAGCGAAAAACCGTTCGAGTGGACGCCGCTCGATGGAAGTGCCAGGATCACATCGCCCTCAGCCATGCGGCTGTTGTCGATCATTTTGTCCTTATCTACGACGCCTGTGCAGTATCCCGCGAGATCGTACTCGTTTACCGGATAGAAGCCCGGCATCTCTGCAGTCTCGCCGCCGATGAGAGCGGCTCCTGCCTGTACGCATCCCTCGCATACTCCCGACACTATCTGCTCTATCTTCTCAGGATAGTTTTTGCCGCAGGCGATGTAATCAAGGAAGAACAACGGCTTTGCGCCCACGCAGATGACATCGTTGACACACATCGCGACGCAGTCGATGCCGATGGTATCATGCTTGTCGAGCATGAACGCGAGCTTAAGCTTTGTGCCTACTCCGTCAGTGCCGCTTACCAGCACAGGTTTGCTGATGCCCTCGAGATCGAGCTCAAACAGCCCGCCGAATCCTCCGACCTGGCCCATCACTCCCGGGACCACAGTCCTCGCGATGTGCTTCTTCATGAGTTCGACCGCTTTGTAGCCCGCCGTAATATCGACTCCCGCTGCTTTATAACTGTTTGATGATGAATTCGTAATCATTTAGTACCTTCTGTTCTCTCTGTGATGTGATTAACTGTCTCTAGTCATCCCTGCCTGTCCAGCAGTACTTGCAAAGCTTGCACGACGGAAGCCCGATAGCCTCAACTACTCCTTCAAGAGTCTGGAACTCCAGTGTTTCGAATCCCATTCTCTCCGCGATCACCTCGCGCATCCTGCGGCCGCGCTCTGTGGTTGCGTCCGAATACTCGTCTATATGTTCCAGTCCCTCTTCGCCCTCGAGTTCAACTATGACCCTCCTTGAGAGCAGATCCATGTCGCTCTTGTTGCGCGAGAAGTTGAGATACTTGCACGCGTACATGATAGGCGGGCATGCCGATCTCATATGCACCGACTCAGCACCGTTGGCATAGAGAAAGTCTACTGTCTCACGAAGCTGCGTGCCCCTTACGATCGAGTCGTCCACAAAGAGCAGCCTTTTGCCCTTTATGAGCTCAGTCACCGGGATCTGTTTCATCTTCGCCACCTTGTTGCGCTCCTCCTGCGTTGTAGGCATGAAGCTGCGCGCCCAGGTAGGCGTATATTTGATGAAGGCCCTCGCGAACGGCAGATGCGTTTCGTTGGAATAGCCTATCGCGTGAGGCGTGCCGCTGTCAGGCACACCGCCTACATAGTCGACCTGAGAAGTGTCAAAACCGTGCTCCATGTCGTTGCGCGCCATGATGCGGCCGTTTCTGTAACGCATAACCTCGACGTTCTCGCCCTCATAGGTAGTCGTCGGATAACCGTAGTAGCTCCACAGGAAAGCACAGATCTTCATCTCGTCTCCCGGAGCCATGAGCTGCCTGCATCCGCCCGGCGTGAGTTCCACTATCTCTCCCGGGCCAAGATCGTGCAGTTCCTCGAACCCCGCTTTATGCAAAGCAAAGGACTCGAAGCTTACAGCTGAAGCATTTTCGCCTGTCGCCACACTCATAGGGAGCCTTCCCTTAAGATCGCGTGCCGCGACTATGCTGCCGCCCTCCTTCAGCACGAGTATGGTGGCCGAGCCGTCTATCGTCTCCTGAGCATATCTGATGCCCTCCACGAGATCGTCCTTTTCGGAGATGAGCGCCGCGAGGAGCTCTGTCTGGTTGATCCTTCCGCCTGTCATGGCTTCGAGATGCCCGTGCGAGCCCTTGAGCACTATGTCTGTGATCTCTTTGACGTTATTGATGATGCCGACTGTGCAGATCGCGTACGTGCCGCTGACCGAGCGGAAGAGAAGCGGCTGAGGATCCATGTCGCTTATGCATCCGATGGCAGCCTTTCCCTTCATCTTGCCGATAATCCCTCCGAACTTCGTCCGGAAAGGAGCGTTTTCAATATTGTGGATCTCGCGCTGGAAGCCGATCTCTTCGTCGTATGAGGCCAGTCCGCCGCGGCGCGTGCCGAGGTGGGAGTGGTAGTCTACGCCGAAATAGACGTCAAGTATGCAGTTTTCGTTCGATGTTATACCGAAGAATCCTCCCATATACAACCTTTCTATATATACTTGCAAACGCAGCCTGCTTTCTTTCAGTTTTATGCAAAGAACAGCTCGTTGAGCTTGAGCGGCTCGATGTATTCGCCGTTCTTGTATACGCGCATGTTTCCGGATGCGATCTCGTCGATCAGCATTACCTTGCCGTCTGCGTCATATCCGAACTCGAACTTGATGTCATAGAGATCGAGTCCCTTTTCCTTCATGTCGTCTGCTACGATCTTTGTGATCTTCTGTGTCATGTCTCTGAGGTCGTCATACTGCTCTTCTGTCATGACTCCGAGAACCACCAGGCCGTCCTTTGTTACCAGCGGATCGCCGAGTGCGTCGTTCTTGAATGTAGTCTCAACATAGTAAGGCAGGTCTGTACCCGGCTCTACGTATTCACCGTATCTCTTGATGAAACTGCCTACTGCCTTAAGTCTGCAGATGACCTCGAGTCCGTGTCCGAATACCCGGGCCGGCTTTACTTCCATTGTAGTGTCATCGAAGTTGGCCTGAACGTAATGAGTCCTGATGCCTGCTTCGTTGATCTTCCTGAAGTAGTAATCAGTCATCTGAAGGTTGATGTCGCCTACGCCTTCGATGGTCAGTCCGATCTGATTTTCGCCCGGATCAAACTTTCCGTCCTTGCCTGTGACATCATCCTTGAACTTCAGAAGATAGTTGCCGTTCTCAAGTTCAAATACGTTTTTGGTCTTGCCTGTGTAAACCAGTTTCATCTTAGTCCTCCTTTTATTATCGATAGTCTCTCGGAATCTTCAACCTTGAAATTTCAACGCTTCTGACTCCTTCTTTTCAAAAATCCCCCACTTTTTCTTGCAAA
>Ga0256407_10008962_pt1 | contig 14474 bp, 6 predicted proteins | sample RumenRJG_04DNA_FD_193489 | JGI IMG/M metagenome (GOLD analysis project Ga0256407, IMG submission 193489) | Bovine rumen microbial communities from Lethbridge, Alberta, Canada - RJG_04 | ecosystem: Host-associated > Mammals > Digestive system > Stomach > Rumen | place: Canada: Alberta | collected... | reverse complement strand
TTATTATTACTATTATTATTATTATTATTATTATTATTACTATTATTATTATTATTATTATTATTATTATTATTATTATTATTTTCATTTTTATTTGGACTTTTAGTATTATTTTTATTAATTTCATCACTTGAATAATTTTTTTTTTCATTATTTTTAATTACCTTTTTATTTTTTATTAAATCATCTATATATTCATCAATTTTTTCTTTATTAACCATAGAATTTAATATAATATTAAAATCAATATTTTTTTCCTCTTCTAATTCCTTAGCTTGTACTTTCCCATTGAATTCAAATTTAATAGTATCTTGAGAATTTGATTTGGATGATTCTGAAACCCCTTTTTCTTCTTCTTCACTTTCTTCATCTTCTTCTTCATTTAAATCCGAACTTTGATTATGATTAGTATTATTTCTATTTGAAATTTCTCTATGAGAATTTTTAACAGAATTTTTATTAGAAATATTATTATTTTCAATAACAGAATTATTTTCAAGTATAGTAGGATTATTATTTTCTTTTTTAACATCTTCATTAATATCACTTAACTTAGATTTATTATCATTAATATGAAATGAGACATTATTCCCATTAAAGTCAGATTCATTTAAACTAGATTCTAGATGATTTTTATTTTTTTCTTTTTTAAATATTTTTAACAATTCATTTTTATCTTCATAACACCAATCAAATTTTAAATTATCTCTATTTAATCCATAAATTCTAGCAGAAGTAGATAATAAATGTAAAAATAATCCTCTTAAATAATCATAATTAGGTCTATCTTCAAATCTCAAAGATTTACAATAATTAAGATAAACAATAATTTCTTCAGGTAAACCATAACATAAAATTTCAGTTGGAATTTGTAATTTTTTTTCCATAATTTTTTTATATTTATTTTTTACATCTTTTAATCCTTGCCAAGGTAAAACTCCCTTTAGAAAAAATACTAAAACATAACCAATACTTTCTAAATCATCTCTTCTACTTTGTTCAATACCTAAATGACAATTTATAGAAACATATCTAGCAGTTCCAATTAAAGGTCTTCCTTCTTTATAATGTATATGTTGATGAGTTTTAGGATTTTTATATCTTTTAGATAAACCAAAATCAATTAAATAAACAATATTAGAATTTTTCCCAGTTCCAATTAAAAAATTTTCTGGTTTAATATCTCTATGAATATAATTATGTTTATGTAAATTATCAATTCTATTTAACATTTGTAAAGCTAATAAAGATAAAGTTATAACACTGAATTTTTTATTATTACAATATTTAAGTAATTCAATTAAATTAGGACCTAAAAATTCAAGTATTAAATAATAAAATTCAAAACATTCACCAACACCATAAAATTTAGGAACACCTTGTAATTGATCTTGTATAATTGCATTATTACCACTTAAATCTATATTATTTGGTATATTTAATAATCCTTGATATATTTTACTTTCTGTTGTCACTTGTGCTTTTTTTTGATTTTTTTTTATTTCTTTTTTTATGGCTACTTCTGTATTATCTCTCATATCATATGATAAATAAATTTGACCAAATGCTCCACTTCCTATCATTGAGAGAAATACAAAATTGTCTACTAGTATTTCTTTGGATTTATCTATAAATTGTTTTTTTTCTGTTGTTTGATTTTTAAAATGAACTTGCTTTTTTTTTGTCTTTTGATTTGTTTGAGGATCTTTTTGTTCTATTTTTCCTTCTTTTTGGGATTTTTCTGATTTATTTGATTTTTCTTTTTCTGAATTGTTTTCATTAATCATTTTTATTTTTTCTTATTTATTTATTAACATAATAAATTTATAATTAGAAAACATATTAAGTTTATTTTTATATATTTATTAAAAATATTAAAATTATATAAAAATGTTTAATTCTTTTCCAAATTATTCCCTAATTATTTTATATTTATATAGATATTTATTATTATTTGATTAATATATATTTTTATTTAATTATTCATTTTTCCCAAAGAAATATTATTTTAATTTAAATACTTTTTAATATTATAATACAAAATAATATTAAATCATTAAATAAAAAAAAATTAAAAACACCCTCATTCATTTATCAAAAAAAATAACAAAATAATCAATATTCTTAAAATATAAAAAAAATAAAAAAAATTAAATTCCAAAATGGAACAAGAAGGAATATACGTATATGGTTCAGGTGAATGTGACCAATTAGGAAACATAAAAAATAAAGATGGTGACTTTATCCTCGAATCAAAAATTCCAAGATACTTACCAATAAATGGTATAACAGAAGTAGAAAAAATTTACAAAATATCATGTGGCGGAATGCATACTCTCCTTTTAACATCACAAGGAAATATTTATTCATGGGGTTGTAGTGATGGAGGAACATTAGGAAGAGAAGGAACAGATAATATACCTACTAAAGTTAATATTAATATTCCTATTGAAGGAATTTCAGCTGGTGATTGTCATTCTATTGCTTATAATGATAAATTGAATAAAATTTTCTTTTGGGGTACTTTTAGGAATAGTCAAGGTGAAATTGGTGAACATATTATACAACCTATGGAAATTGATTTAAATTTAATTAATAATGAAGATATAGTTAAAGCTATTTCTGGATGTAATCATGTTGTTATTTTAACTGAACAAGGACATGTTTATGCTTTTGGAAATAAGGAATTTGGGCAAACTGGAATTGATATTTCAAAAGTTGATAATAGTAAAAAAATTGAAAATGAACATTTAATACCAAATAAAATAAAAGGAGAAAATGTAATTAATATTTATACAGGAGGTAATCATTCATTTTTAATTCAAAATGATAGAAGGAAAATATTTAAATCATGGGGTTGTAATATATTTGGTCAATTAGGTATAAATAATAATGTAAATCAATTCGAACCAAAAGAAATACAATTTCCAGAAGAAAATATTGAAATTATATCATGTACAGGAGGAGAATTTCATACTATAGTTTTGACTAGTAATTATCATATTTATTCATGGGGAAAAAATGATGAAAGCCAATGTGGTTTACCAATTATAAATGAGAAAAATGCTGAAGGTCAAGATATTATATCTTGTATAATAAAACCTACTAGAGTTGAAATAAATGAAAATGATATTAAAGAAATTGACTCTAAAGGAAATTATAATTTTGCTTATAATCCTGAAAATGGGAAAGCTTATTCTTGGGGATTTGGTTCTTCTTATGTTTTAGGGAATAAAGATGAAGAAAATGAAGCCAAACCTTTTGAAATTAATAAGGATTTTTTTAAAAATATGAGATTGAAAAATATTAGTTTAGGAAATCAACATGTTTGTTTGGAATTAGAAAGATTTGATAAAAGTTATGTTAAAACTACTTTTGAATTTGATTATGCTGCTAATGGTTTTTCTATTAGGAATAAGGTCATTAAAAGAAAAGGAGAAAATTATGATAAAAAGGAAAGAAGTAGTAAAAAAAGAAGAAGGGGAAGTAAAGGTGATAATGATGGTTTTTTGAAGACTGAGAAGAAAAATAGAAAAAAAAGAAGAAGAAGAAGGAAAGATAAAGGAAAAGAAGAAGATAGTGATGAAGAATATGTTTATTATGATGAAGAAGAGGAAGAAGCTGAAGAAGAAGAAGGAGATGAAGAAGATGAAGAAGAAGAAGAAGAAATTGAAAAGAAGAATATTAGAAAAAGGAAAAACTATAGGAAAAAAAGTGTTTCAAAATCAAGAAGAAAGAAAAAAAATGAAGAAGAAGAAGAAGATGAAATTGAAGAAAAAAAAAGAAAAAAAAGAAGAAATTATGGGAAAAAAAGTGTATCAAAATTAAGAAGAAAAAAAAAAGATGATGATGAAATTGAAGAAGAAGAAGAGGAAGAAGAAGAAGAAGAAATTGAAAAGAAGAAAACAAAAAGAAGAAATTATGGTAAAAAAGGTGTATCAAAATCAAGGAAAAAAATAAAAAGAAATGATGATATAGAAGAAAATGAAGAAGAAGAAATTGAAGAGAAGAAAACAAAAAGAAGAAATTATGGTAAAAAAAGTGTATCAAAATCAAGAAAAAAAACAAAAAGAAATGATGATATAGAAGAAGATGAAGAAGAAGAAATTGATGAAAAGATAATAAAAAGAAGAAATTATGGTAAAAAAAGTGTATCAAAATCAAGAAAAAAAATAAAAGAAAATGAAGATGAAAATATGGAAAATGAAGATGAAGAAATTGAAGAAATGAAAACAAAAAGAAGAAATTATGGTAAAAAAAGTGTATCAAAATCAAGAAAAAAAATTAAAGAAAATGAAGATGAAAATATGGAAAATGAAGATGAAGAAAATAATGAAATAAAAACAAAAAGAAAAAATTATGGAAAAAGAAGTGTATCAAAATCAAGAAAAACACAAAATGAAAATAATAATGAAAATATTGAAATTAAAGTCTTAAAAGAAGAAATAAATATTACTCCAATTAAAAAAGTAACAAAAAATATAAAAACAACAGGAGCAAAATCAAATAGAAAAACAAAAATAATTGAAATAGAAAGGACAATAAATATAAAAAATAATTTGTCAAATGAAAAAGGTCAAAATATATTAGATGAAATTAATGAAGAAGAAGATGATAGTAATACAAGTGAAACAGTAGGAATTGTAAAAGATGTTAAATTAATTAGATATAGTGATTCTGATAATGAAAAAAATGATAAAAAAGAATCAAATATTAATAAAAGAACTTATAAAAAAAGATCTAAAAGTAAAAGTAATGTTAAAACTAAAGATAATAAAACTGAAAGGAAAAGTAATAGAAAATATACACATACAAGTAGATCAAAATCAAATGTTAAAAAGAAAGGAAATAGATCTGTTAAAAAGTAAAAAATTTAATTTTATTATGAAATAGATTTTTTTTTGACATTAAATTTATATTATTTAATCCAATTAAAAACAATAAATTTTTTAAAAATTTTAAAATTTATAATATAATCAATTAAGTTATATATTCATTTATTTTTTTATTTATTTTTATATTATATTACTTGAAAATTGTGTAGGAGAAGTAGATCTTTTCTCAACAGAAAAACGTTTTAATAAATGATTTTCAGCAGTTAATTTTTGAATAATATCATTTTTACCTTCAATAAGTCTTCTCATTTCATTATATTTTAATAATCTTTCATTAGGAATTGATAAAGTACCAGGTTTAAAAATTCTATTTTTCATATTTCTTAAATCACTTTTTTTTGCTCCTGATGGAACTTCTGATGAAATCATAGGTAAAATTTGATTAATATTTGAAGAAAAATTCATTGCATAATTTGGTAAATTACTTTGAACATTTATATTTTCACTTGTTTTTGGAATATTATTTTTTTTATTATCATCATTTTCATTTTGATTTAAAGAATTTTCATATCGATTATTATTTAAATTATTTTTTTGAATTTTTTTTAATTGATTTGATAAAGACATATTTTGAGATTTTAAATAATTAATTTGACGTACCATATCAGTATTTATTTTTCTTATTTTAGTCATTTCTTCAATTAAAATCGAATTTTCATTCATTTTTCTTTGAAATTCTTGTATTTGATTAGATTCTTTTTTTTGATAACCCATATTAGTATGATATAATTCATTTTGTAAAAAATCAATTTTTTTCTCTAATTCAATTTGTAAATTATTATTAATTTTATTACTATCTAAATTTTTTAAATCACCAGAAACATAAATATGATACATTTCTCTTACACCATCAGCAATTTCTTTTTTACTATTTTTTTGACAAAGAAGAAAAATTCTTTTTAATAAATTATTAAATTCTTTTTCAATATGTTGAGTTTTACTTTTTTGTTCTTGATTTTCTCTTCTTAATTCTGCAAGTGTAATTGTTTGTTTATTCATTTCTCTTTCTCTAGCAATCATTATATTAACTAATTCTTCTAATTGTTTTTCCATTGATTTAGAATTACTTTTTAATTCATCTGATACTACAATTTCATTATGAAATCTTGTTAATAATTCAAAATTTTTTTTATATAATTCGTTTTTTAATTGATTTGAAAAATTTTCTAATATTGTTTTTTCTTGTAAATTTCCTTCAACTTCAGTTAATTTTTTAGTTAAATTCTCCTTTTCATTATCTCTTAAATCTAATTGCTTTCTTAAATTATCAATTGTATCTTTTAATTTTTTATTTTCTTCAATATAGGATTTTAAACTTGCTTCATTTGTTAATAAATTTTTATCTAATTTTTCAACTTTATCATTTAATTTTTTAATTTGAACATTCTTTTCTTCAATTTCTTTTTTATCATCAGAAATTACTTTTTCTAATTTATCAACTCTAGCTTGAAGTTCTAATTGATGTTCAGTTTGTATTAAATCAATTTTTTTATTTTCAAATTCTTTAATTTGATTTATTTGTTGAGTTAATAAAATATTATTATCAATCATTCCTTGGATTTTTTTTTGTAAATTATATTCTAATACTCTAAATTTATCTAATTGATCATAATTATGATCTTCCATTGCTTTATCAAAATCTTTTTTAATATTTGCATTTACATCTCTTAAATCTTTTATTTCTTTATTTAATTCTCCTAATTTTTCATTTATTTCACCTTCTCTTTCATTAAATTTCTTTCTATGTTCTTGATTAATTTCATCGATTTTTTTCTCATAATCATCAATTAAAGCATCATTAGATAATTTCATTTCATCAATTTTATTTTTTAATTCCATAACTTCATTTTCTCTTTTATGATTTAAATCATTTACTTTTTCTTTAATCATATTCTCAAAATTTTTAGTACTTTCATCTAGATTTCTTTGTAATTTATGAATACTATCAGTTTTCCCTTTTAATTTATCTTGAATACTTAAAATTTCAAATAAATTAAGTAAAACATTATCACCTAAACCTTCATCTAAAATAGTATTTAATTGATTTAATGCTAATTCTCTATTATCTTCAAAAGCAACAGTCTCACCATCTGGTAATTCATAAATTGCATAAATAAATAAATTTCCATCATCTCCAGCTGAAAAAAGTAAATTTGTATCTCTTGAATAATATAGGAAATTTATTTTATTTCTATGAGCATGTGATTTATCAAATCTTACTATTGTATTATTTTGATCTAATTTTGTAATGTCTCTATTATATAAATTTAATCTTCCATCTTCACTTCCTACTGCTATTGAATTTATTTTGTATCTTTTTGTATTTATTGGACATACTGATGAGGCTTTTATATCAATATTACCTTTTGAAAATATACATTTTGATATTTCATCTGTTTGACTTGCATCTAAATTTACATTTGTTAATTCAAAATTTTCTTGATTATAACCACATGATATTATATTATCTAATAAATCTACTTTTTTAGGATTAAAATTTTTTTCAAAACAACTATTTGAATATAATGAATATTGAGTAGATACTTTAACATAACTAAAATCAAATAAATTAAATTGAATAATTAAACCATCATTCCCACAAGTATATAAATAATTATCACTAGGATGAAAATACATACTAACAATTTGACCCATATGAGGAGTATTAATAATTTTAACAGTTTCTCTAGAAAAAGATCTAATAATATAAACTTTTCTTTCAGTTAAAGCAGCAAGTAAATGACCTCCATAAGAAAATTTTAACATAGTACAATTTCCTTTACTAGGTTCATTATTAATTTGATCATTATTATAAAATCTCAATTCCTTATAACACAAATGGAAAAATCTAATCATTTCAATATCACTTATAGCAATATAATAACCATTAGGATGAATAGCAACAGATAAAATTTCTAATTCTTCCTCATCATTATTTTCTTTTTCTTCTAAAATTATTTTACAATATTCACAATGTCCAGTTAAATAATTCCAAATTCTAACTGTTTTATCATATTTTGAACTTGTTATTATAATTGGTCTTTGTAAAGCAACATCCATTGTTGTTATTGGTCCACTATGAAATCCATCACATATAATGTCAAATTCCAAAGTAAATTTTTCATTTCTTAAATTTTGAAATATATTTTTCATTGAAACATATGCAATTTCATTAGTATTAAAACTTATAGCTAATGTATCTTCATTAAATGATGAAAAAGCCAATCCAGTAACACCACCTTCTTTTTCTCTTAATGTATATCTTACTGGTATATAATCATTATTAGGATTTTTTTCTATAAATAATAAATTTCCTTTATTACTACCTACAACTAAACCAAAATTAAATTTTTGAAGTTTTGTAGCTCTTAATGGTTCTTCTATTGGTTCATTTGGAATAAAACGTTTTCTTTTTGGCTTATGTGGAAATTCTTCTTCCTTAAATATATTTGATATCGTTTGTTTAATAAGAAATCTTGATATTACTTGACTATCTTGTTTATTCATTATACTTTTTTCATATACTGCATTAAATATTATTAAATCATTATCTTCTGTTATTGTAATTAAAATTGGACCTTTTGAAGTTGTTTCCCATACATGATCAACATAATTTTTACTTAAATTTACCATTCCTTTATATTCTTTACATGAGTTTTCAAAAGTAAACCAAAATGATAAATGATTTTTTCCACTTGTACATAAAATTTTATTGTTATAAAAAGATATTTTATTTGCTTCTACTGGAAGTTCAAAAGAAAATTTAGGAGAATAATTATTATCTTTTTCTCTTTTAAATGATTGAACATCATATATAACTCCCATTTTACTTCCATCTTCTTTTTCTCCAATACATGCAATTAAATTACCATCTTCACTAAAAGATGCATAAATATATCTTTTAAAATTAGTAGAAACTATTCTTCTTCTTGGTTTAAATATAATATATGATGTAAAATTTACTTTTGATAAATTATATATATCACATTCACATTTTGTTGCTTTTTCAGTTGTTACTAATAATAAATATTTATCCATTGAAACATTAATACATGTTGCTTCAATTATATTTTCATCTAAATAAATAAATATTTCATTATTTCTTGATAATTCGTTTTCTGTTGTAAATATATTTCTTAATATTAAGTGTCTTCCAATTGGATAAACTAAAGCTCTATTTACAAATAATAAATTTTCACCCATTTTTGTATTTAAATCTGCACCAAATCCTTTTAAAATATCAATTCTTAATTCTGGATTATAAAATTGTTCTTCTTCTTTTTTTTCTTCTGTTTCATTTGTATCTTTTTTTTCCTCATTTTCGGTTGACATTTAATTTTTTATTATTTATTTTTAACCAAAATAATTATTTTTTATTTCAGTTATAATATTATATAATAAGTTTTTAAATATTAAATAATAAAAATAAATCTTGTAAAAAGATAATTAATCTTTTTGTTCAAGATTTAATTGTTCAAAAGGAATAACCATCATTCTAAAATCATTTCTTGAAATAGAATGTATAGTAAATGAATTATCCATAAAAGCAAAAAGATTTTTATTTAAATCCCCATAGCCTTGCATATCAAAAGAGCAAATTATCTTCATAGAATATTTCGATTTCTTAACAGATTTATTATTAATATTATATTCACATATATATTCAGTTTCTTGATCCATATTATCTTTCCCACCACAAATATAAATAGTATCACCATTATCAAACATAAATGAAACAGAACTATTTCTAGCTAAAAAATTTTCATTTTGTTTTATTAATATCATATCCCATTTATCACAAACTTCCATATTTAATCTAAGTATATTTTTCATATTATTATTAGTAATAGTAGATAAACCACCAAATAAATAAATAAAATTATTTTTTTCATCTGATAATAAAGAACATTTATATCTATCTTCAGGAATTGATGGAAATTCTATCCATCTTGCTCTTGATATAATATATCCTTCACATTCAATTTGTTCTTTTCCTCCAACAACAATTATTAAATCTGATTTCCAAACTGTCATTGAAGGTGATAAATGAGAAAAAACTGAATTAACTAAAAATATTGGTGATGGATTTTTTACATCACAACTTATTTTAAACAAATATGAACCTATTACATTATCTTTACTTTCATCATTTATTCCACATAAATACAATGTATTATTTACATTTAATTGACTTATTCCTGATAAACTTGTAATAACTCTTAAAATTATATTTTGTTTAAAACATTTTTCTTCTTCAATATCAAAAATTTTTAAAGAACATATTTGAGTATTATTTATTTGAGTTAAATATAATAATTTTTTTGAAAAAAAATTCATCCTAAACTTTATAAAAATTGTAATAATAAAAAAATATACGTATCATCTTCACGACAACACATTGCACCCATTTAATTAAATTTTTAATTTTATTATTTTTCCATAATAATAAGAAAATTAATTATGGGAAATTGTACTTGTAGTAATTATTATAATAATATTCCAAGTCAAAAATGTATAAATTTAAATGAATTAGGTAGTATTTCACCAATTAATCATTCAATGGATATTATAAATGAAAGTAAATCAAGAAATAAAGATTCAAATCATTTTTCTTCTTATGGAAAATCTACAGAAAATTTTAGTAAAGAATTTTCTTTTGAAATAAAAATGTTAAAAGAAATAAATTTAGTTAGAACAAATCCAAAAGAATATGCAATCAAATTAAAAGATTTATGTAAGAATATTATTCATGAGGATAATTTTGAATTTTTAATCTCATATAGTTTTAATAAAAAAATACCTTTAAAAAATGGGAGTAAAGTTTTTTATGATACTATTGATTATTTAAATCAATTAGAACCTTTAAATGAATTACAATATTGTGAAGATATTAAAATTCAATTTGATAATAAAATTTCTGATAAAGAAGATTTTATTATTAATAATGAAAATATTGAATCTTTATTAATAAAACACAGGTTTCAAATATTACAAAATTATAAGAATTGTGCTTTTAATATTGATAATATACCTGATCCAATTTTAAGTATTGTTTTTCAAATAATTGATGATATGTTTAATCATGAAAGAAGAAATGTTATTTTAAATAAAGAGTTTTCTAACTTTGCTGTTAATACAATAAAAGATTTTGAAAATTCTTTTCTTTCAATATTGAGTTTTGCTTAAATATGTATTATTTTTTTAAAAATAAGTACTTATTTGTATATATGTAAATATTGCAATAAAGATAATATTATTAGGATTATTAATTAATAAATTTTTGTATTCATATTTTAAAAAGTAAATGTCTATTAAATAAAAAGTTAAAAATATTTATTTTTGAAAAAGTGAATTTTAAAAAATAATATTATTTAGATTATTTTTTAAATCTTAATAATAAAAATAAATAATAAAATGTTTTTATATTAATTCAAATTATATATGAGAACTTATAATATACCTAAATTCTTCATAATTTAAATTTTTTTCTAGCACAATATCAGTTAATTTAGGATTATTATTATTTATATTTTTAACAAGTATTTTTAATGATTCAAAAATATCCTTTATTCTAATAGTAGGTTCATCCTCATTTTTATTATTACAAAAATAATCAAAAACAATTTTTAAATTATCACCAAATAAATAAATATTATTATTATAAAGATAATTAATAATATGTCTAATATTTTCTTCTTCATAACATATTAAATTATCAGATAAAAATTTCAATATTTTCCATTTTTCATTTTCAACTTCAAAACCATCACCAAGAACATAATTAACAAATAATTCTTTAATATTAGCATCATTTTTAAAAATAATAATAAAAATAAAATAAATTTTCATCATTGAATTAATATTTCTATGATAAACACAATTATCACTTTCATTACTAGAATTATCATCATTTAAAAGGAAAAAATCATCAGCAATTTTTTCAAAAAATTGATGAACCAAAGCATCTTCTGCACTAATTCTAAATTTAGGATTTAAAGTTAATAATTTTGCAATTAAATCTTGTGTATTTGAATTTAATTGTTTAAATTCTTCTCCTTGAGAAAAATTATTTTTTAATATATTTGATGTAAGTTCATCAAAATTTGATGAAGGAAAAGGATATTTTCCACATAAGAGAAAATACATTATTATTCCACATGACCATTCATCACATTTTTCATTTGGAATATTTTCTAATATTTCAGGTGAGACATAATAATAATTTTCAAGTTTATTATTTCTTTGAAAATTAATAAAATGTGAATCATCTTCTAATTTAATTTCATTTTTATCAAAAAATAAAATATTTTCTGGTTTAATATTACCATGTATAATATTATTATTATGAAGATATTTTACGTTTTTTAATAATTGAAACATTATATTTTTCACTTCCCTTATATTAAAAGGAAGTTTTGAATTATTTATTTTTATTCTTAATGATAATGGCGCTAAGTCTCTTATTATAAAAAAATTATCTTCATTTTCATATATACTTAAAGTACGATTAATATGAGATGAATTTATTAAAACTTTTCTATTGTATTCATAAAATTTTTTAATGTCTTTATATTCAGTTGTTCTAAGTAAACTATCTTTAGGTAAAATTTTAAGAGAATATTCTTTTTTTGTTGGTTTTTCTATTATTTTCATTGAAAAACCAAAAGTTCCTTCACCCATATTTACGTCAAAAATAAAACGATTTTCAATATGAGATGAATAATCAAGTGAACTACTTGGGATTATTTCATCAATTGTTGTTAATCTACTTGTATTTAATATTGATAAATCTATTTTTTCATGATGTTTATTTTTATTATTCTCATTGTTACAATCACATAATAAACATCCCATTATTATTTATATTATTCCTCATAAATGAATATTTATTATATTACAATATATATTTTTAATGTTTTTTTTAAATCCATAATATAAATTTAAAATATTTTGATTTTATTTTAAAAATATATTTTAACAAAATGTTTTTTAATAAAAATAATAAATTATTTAATAAAAAATTCTAGAAATTTTATTATTTTACTTTAAAAATCATACCTAAAACCAAAACTTATTTTTTATTTTTATAGCTATTAATAACCTGAATAAATAAAGTTCTTAATTTTTCCATAGTTAAATTTTCATCTTTCTCAAATTCAAACTCCAAATTAAAATCAGCTTCAACTTCTTTACTAGGATCTCTAACTTCAGTAAAGAAAGGATGCTCCAAAGATTGATTAACAGTAATTCTTTTATGAGGATTAAACTTAAGCATTTTATCAAGTAAATCTAAAGCATCTTCAGTACTTCCAGGAAATTTAGTTTTTAAATTTTTCTTAGGTCTAACTTTCAAACTTTTCAAATATAATTTCCCATTAGGATCAGTAATAAATTCCATATCATCTTCACTTGGTGTTCCAATAACATCAAAAATAACATTTAATTGATCAGTTTTTTCATTAGGAAAACCAAATTCATTTACTTTTACTTTATTTGATCCAGGTGGAGATAAAGGAAAACAAAATTTACCAGGAAAAAGAGGTGTTCTATCTAAAAATGTAGGAGCATTTTCTTTAATCATCATCATTAATTCTGCAAATATACATCCTACACTCCATACATCAATTGCACTTGAATAATCAGTTTCAATTAATATTAATTCAGGAGCACGATACCATCTTGTAACTACATGAACACTTAAAATTTGTTGTTGTTTTTTTTTTAAATCTTTTAACATTGGTGGTCTTTTTTTACCTTCTTTTTTTTCTTCTTTCTTTTCTTCTTCTTTAATATCTTCTTCTTCTTTAGGTTTATTTTGTGCATATTGATTTAGTGTATTTCCCTTTGCAAAAAGTGCTTTTTTATCAATTGTTCTATTAGGTACAACACTATCAGTAAATTCATCATCATCATCTTCTTTATTTACACATCTAGCCAGACCAAAATCACATATTTTAATTTGGTAATTGTCATCTAATAAAATATTCCCTGGTTTTAAATCTCTATGTAAAACTGCACATGAATGAATATATTTTAAACCACATAATATATGATATACTAATAATTTCACATCTAACATATTTAAATGAAGATTTGATTTTATAATTTTTTTAAGATCTGAAGGAAGGCATTCAAAAATTAAGAAAATTGTATCAAAAAATGGATCATCTTTATCATATATGATATTAAGGAGTTCTACAATAAATTGATTTTTCATAAATCGTAAAAGTGTTATTTCACGAAGAATTCGTTTTGTATCTATTAAATCTTCAAAAAGACATGTTACACGTTTTATTGCAACTTTTCTTTTTGTTGTTTTATTCATTGCTTCTATTACTTGGCCATATGAACCTGAGCCTAATACTTTTATTGGCTCATATTTATCCAAGATTGGTTTCCATTCTTTCATCATTTGCTTTTTATCACTCATTTATTAAATATTTTAATTTTTATTTTTTTGATTTTGGAATTATATAGTTTTTTATTCTTTTTTTTTATTTTTTATTTTAGTTTTTATGAATTCTTTTAGTTTTTGGAGTCTTGTTTTTTTTTTATTTTTTTTATTTTTTTTATTTTTTT
>Ga0256407_10008961_pt1 | contig 14476 bp, 8 predicted proteins | sample RumenRJG_04DNA_FD_193489 | JGI IMG/M metagenome (GOLD analysis project Ga0256407, IMG submission 193489) | Bovine rumen microbial communities from Lethbridge, Alberta, Canada - RJG_04 | ecosystem: Host-associated > Mammals > Digestive system > Stomach > Rumen | place: Canada: Alberta | collected... | reverse complement strand
AGAGAGCCGGAAGAAGACCCGGAAAAAGCCCCGAAAGAAGGTCCGCGGAAAGAAACGCTGATCGCGCCTCCTGCAGCCCATATACCGGCATGGAGCAGGAAGGTTCAAGACTCGCTTGCGGCATCATACAGCATAGATAAAAAGAGGCCGGCATCAAACAGCATAGACAAAAGACGCCGGCAAAAAACAGGGAAAAAATAACAGGAAAGATAATAATGAAGAAGAAAGTTTTAGTAGGCATGTCCGGAGGTGTGGACAGTGCCGTGGCAGCATATCTTTTACAGAAAGAGGGTTATGAAGTGTGCGGAGTGACTCTGCGGACACTGGGCGAAGACGACAGCCGCTGCTGCGAGATCGACGACGCCCGCAGGGTGTCGAACGCGCTGGGAATCCGATTTTATCCTCTCAACTGCGTCAGGGACTTTGAAAAGGAAGTCATGGCCCCTTTTGTCCTCAGCTATCTGGAGGGAAGGACTCCCAATCCCTGCATTGAGTGCAACCGCTATATAAAGTGGGACAAGATGCTCTACGCGGCAAAAGTCCTGCAGGCTGACTATGTGGCCACAGGCCACTATGCCCGCCTGGTACGTCTGGAAAACGGCAGGTATACTGTCAAAAAGGCAGAGCATGCCGCCAAGGATCAGACTTACATGCTCTACAAGCTCACACAGGAACAGCTGGCGCAGACTCTCATGCCCCTTGGCACTTACAGCAAGGAAGAGGTAAGGGTCTTTGCTGAGGAAGCCGGACTGCCCGTGGCGCACAAGCCCGATTCCCAGGAAATCTGCTTCGTGACAGACGGTCACTATGCCGACTTCGTCGGGCAATATGCCGCGCAAAGAGAAGAGAAGGACCTCTTTTCGGTTCCCGGTCCCGGCCCTTTCGTGGACGAATCGGGAAATGTGCTGGGAACCCACAAGGGCATCATCCACTATACCATCGGACAGAGAAAAGGCCTGGGAATCGCCCTTGGGCACCCCGTCTATGTCAAAGAGATCCGCGCTTCCTCAAATGAGGTGGTCCTGTCGGATGAGCCTGCTCTCTTCAGCGATACAGTTCTGGTCCGCGACGTGAATTTTCTCTCCATTCCGGGCATGGCTCCCGGAGAAGAGATCCGCGCAAGGGCTAAAGTCCGCTACCATCACCAGGCCTCACCCGCTCTTATCATGATGAGGGAAGACGGCAGCGTCAGGCTGCTCTTCGACTCGCCGGTGCGCGCCGCTGCCCCCGGCCAGTCCGCTGTCTTCTACGACGACAGCGACTGCGTGATCGGCGGAGGAATCATCATGTGATTTCCTTTACGCTCCTGCCGCCATCTGTCCGCCGGAGGACGGAATAACCCATTGAGGATACTGTATTAAAAAATGGGATACGCCGCCCTTTCGCCATGACAAAACCGTGTGCAAAAAAGGGGCAGAGGAGGCTCCGCCGCCCGCATACCAATCCATATCCTTTGCCGGACGGGAAACCACATTCCTTAAGCCATGTCAAAAAAAGGGCAGAGGAGGCTCCGCCGCCCTCTGCCCCTGACCGGTCCGTGTCCGCCTCATGGTGGGAAATCGCACTACACGGGCTGTGTCATAAGAATACCCTGCACTTCACGACAACCGCTTCGTGAAGTTTTTTTTAGTTCAGATTCTTTAAAATATCTATCCCAACAAGTCTGTTATCGCGTATTGTCATGTCAATAATGGCAAAATTGTTATATGCCTCATCGTAGTACTCATAGCAGAGCTCTCCGTTTTTGGCCTGTTTGATCCTGTCAACTTCCTCCGGGTCAACAGGACTCATATATTTGCACTTATTCAGGAATATCAATGTATCCGACAGATTCATTCCCAGCCTGGCACCGAACAGAGTGATCGTGTTGTCACGGATGCTCAAATCCCACATTCCGGGTTTATTCCTTGACGCGGTTGTTGTCTCCAGTGCTGTTATGCTCTGTACATTTCCTTTTTTCTTTGAGTAATACAGCAAAGAACCTTGTTTTGTGAGTACTTTAAGTCCCAGATGTTTTGCCGCATTTGCACCCGTCGACCGCAAGACTAAGTCATTAATATATTTTACACCTACTGCCGGTGTTATTACCGAAATCTGGCAGACTGCTTTCTTGCCGCTTCCATCCGCAGCACTGGCTGTGATCTTCGCGGTTCCTTCCGTAATACCCTTTACAAGTCCATCGCCTGAAACCGTTGCGATTTTATTATTGCTGCTCTTCCAGATGACTTCTTTGTTTGTGGCATTTGAAGGGCTTACCGTCGCCTTGAGGCTGATGGAAAGTCCTTTCTCAACAGAAACAGTTGTTCTGTTCAGTGTAATCTTCGATACTCTGGCCGTTTTCTTGCAGCTCCACAGGGTAAATTTCCGGGGAACTGAGGGAAAGTAATCTTTCCAGCCTGATTCACAGACTGCTTTGCCGGTCTTGATGTCGACCTTCACTACCATGCCGGGAGCGCCTGCACCCACCGGCCTGTTGATCAGTGCCCGGATTTTATAATCATCTCTGTCATAACCTATAAGACGAACATGACTATAATATTTCTCGACCTTCTTCAACACAAGTTTTCCGACCTGTTTGGGACTGTGCCTGTCGATTACAGTGACTTTGCACCTCAGTGTCTTCCCGGCGACTTTTGCCTTGATCGTAGCGGTACCGGTCTTGTTGGCAGTTACAATTCCGGTAGATGAGACCGCTGCGACTGAGGATTTAGAAGAACTCCAGGATACTTTTTTGGTGGTGCCTTTGACTTCCAGCTTCTTGTACATCCTCATTGGAATGACGACACTCGAGTGGTTGAGTTTGATCGAAGCAGCCTCTGCTTCCGTGGTAAGCAATGACAGCGGACCTTGCTCCGATACGGCAGGCGGCAGGAGAGGTGTTAATACCGCGGTCAGCATAACAAGGATTAACAGTATTGACAGTTTTTTTCTCATATGTCCCCCTTTCATGTTCAGTACTTGCTTTTTTTTTATTAAAGCAATTTTCTCTGTAATTATAACACGAAAACAGCGATAAAAACACATTCCTGAACGAATCTGCCGTTACTGGTCACACCGTGGTTACAGTTCAGGCCATGCTGAAAACAATACGCCTTTTGTGCATCACAGTTTCGGTGGGACGCTCCCGCTCGTGTGAAAAAGACTGTCCTGTTTATGACTTTTCCGAAAAAGATTCCTATCCGGTTTATGACTTTCCCGAAAAAGATTCCTATCCGGTTTATGACTTTCCCGAAAAAGATTCCTATCCGGTTTATGACTCTCCCGAAAAAGATTCCTATCCGATTTATGACTTTCCCGAAAAAGACTTGCTTTTATATTCCCTGTATGATAAATAAAACATGTTGCGCATTTGGCAGAATACTCATTTTTGTGATGTAGTATCCGTTTTTAAACATAGTATCTTTTAGAAACTATGAACAATGCCGAAGGCAACAGGGATCATTTGGAAATCACAGGCAATGCCGAAGGCAGCAGGTATCATTTGGAAATCACAGGCAATGCCGAAGGCAGCAGGTATCATTTGGAAATCATAGGAAATACCGGAAACCTGGACCATAGGACCATAGGAAAAACAAAAGATGAATGAAGTAACCGAGAGAAAATTTAACTGTCCTGTAGAGGCGACGCTCAGCCAGATCGGCGGAAAATATAAGGCCGTCATTCTCTATCATCTTCTGACTGACGAACTTCTGCGCTTCAATCAGATTCAGAAGTATGTGCCTCAGGCAACCGCCAAGATGCTGAGTCGGCAGCTGAGGGAACTGGAAACAGACGGGCTTGTACACCGCGAGGTCTATCCCGTTGTTCCGCCGAAGACTGAATACTCTCTGACAGAGCGCGGCAAAACGCTGGCTCCTGTCATCCATGAAATCTGCGACTGGGGAGAGACCTATATGGAAGGCACTTTTTAGCTTTCAGTCCCCTGCACAAAGAACCACTGACTGCGGAAGACAGATTTCGAATCATTGACTGCGGAAAACAGTTTCCGCATCAGCGGCCATGGAATGCAGTATGCGTACCACTGACCGCGGAAGACAGAAACTGCATCAGTAACTGTGGAACATAAAACCCGCGGAACCCCCGGCACTTTCCCTGCATGACTCTGTGCCGGACTCCCGCCTAAAAAACACAGGAATTCATATGAAGACAAATGCCAAGCACAACAGCAGACCGGGACGGATATTACACGTCGGCATTGATGTGGGATCCACCACGACAAAAATAGCGGTGATTGATTCCGAGACAAAGGAAGTCCTCTATTCCGACTATCAGAGGCATCACGCGGAACAGCTCCGCAGCGTGCGCAAAGCGCTGCTGAAGTTCAATGAAGAGTTCCCGGACGAAAAGATCCGGGTCGTCCTGACGGGCTCCGGGGCCAAGCCGATCGCCGACGCGGTCAGCGTCCCCTTCGTCCAGGAGGTGGTAGGCAATTCCATCGCCCTGAAGAGAGAATACGGGACGATCGGAACAGCCATCGAACTGGGCGGCCAGGATGCCAAGATGCTGTTTTTCCACAAAGATAAAAAGACGGGTGAATCCGTCGTCGACGACATGCGCATGAACGGCAGCTGTGCCGGCGGCACGGGTGCTTTCATCGATGAGGTCGCGGCCATCCTGAAAACTCCCATCGAGGAGTTTAATTCGCTTGCCGAAAAAGGCACGACCGTCTATGACATTTCCGGCCGGTGCGGCGTCTATGCCAAGACCGATATCCAGCCCCTGCTCAATCAGGGAATCTCAAAGAGCGACCTGGCTCTGTCCTCCTTCCACGCCATCGCCAAGCAGAGTATAGGCGGTCTGGCCCAGGGTCTCGACATTGTGCCTCCTGTCGCCTTTGAGGGCGGTCCCCTGACCTTCAATCCCGTCCTCATCCGTGTATTCTGCGAGCGCCTGGGACTCAGGCCTGAAGAGATCATCGTGCCCGAACACCCCGAGATCATGATCGCCTTCGGAGCCGCCCTTTCCCTTGACAGTCTGTTCGCGGACCAGCGCGGGCACACATACGCGGCAATGCTGGCGGACCAGCTCAGCTCCGTCAAAGAAGACCGCACGACACACAGGGGAAGCGACCGCCTGACCCGTCCGTTTTTTGACAGCCGTGAAGAATACGAGACTTTCATGGAAGAGCACAGGCTCTCTCAGATCACTCCCGTCACCTATAAAGAAGGAGAAAAGGTCCGCGCCTATCTGGGAATCGACTGCGGCAGCACGACGACCAAATTCGTGCTCATGGACGAGAAGGAAAACCTGCTCGAGGAGTTCTACGGTCCCAACGAGGGCGATCCCCTCATCGTTCTGCAGAATGCCCTGCTGGCTATGAGGCAGAGGGCCCGCCAGGCCGGAGCCGAGATCGAGATCATCGCTGCCGGCAGCACCGGCTACGGCGAGCTCCTGGTCAACAAGGCCATGAACACCGAAACCCACATGGTCGAGACCGTCGCCCACGCCTTCGCGGCGGAAAAATATGTCGATGATGTCTCCTTTATCCTGGATATCGGCGGACAGGACATGAAGGCCATCTGGATCAGCAACGGGATCGCCACCAATATCGTCGTCAACGAGGCCTGTTCCTCGGGATGCGGCTCCTTCCTGGAAAACTTTGCCAAGACCCTGCACATCCCCGTCAAAAAGATCGCGGAGACCGCTTTCTCTTCCAAGGATCCCGCGGCTCTTGGAAGCCGCTGCACGGTCTTCATGAACAGCTCGATCATCACAGAGCAGCGCAACGGCAAGGTTCCCGGCGATATCATGGCCGGACTGTGCCGTTCCATCATCGAAAATGTTTTTACGAAAGTAATCAGAATTTCCAATATCCAGTCCCTGGGCAAAAACATTGTCGTACAGGGCGGTACCTTCCAGAATGATGCAGTTCTGAGGGCCATGGAGCAGTATATAGGCCGGACCGTCACCAGGGCCCCCTATCCCGGCCTCATGGGTGCCATCGGGGCAGCCCTTCTGACAAAAGAAGAGACTGAGCGGGCCATGGCGGAGGGCACTTATAAAAAGACCTTCATAAGCCTGGATGAACTGGAGAATTTCAGTTATACACAGGAAGCCAACATCCCCTGCCCCTTCTGCAGCAACCACTGCAAGCGCACCGTCGTGAAGTTTTCCAACGGCAATTCCTGGATCACCAACAACCGCTGCGAAAAGGGCGAGGTGCTGGGAAATCCCAAAGACAGCGATGTGCAGGCCGAGATCAGAAAGATCCAGAAAGAGAAGGCCGCCGTGCCCAACCTCTTTGATCTGCGTACAAAGCTTCTGTTTAAAGACTATCCTTTTACAGTCGTCGACACGGACGAGCCTGAGAAAGATATCACCATCGGGCTTCCCCGCGTGCTCTCCAACTGGGAATACATGCCCTTCTGGACCACTTTCTGGAAGAGCCTGGGCTTCAAGGTCAAAATGTCCCCCATGAGCACCCGCAAGATCTATGAATCGGGACTGCACGCGGTGACCTCCGACACGGTCTGCTTCCCCGCCAAGCTGGTTCACGGACATCTGAGATCCCTGCGGGATATGAAGGTGGACAGAATCTTCATGCCCACGATCACCACGGTGCACTCCGAAAACCGGCACGAGACCAGTGAGTCCATGTGCGCCATCGTAAAGGGCTATCCGCTGGTCATCCGCAATTCGGACAACCCTCAGGAAAAATGGGGGATTCCCTATGACTGCCCCCTGTTCCACTGGCACAGCCAGAAGGACATGGAGTACCAGCTTCCCATCTTCATCCAGGAGACCTTCGGGATCAAAAAGAGCGTGACACTCAAGGCGATCGGGCAGGGTCTGACCGCCATGAACAGTTTCCGTTCCCAGATGCAGAAAGCCGGAAGAGATGTCCTGGATCAGGTCACAAAGAAGGGCACCTACGCGGTCGTTCTGGCCTCCCGCCCCTACCAGATCGACGGGCTGGTCAACCACGAGTTGCCCGGAATGTTCACCTCCCGGGGGATCCCGGTCATCACCTGCGACGCGGTCCCCGGCGTCAATGATGTCGACCTGACTAACAGCAGGCTGGACATCGTCAACAATTTCCACGCCAGGATGCTGGGCTCGGCTGTGCTTGCTGCGGAAAACGACCACCTGGAATACGTCCAGGTCGTAAGTTTCGGCTGCGGACACGACGCCTATCTGTCCGACGAGATCATCCGCATGATGGAAGAGATCTCGGGCAAGGCACCCCTGGTGCTCAAGCTGGACGAGAGCGACATTCAGGGTCCCCTGCGGATCAGGGTCAGGTCCTTCATCGAGACCATCGAGATGCGGCGGACCAGGAATATAAGCAGGACGGTGAAAGCCCTCAGCGACCCCTACCCCGTCAAGTTCACCAAAGAAGACGCGAAGGAGAAGGTTGTGCTGGTCCCCAACACCTCCCACGCCTTCTGCGAAGTCATGTCGGCCGCCCTGTCCGGGCAGCATGTCAGAGCTGTCCCTCTTCCCGTAGGCCGCGACGAGGCCATCAGCGACGGCAAAAAATATGTGCACAACGACATCTGCTTCCCCGCCCAGATCGTGGTGGGAGAGATCATCAGTACACTGAAATCAGGAAAATACAAAGTCGACCGGATCGCCGTGGCCATGGGCAAATACATAGGTGACTGCAGGCTGACCCACTACAGTGCCCTGCTCAGGAAGGCTCTCGACGACGCGGGCTTCCCCAATGTCCCGATCCTGACCAACGACGACGTGGATGTCCACAACCTCCACCCCGGTTTCAAGATGAGCCTGCTCTCCGCCATCAGGCTGTCAGCCTCCCTTCCCATGATCGACGCGCTGGAGGAGATCCTGCGCAAAACCAGACCCTATGAAATCAAAAAGGGAAGCGCGGACGCCGCTTTCGACAAGGCCCTTGCCTATGTCGTAAACGGCCTGAAAAAAGATGGAATCCAGGGCGCGCGCAAGGGGTTCAAAAAGGCCATCGCCACCATGAACCAGATCAAGTGCGATTTCTCCCAGAAAAAGCCCAGCGTCCTGATCGTCGGCGAGTACCTGCTCAACTTCCACCCCGGCGCCAACCACGATATTGAGAAATATCTGGAGAACAACGGCTTTGAAGTGATCGAAGCCCGCATGGCGGACGTCATCAGAAAGACCTATTTCTACCAGAACGCCCAGGTAAAGGAATTCAAAATCAGCAAGAGTTTCAAGGACAAGATGGTCCTCAACATCCAGGACAACGCCTTCAACGTGGCACAGGATTTCGTCGACGCCATCGCCAAACGCAATCCCCTCTACAAACCGGCTCCCAGGATGCAGGATATCGTGAAGGACTCGGATTCCATTATCCATCACACCTTTGATGCCGGCGAAGGTGTCCTGATTCCCGCTGAGATCCTGCACCACGCCAAAGAAGGCTGCCGCAACTTCATCATCCTGCAGCCCTTCGGCTGTCTCCCCAACCACGTGGTCGGAAGAGGTATTTCCAAAAAGCTGAAAGAGCTGTATCCGGACGCCAATATTCTGCCTCTGGATTACGATCCTGACGTCAGCACAGCAAATATCGAAAACCGTCTGCAGATGCTGATCATGAACACAAAGATGGGAATGTCACCCGTCTGATAAAAGATTTGGCAAAGTAATTATTGAATTAACGAAAAACCCCCTGTTCCCGCCGGATCCTTTGAATTGAACTTCATTGGAACCGGCAGAAACAGGGGGCTTTGTTTCTTCATTGCGAAGCAATGTTTTTTCGCGAAAAACCCGGGTTTTACGAAGAAAATCCCATCGCGCAGCGATTTGGAATGGGATTTTCGAAAGTTACAATACATGCCCTCGATAGGGTATGTATTGTAACGAGGTTCATCCCATATACAGAGAACTTGCGGTGACAGAGAGGACGACATCGCCCTGATCGGATACAAATTTTCGGATCTGGCTGTATTCCAGGTCTTCTTTCCGCCTGACGATAAGATCGTATTCCGTTGTGCCGTCCATGTTGACCGTTACCCTGCTCTGCGTCACAAGGGCATCCCACTCTTCCAGCTGCTTATGCAGAGCTTCGTCAAATCCTTTATAGCTCTTTACAGTGAATTTCAGGCGATTGCCCCCGTGAGCGTCGGTCCCCATAAGGAAGCGGTACATCAGGCGCTGCAGGATCAGAACAAGCACTACAACGCAGACCACAGGGACATACATTCCGGCGCCGATGGCAAGGCCGATCCCGGCTGTCAGCCAGATTCCGGCGGCTGTAGTCAGCCCCTTGATGTTGCTCCCCACTTTGAAAATGACGCCCGCGCACAAAAAGCTGATGCCGCTGACCGCCTGCGCCGCGACACGTGCGGAATCCGCTCCTTTCGTGCCCAGGAAATCACTGGCTCCGCCCATGGTGAGATCGGCAAAGCCATATTTGGAGATCAGCATGATCAGCGCCGTCGTGCAGCAAACCAGGATATGGGTTCGGATTCCCGCTTCTTTGTAGCGCTGACTGCGCTCCATTCCGACCAGTCCTCCGACTACGAAGGCAATGATCAGACGCAGGCACAGCTCCGCATGCTGCATCACAGTAAAATGACTGCTATATTGTTCCAGAAATGTCATATCAGCACCTCAATGATTCATGGAATCCGCAGGAATGGAAAACAACCGCTTTAAAAACAAATAATTTTTAAGCTTTATCTTTAAAAACAACGGCTTACTATTTTTAAAAAAACTTTGATACTACAACTTTAAATACGGCAGCTTTAAAAACAAATAAATTTTCGGCTTTATCTTTAAAAACAACAGCTTAAAATACAAAAAAACTTTACTGCTGCAGCTTTAAATATGCAGCTTTAAAAACAAATAAATTTTCGGCTTTATCTTTAAAAACAACAGCATACAATTTTTTAAAAACCTTTAATTACTGCTTTAAAAACGAGAGCTGAAAAAACGACAACTATAAATACGATAACTTTATTGTAGCACTTCCGGAACACGTGATAAACCGGACTGCGTTCTTTTTTTAAATTCACTTTTTCCGCCTGTTACTGATCTGAACACGCCCTGTCAATGGCCTGAACAGATTCGTTTTCGCACCTGCCATCTGCCTTTTGTCAGCGATTTATGTCTGGTCAAAAAAAAGTACTTCGGATGTAACCTCCCGAGTCCGGCTGCGTCAGATATTCTTAAATATATGAGCGTGAAGAGATTTTTGGGTCCAATCGTTTTCCCGGCCTTATGATCCTCCCTCGAAGCAGCCTTCGAAATCCGAAAAGCGGACTGTCTTCGATATACCGAAGACGGGCGGTTTTCGAATTACCTGAGACGGACTGCCTTCGATATGCCGAAGACGGGCGGTTTTCGAAATACCGAAATGCTCCGATTATTTCCCTTTGAGGAGATGCGGAATGCACTGATATAATCGCACTTACCAAATTTATGATCAGTCTCAGGCCATGGGGCTCATAAAGGGAGTCAGTTCATGGAAAGGAGGTGAGATTTCGTGGACAGACATTTTATTTATCACTCTATGAGGAACAGAGGACACTTTTGCGGCAAGTGCGGAAAACGCCTGACACCGGATTTTTACAATAGCAAAAAGCACGCAGAAGCGTGCGGATTTAAAGTCATAGAGAGCCTTCCGAACCGGGGAGTGGTCACGGATGACAGCGCGGGCTACAGGCTGGATGTCTGGAAGGGGAATCTTCTCCTGGAAATCTGCCAGCCGGAGCTTGTCCCCAGACCGGGTTTTTCAGACCGCTTCAAGGGGATGCGGTGGTTCACTGTTTTCAGGATGGTTTTCAGCCCGGACAGCAGGGAACCCAGGGTCACAAAAAATGAGACAGGCCTGGATGCTGATATCTGGCTTGCCCTCATACGGGCCGGCAGATGCTTCCACATCCGGGAGGAGACCGATGTTGAGATCATAAGGGAGGTTTTCCCCGGGATCATCAGACTCTATTCTCTGCAGATGTTCGTTCATATATATCGTACGAAGGGCTTTCATCATGAGCATCTGTTGAGGGAGTCAATGGCACAGCGCCTGATGGGAGTAGATTCCGAATCACGCGGTTCAGTCCCAGATCATTCGGAAAACGGCTATGATGTCAGGGAAGAAAACCAGGTGAGGCCTGTGAGGCTCCGCCGATATTGGAGAAGGCGGCCTCGCCGTACAGCTCCCATCCAGCACATGATTATTTCCCTGCTCAAGTACAAAGACTCATCGCTTCTCCTCAGGATCATCACCTTCATTGGAGAGGACGAGCCTGTGGCTTTCCTGTTCTCGCGGGGCTACGCCGCCTGTACCCCCAACGCCGATATTCCTCTTCTTTTGCGGCAGCATTACTCTCTGACCTCTGAGGGGGACAAAGCAATCCGCAGGTTCGCGCGTTTTTACCCCGAGTACAACCTTGAGCAGTATATGGAACATTCTCATAACATACTGGTTCCTCTGATCGCTCCGGATTACCACTGTCTGATGGAGCTGGCCGCAAAAGCCTCTGTTCCCTCTGTGGCTGAAAATATGGAAATCCTCGACTGTTTTAGAAATGATCCATCCCTTTTCAGGAATCTGCGCGACACCTTCCGGCTTCCTCTGCATGTACTCCGCGCACTCGATCCGCAGGATGTCACCGATGAACTGCTGGCAAATCTTGCCCACATCAATCAGTGCCATCCCGGCCTTCTTCAGTTTGACCATTACACACCCCTTATGTGTGATTTTTATCATGATTTGTCCATCGAGATGGCCCCCGGGCAGACAGGCAGAGTCCCGGGCAGGCGGCGTCCCATCAGAAACTACCGGATTCACGGGCTTTACAAGTATGACCTCACGGACGACCAGATCCTGCAGATCCTGCGCTTCCTCCGCAAGTCTTCCGACGATGCAAACACTCTCCGCTACCTCTTTGATTACATAAACGCTTGCGAACATCTGGGTGAATACCCCTACGGTTTTATCCCCAGAGGCTCCCTGCGTATAGCCCATGACCGCATCGTCCAGAGGATCCGGCTCGACAAAAACGATAAGGAATCCCACGATTTCCATTCCGTTGTTACGTCAGCGTATTACCTCTCCCTCACAACCGACAGGACGGAGGAAGACCGGGAATTCTTCAAGGAGGACCCCTTCGTAATCATCGCCCCGGAAGAGCGAGAAGATCTTTTCCTGGAGAGCGACGCTATGCACAACTGTGTCAGGATCTACGTGAATGCTGTCTGCGCCGGCCGCACAAAAATATATTTTCTCCGCAGGAAAAGAACTCCGGGCACTTCCTTCGGAACGATCGAAGTAAGGGGTAATACCCTTGTGCAGGCCAAAGCCCACTCCAACGGACAGCTCGATCAGGCAGCTCAGGACTATATCCGCAAGTGGTGCCATGCCAAGAATCTGCGGATTCTTACACTCGATATAGTGTCCGCGTCATAACATGATATCGGGGTCAAAAGGCGGTAAAGGCAGACCCGTCTTTTTCCGGCTTTTGACCTTTGCATCATAACAGATAACTGTTATCTGACAGGTAACGGATATCTGACAGATAAATGATATCTGCAGCCGCAGGTATTGCGCCGTCGGAAGCAAATGCATTTGGGTGGATTAATATACGGAAATGTCAAGAATTTGTACGATATTTTTGCACGATATGTGTTATTATAGTTATTAATAATTGTTATTTAGTTTCTATACAGACAAAAAGTCAGGTTTTTCGAACCGCATTCATCCATATTTCGAATTGCTATCCGAAATTTGCCGGTTTTTCACTGCTTCCGCTTATGTTATCATTTTCCAAACTTCCCGGAAGCTTGTTTCCCTGATATTATTTCCCTAAGGCTGTTTCCCTGAGGCTGTTTCCCTGAGGCTGTTTCCCTGAGATTATTTCCTTAAGGTTACTTCCCAAAGGTCATTTCCATGAAGAACGGATTCACAATCCCTGCAGAGATACATACAGCCGTCTCCGGTCTGTCAGCTGTTTCTGCAGGAATCTTTTAAACATTTTTAGAAAGGGGGTCCCGTCAATGTCTACTTCTATTATGCCCATGTCCGCCGAGGCAAATCAGGAACTGTGTACTATCATCGCTGCCAATCTCAAAACGCTTATCAAAGACAACGGGATCACCCAGCGGGAACTCGCCGACCAGATCGGGATCGCCCAGGCTACGCTCAGCGATTACTGCTCCGGAAAGAGAGTTCCCCAGGCAACTTTCTTTGTCGAACTCAGAAAGCGTTTCGGCATTGACATCAACAGTTTTCTGACTTCGACCGCATATACACCGTCCAATGTCCGCCAGGTGGCGGAGGGTTCCGTAAACAGCCAGCTCAGGGCAGTCTACGATAAGTACTGCGGTACCTATTACACCTTCCATCTGGATACGTCCAAGTTCAAGGGCAGGGACAATCTTTCCGCCCGCATGTCCCTCCTGTATGGTGTCCTGCACATCTACAGGGATCCCTCCTCCTTCGCCGGGCTCCAGTACAACTGCGTCGCAGTTCTGGGGATCCACAAGCGGGAGGAGGCCGACAGGCTGGTCGAGGCTTTCCGCTCGGCCCCTTCCCCCGATGTGATCCCTGCGGAAGTCGGGGAAAAGCTGGCCAACAAGGCTTATTACGGCGACTTCGAGATTTCTCAGGAACACGCCTTCATCAATCTGCGCCACACAGGCACGGACCGGGCTCTGGTCATCCTTCACAGGATCGAAAACAACAAACCCGCCTACATCGGCGGGATCGCGACCATCAACTCGATTTCCAAAGGCCGGGAGCGCATGCCGGTCGTGCAGTTTTTCGGACTGAGCCGCAGCCGGCTCCAGCTGTCTGCCGAAGAGATTCAGCACACCCTCCTGCTGAATCATCCTGCCATTATTGTAGAAGAGGAGGTGGATGAGCTCCTCCGCCTCCTCAGAACTCTCTACATCGGGAATGATGATGCCCGCACAACCCTCTCGCACGAGCAGAAGCGCGCCGTGCTCCGCTCCACTCTGGAGAGAATAATCCGCAAATACATTGAGAGAAATGTCTTCCGCTACGCCAAGATTTCCGAAGCGGACGATGACTTCTGGTACCACGTCATCAAATCTTCTTCCAAAGAGACATAACTCTCCCGACAGCCTTCAAGCCTGAATCGGAGGTGTTGAAATGATCAATGATTATAAACTGGATGTCAGCTTCAGCGAGCTTATCAATACATATATTTCCAAACATCCGGATGGAGACCGCGCCGGGGTCAAAAAGGCCTGGCAGTACGCGAACGAGAAGCACAGCGGCGTAAAGCGGGGATCCGGGGAGCCCTACATCAACCACCCCCTCCGTGTGGCACGCATTCTGGCCAACCAGGGTTTTGACAGCGAATACCTGATGGCCGCCCTGCTTCACGATGTCGTGGAGGACTGTGATGTCCCCCTCTCCGAGATCCGGTTCCGTTTCGGAAATACTGTCGCAGAGATCGTGGACGCGGTGACCGCACTCAGCGACCGCGATTTTGACGGCGAAAAGCTTTCCAAAAAGCAGCTCGACACACTCTCCGATGCCCGTCTGCAGGACAAGATGACGATCCGCGCC
>Ga0256407_10008959_pt1 | contig 14480 bp, 15 predicted proteins | sample RumenRJG_04DNA_FD_193489 | JGI IMG/M metagenome (GOLD analysis project Ga0256407, IMG submission 193489) | Bovine rumen microbial communities from Lethbridge, Alberta, Canada - RJG_04 | ecosystem: Host-associated > Mammals > Digestive system > Stomach > Rumen | place: Canada: Alberta... | reverse complement strand
ACTGCATCGCAGTAAAAACACACGTGCTATGTTAAAGAGGACCGGTAATAAACCGGACCCGTTCGAACGAGACAACGCAAATTGATAAAAAGAAAGGATGTAAAAAATTATGCGTAAAATGAATCAGATCGCTATTAATGCGATGAACAGAGCCCGAATGATGAAGGAGGCCGCAGTCGATAAGTTTACGAAGAAGGAAGCTGGTGTCGACCAGATCGTAATCATTCTTCTGATTATCGCCGTGGCAGCTATGTGTCTCTTCGTATTCGCTCCACTGCTGAGGACGATGGTAACGAAGGTTAACACACACTCCACCACCCTGATCGATGACTGGTTCCAGGGTAACGAGCATTAATGCAGGGCGCAATTCAATACGTAAAGGTTTTGGGGGACGGGGCACTCGGCAAGACGTCCCTCCCCCTTCTTTTTGCGTTATTCCTGTCGTTATTCTTATTAATCATTGCGGTTCATCAAATCTTTAAGCGACAGACCGTGATTGCGGATGCCGTCGATCGTAATAGAAAGAAGCGACTTGAAAAGGAAGAGGCGGAAAGAAGCTTTACGGCGAAATATGGTGATGTCGAGAAAAAGAGCCTCGTGTATAAGTACGACCGTCTTTTTCGACTTTCCGGCGTGCGCTGGATTACATCCGAGCATTATCTGTATATCGTTCTTACGGTAGCGATTGTAATGCTGACGATGGTTTCCGGACTTACGACGGTTCCAGCGCTCGGATTTTTGGCAGCAGCGGGAACGTGTGTTGTCGGATACCTGAATCTATCGATTCGAAGTAATTGCGTCTATGTAGAAATCGAGAATAACACGCCGATGTTTATTTCGTTGATTTCCAACTACGCGAAGAGTTCTTCAGATATTCTCGGTATCTTAAAATTAACGGAACCTCATCTGACGGGGCAGTACAGACGTCTCGTTCATGGATTTATCGAAAACGCAGAATTGTACGGTTCGACTGATATTGCGTTCGACATCATGAAGGACTCCGTTGATAATCACCAGCTTCGCATTATCATTGCCAACTTAAAAACTTGCTCGCATTACGAGGCGAACTACGAAACAGTATTGTCGCAAATTTTGCAGCAGACGACCTTAAACCTTTCTGCGAAGGCTGAGCGAAAACTCGTTTTAACGGAAGGCAAGATTACCGTCGCACTGATCGCGGTTATTACTGGAGCGATCCTCGTATTAATGAGTAAGATGTTCAATATTAACATTCAGAAAGTGATGTTCGACACGCTGGTAGGCCAGGCGATTGTAGTTGTACAGGGCCTTGTTTATCTCTTCGTAATTACTTTCTTATTCAGTGTAGATAAGGAGCGCTAACGTGGAACAGATACTTATTATCGTGGTCGCGTCAGCGATCGCTTTCTTGTGGGCTATCGCCATTCGAGAGGGATGGTCTTTTGCCCAGCGCTTTGCTGCAAAGGCGGCAAAAGAATGGAACGAAAATGAAAAGCGTCTCGACAGACTGCAGGCGAAGGACATTACGCTCCGTAAAAAAGGCGTCGACTATTTCCTTATCAAGGACAATTTTTCGTGCGAGAAGTGGTACGAGTATAAGGCATTGTCCGCTCTGATCGGAGCGATCATTTTGTTTGGCGGCATGAGCGTGAGCGTATCAAGAACGGCCGCAATTCCAGCGGGCGTCGTTGGAGCCGTAGTCGGCTGGTTTATGCTCGACATTATCTTAAACGCAGAAAACAAATCGTCGAATGATAAGATGCTTTCCGACATTATGGAAGTGTCACGTTCGATTTTGTACGGAAATCGTTCCGGTCAGTACATCGCGGACTCATTAAAGAACGCGTGTACCATTGTCGAAAATGACCGACTGAAGACGGCGCTGATTCAGATGCGAATTCATCTGGAATCCGGCGCGAACTTAAGAGACGCGCTAAGTGAACTGGCGAGCCACTTCGATAATCCAGAGATTGATGCGCTCTGCACCGTAATTCGCTCTCTGCAGGAGACGGGTCAGGCAAATGACGCGCTGGATACCTTAAAGGAAAACGTTCAGCGTGAGCAGAAAACGGTCAATGAGGCGTCCGTAAATCATATCCGCAGTAAGATGCAGATGGCGTGCTTTGCATGCTTTACGGGGTCAATTATCGGTTTTATGTACATCATGATTCAGTTCTTACAGAACGCAATGACGGAATTCTAAGAAAGGAGCGCGACATGAAAAGACTCAAAGAAAAGCTATGGGCCGCAGCAAGTAAAAAAGAGCGCGGAACTGTAGTCGAGGCCTTGCTTACGTTCTGCGTATTCTTCGTCGCCCTGTTAGCGTTATTCCTCATTGCAATGACGACGTTTTCCCAGGTGAACGCCAGATGGCAGGCGAAGCAGGTTGCCAGAGATTATATTCTCGTGGCAGAAACCCAGGGCTACCTGACTCCAGACGACATTAATAAGATGCGAGCGGATCTGAAGGCGATTGGCGTAACGAACGTGGACTTTACGGGAACGTCTCAGTCAGAAGTTCCGTATGGTTCCAAGGTGTACGTTAAATTTAACGGCGTCGTTAAAGACCACGTACTTAATTTTGGAGCATCGCACCCTGGAAAAAGAAGCGGAAGCGGACTTGCGACGCAGGAAAAACGAATTTACGTACAGAGAGTATCAATTTCGAAGCAGCAGGAGTAACGGTCATGAACAAGTATTTATGCAAAAAGGAAAAAGGCGCAGGCCTTCCCATGATATTTACGATGGTCTTCATGGTCGTTGCTACGCTGGCCGTAATCATTTCCGTAATGGCAACATACGCGCGTCTAATGACGCACCAGCAGGAGATTGACGATACGCTAAGTACGGCTGCGCTCGGCTCAATGATTGTCGATAAACAGTTCATGTCGACAGAGAGCGCTGCGAACCAGACAAATGGCAACGCCTATGTTAAATTTGATAGCCCCGACGCTTGTTATGCGCGATATAAAGACGTCGTATACACAACGTTAAACGACTATGGCGGAAAAACGCCATTCTATCACAACTTTAAGTTCGATCGGTTTATCGTGTACCAGGTGGACCCACGTAAACATATCGTGTACGTAACAGATTATAACGTCGCTGGTGCAAAAACGGAGGTAACACAGAAACTCGGCGAGTGTAAAGCACCGAATGGTAAAATCGTTCGAAAATCTTCCGTCTATGGAAAGGTTTCGTTTGACGTAAAGACCGCAATGCGAAATAGTGCGACCTATCACAAAACGCGTTCTATCTACTGTACGTCACAGGTTACACCATACGTGCCAGACGATGCGCACTAAAAAGAAAGGATATTCGAATGTTTAAGAAAAAGGACGGCACGGTAGAGGCCGTAACGATTGAAGAAAAGAAGCGGGCAAAGGCTGAAGCGAAAGCTGCTGCCAAAGCAGAAAAGCGCGCCGCAGCAAAGAAGCGCGCAGAGGAGCTGAAGGAACACGCCAGGGTTGGCGCGGCGAATCAGAACGTCGGTGCAAAGGCTCCGGCGAAATCCTTCATTACGCCTATGCTCCTGGCGGTAGTGCTGACAGGCGTATCTTTCGGAGCGATTAATCATAACGTTTCGGCGTCCGTTGAAAAGGCGCCAATCCTATACGCGATTAAGTCGATCGATAAGAACACTTATATTAAAGCGAAGGATTATAATGAGTATTTCGCGGTCCGTCAGATTGACCGTACGCTAATTCCTGAGGAAGCGGTTACGAATACGGACCAGCTTCCTGCGAAGGGCGTGTACGTCGAGCGTTCCCTGGCGAAAAATCAGATGATTTCCGAAAACGACATGTCTAATTCCGACGCCCAGCTCGCCAAGTACAAGAACGGCTATTCCAAGACGTCAATTGCAGCCAGCGCATTTAATAACGCGGTAAATGGTACAATCCGACGTGGCGACATCATCGACATCTACGGACAGAAGAACGTAGAAGGATCGAATACGAAGGAACTGGTTAAGTACGGAGACTCTATTTACGTAGAGGAAGCATATACCGCCAATGGTGAAAAGGTCGTAAAAGATGATGATATCGCTACTTCCTTCACGATTTGGGTATGTAACGACGAAGTAGATGACATCAATAACGCCATTATTAACGGCAATCTGCAGGTATACGTACATACGGACGAGAAAACGTCCGGCATTAATAAGACGAAGGCTCTTGACGTCACACCTGACCAGACGCCAGAGGAAGTTCTGCGACAGTTTAACATCGAGGCGCCAACAAGCACCGAGGGCGCGTCTGCTTCAGAGACGACATCTGAGACGACGACATCTGAAGCTGCAACCGAGTAAGGACACGATAGGCGATTGTTTTACGCAGTCGTCTATTTTTGTGCAGAATAATATACTCGATGGGTGTATGTTTGTGCAATTTGTACATTGCGATAATACACCCAATGGGTGTATATTATATATAGACGAGGAGAGGAACAAGCGATTGGAAAGATCATGAAATAAAACGCGCCGAAAAAAAATCCTGACGCCTGACACAAAATCGAGAGGCGCGACTTAGTGGTACGTGTAATCAAAAAACAAGCGATTGATAAGGAGGGCGCGGAATGGAAAGAACGGGAAAGAGCTATGCGGTAAAGAAATGGTTCGCCGATAAGGTCGCGCAGGAAGTGAAACGAAACATCAATATGTGCGATGTGTTCGCCATCGTAAAGGAAAGCGAAAAGACGGTCTATGCCATGCTGAATCTCGGATGCGATTTTCGAAAGACGATGTGGATTCCAAAAAGCGCCCTGGTCGAGAACGAAGTGGGCGAGGATGCGAGCGGCGAAATGCATTACGAAACGATCAGAGCCGACTATAACGAGGCGGTTAGAAAATTTGCGGAACACTGGGAATCGTTTAGATAAGGAGGGCGGAAATGATAGAGAAAGACATTAAAGCAAAAAACTTTCACATATCGCGTTTCTTTACTAAATCAGCCATCGAAGCGATGGAAGAAGCATGCCACATGGGAGCGCCCGAACGAAAATCTTGTGACGATGCGATTAGTAGACGGGCGGTGTTAAATACGCTAGACAAAGTCAACTACTCCCGACTAAAGTCGGGGGCTTGTGAGGAGCAGTCCTTATAAGCTCGGTTGATTAGCCTTAGTGACCCGGACAAGTCGGATTTGTCCGATACTATCTGGTGAGAACTTCGTTATCCGAAAAATATACCATAGGCATTTCGGGATGCTCCACAAGTCCCGTACCCTGCGGACTGCAATTAAACATCTCTTAGAGTCGGAGAAGTGTTGCAGTCTCGGAAGTTCGTATTCCGTAAAACTTCGGATAACATTGGCGATGTGGACCCGCCCTTCGGGGCAGAATCCCGGAATGATCTGTATTCCGGGGAGCCGTAAGGCATGAAACGTATGAACAGCAGCAGAAAGGAGGCATCAGATATGCTGACATATGTTCTATCGGCAGACGGCTCACCGCTGATGCCGACATACAATATCAAAAAGGTGAGACAGATGCTCCAAGACGGTAGAGCAGTCATTGCGGGTCACAAGCCTGGATTTACAATCCGGCTGACCTATGAACTGTCAAAGCAGGACGCTTTGCATACACAGGATATCGAACTGTGCGAGGATACCGGGGATCACCATATCGGACTCTCCGTAAAATCCAAAGGACACGAATATACCCATGCACAGTACGACCTTCTGACAGACGAAAAACAGCGTCACGACGACTGTCGGAAGTATCGGCGGACAAGACGTAACCGTAAGCGTTACTGCAAGGCGCGTTTTGATAACCGCCGTAAGGATAGTGGATGGTTCGCTCCGTCTATAGAGAACAAGGTACAGCGGCACGCTGACATCCTGGCTATGTATGCAAAAGTGCTGCCGATTACGTCAGCTACCTTAGAAACTGCCCGATTTGACACGCAGGCACTAGAAGCCGTGCAGTCGGGCAGACCATTGCCAGAAAGCAAGGACTATCAGCATGGCCCGCGTTATGGTACGGCAACACTCAGGGAAGCGGTATTTACCCGTGATAGGTACACCTGTCAGATATGCGGCAGATCTGTAAAAGACGGGGCCATCCTGCGTGTGCATCACGCCCTGTTTTGGAAGGGCGACCATACCGACAGGCTATCTGGTCTGATGTGCGTATGCGATCAGTGCCACACTCCAAAGAACCACCAGCCGGGCGGGAAACTCTGGGGTGTTACTCCGATGGTAAAGTCCATGGCGGGAGCGGCGTTCATGAACGCGATGCGGTGGCACATACTCGATGTTTGTAAAAAGCGTTTCCCCAATATCACGTTCCACGTAACCAACGGGGCAGCTACCAAGTGCGACCGTCATGCCAGACGGATCATAAAGACACACGCGAACGATGCCTACTGTATGGGGCAGTTCCGGCCACGGCATAAAGCATACGAAGTCACCTATCAGAAACGCAGACGTAACAACCGTGTGCTGTCAAAGTTCTACGATGCAAAGTACATAGATACCAGAGATGGCAAAAAACATCCGGGCAAAGACTTGGGCTGTAACCGTACTGACAGGTCCGTGCCAAGAAATAACGATAATAATCTACGGATGTATCACGGACAGAAGGTGTCCAAGGGGCATTGCAATATCCGCCGGAACCATTATCCGCTACAAGCAGGGGATGTCGTCATGTATCAAGGCATCCGCAGGACTGTAAAGGGCCTGCATGGTAATGGTACTAATGTGGAGTTTGTACCAGACGGCGTAATCCAACAATCAGCAAAGTCTGATAGAGTTACAATTATCAGATATGCGTCCGGGTGGCGGCTCCTCTCCCGGCTGAAGCCGGGAGTACCCGCCGCTCTGTAATATTTAGACAGGATTTCTAAATGGAAGAATTCAAAGCGTTTCTGAAAGCGGTCGATGCTGCCGATTGATGGGACGATTTTGCGGTCGAAGAATGGGAGAGCGCCTGCGACTTCGCGGGATTAAAATATCACGACTACAACGATCCCGACCTTCTTTTCACCGACCTTCAAAAGTTCGCGGAAAGCAACTAAAGTCGATAAACGGGAGGGCGAAAAAAAATGAAATACGAACTTGTAGTCGTTTGGGAAACGGGCGAAAAAGAAATACACGCATACGCGACCGAAGAAGAAGCGCGGGTGGCAGGAAACGGATACAAAATGGCGTTCGGAAATCAAATTTCGTGGACGGGAACGAGAAAGGTGGCGGACCCATTATGAAAGAATTGTTAAAGAAATACGGACTAAACATGAAGGAAGCGTCCGATTTACTTCATATTCCGTACAGGACGATACAGAATTGGGTGGGCGGCACGCGAAAGTGTCCGAATTATATCATCGAACTGATAGATTTTAGGCTAAAATTCTTGTCCGCCCCGACCGAGGAAACGACCGATGAAACGCAGAGCGATCCGCAGTCGAACACGAAGATTGCAAAAACTCGTAATTGATGGAATTCCGACCTGGTACACGCTGCGACATTGTGCCAAACGCGACATTGTGCTACAATATTTCGTGTTTTGTGGCATGGCACATGTACGAAAAATTGTACGAGAAAAAATCCTGACGCTTGACACAAAATCGAGAGACGCGACTTAGTAATATATGTAAACATAAATCGCATAGATATTTGCGCAAAACCAAAGTGATTCGATACGAAATAGAACGCCCCGCGTTAAAGGCGTACCGATAAAATCACTCGTAACTAGAATTCGTAACTAGATAAGGAGGAGAATTATGAAAAAAATCAAAGAACTATTCACGAAACCAGTTATTATCGGCCTTGCCTCGGTCGCAGTTGTTGCCGGGGGCGGAACGGCTGCAGGCGTACACATGCACAATGAGAGCGTGCGACAGGAACAGGCGGCAAAGCAGAAGGCGAAGAAGGCGGCGGCGGAGAAGGCCGAGGCGACACGTAAGAAGTATAACGAATTGTTAAAGACAGTCGATTTCCAGTTGCAGAACTCGATCTTTACAGGCGCGGAGTCCGCTAGTAAGGAGACGCTTCAGGGCAACTTAACGGAGCTCACGAAGCGCCTTCAGGAGAAGGACGTCTATGAGGGCGACTATAAGTTATGCGACAAGCTTGCCAAGGACGTACAGACCATTTACGACCAGTCAAAGACGATCGCCGAGGGTAAGGACGCAGAGGCAAAGAACGTGGATCCTGCAGGATACGGCGAGTTCTATACCGCGGACATGAAGACACAGGTCGAGGGATTCAGAACGGCGTACGACACTGCATATAAGGCGGGTAAGTACCTGGACGCATCTACTGCGATCGATAACATGATGAACGTATTCAGAACTGCGGAAGCGAATAAGCAGAACGCGGCAGTAGAAGCCGAGAAGCAGAAGCTCGCAGCTGCCAAGAGCGAGAAGTCAGAGGACGGCAAGCAGGGTACTCCGAAGAAGGGTGCTTCGAAGAAGGCAAAGAGCGCATCATCTGCACAGGGCGCTTCTAATAGTAATGCGTCTAATAATAGTGCGCCAGCTGGAGAGACGAGCGGTCAGAATCGCGCTAGACTCACTTCGAAGATGATGGCACAGGTGCCAGGTATGAGCCAGCCAACAGAAGATGCTGCCAATTGCGGAGCGGAAAAGTACGGATTTCCCGGTGCAGTTTATGACGGTTATATTGGAGACGTAATCTATTTCTTCGACGGTGATGGCAATCTCATGGGACACTACAACCTGATGGATGACCCGCATTACGCGAACGATCATCACGTATACCATTTCGGTTAATCCAACGGCTCCTCATTTATGTATTTGAATAATACGCAGGGCGATCCATTTTGGGCAATGGCATTAAGTTAAGGAATTCAGAGGCTCTCCGGAGCTTCTGAACCTTGATTTTCGAACCATTGACACGTTATTTTTCTTGTAACAATTTCATCATGGATGGATACGTTGCGGGATAACATTCTGACTGCACCTGTCGGTCTTGTACAGCTGACAGCACTGCTTCAGGCCAGAATGATGTAACGAGTACAGGTAGAACTTATCAGGTTCTACAGAGACAGCAACAAGAGTCGTAAAATCAAGTTCTGCCGCCCGATCGGATCGGGGTGTGTGCAGTGTATCGGCTCAGAACTGACAGAGAAGTATCTGAGCGAACTAACAAAGAAAGCGGCGAAGAAAGCTGCATAACGATTAAAAAGAGTAATCCGGAGGGTAAATGCCTTCCGGATTATTTTTGTTTCAAGGTATTGAGAACACAGACAGTCTATGCATATTCTTCGTCTGTCATGGATGCCCGGATGGTGATGTACAACTTCTGTGAGAGAATCACGCTTCATGTCGTGATCAGGCAGGACAAGAACCGCAAATGGTCATATCAGGAGAGCTACACAATTGGAATCCATATCTGTATTGATTTCTTCCGTTACATTGGTGATGAACCACCAGATACAGAAGAAATGATCGGACACTACATTCTGCCAATACGTCCGAACAGAGCCAACGGGCAAAAAATCGTACCGAAACAGACAGTTTTCTGACTTATTCGGTGTGGCATGAGAAATATGAAACGGGCGATTCGTGATGCGAAAACGATAATTCGTATCACGAATTCTTTTTGTCGTAACTTAACTTAACAGTGATTCAGATAAAAAGAAGCCCACTCCGAAGAATTCTCTTCAAAATGGACTTAACTTAATGAGGTTGTCCATTTTGGGTCGCTCTTTTTTTTTGCATCGCAGCTCAAACTCACTCGCTATGTTAAATAGGATATCAATTAACAAGTCCATTTTTAGAAGGAGGATATATTATTATGCGAACGATTTTCACTATCGGGCATCGAAAAGCGCGAGGAAGACCATTAACGATGTTTTTTAGTACCGTGTTCTTATGCGCTATGCTTATTACACCCGCAAGTATCTCATACGCTGGTACAACAATCGGCGATAAAGATGGCGGATGGAGTGGTGGCGGTAGCGGAACACAATACGTTCTGTCGTATCATTATGATAGCGAAAAAAATGCAGTCGCTATGACATGGTCAAGAGGCGGTAGGAAACCAAAATCTCACACCTATACGGGGCCAAATGATAATTATGAGCTACCGACGAATAATCCGGTAGAAGATTCGACGTATTCGCTTTTGAATGCGATTGCGGCGTATTGTAATACAAAGGGGGCGGATTACAATAAAGCCAAAACCTCTCTTACGGCGTCTTACTATCAAGACGGCAGGCATGTTTGGCGAAGCAAGAACGACAATTCACGAGTCGTTATCTGGTTCTCGTCCGATGATCTGAACAACCTCGCACCAGCGCACAAATGTACGTATTCGAATTGGGCAGACTGGACGGCTGACGAACACGAATACCATAGTACATGCACGTTACACCCTGGCTATCCCGGTCAATATACTGCATACCATGAGTACGGCGACTGGTCTAAGTGGACGGACGACGGTAATGGTCAGCACTATCGAACACGTAAATGTAAAGATTGCGGACATGTGGATACCGACAGGAAGGCTCACGATTGGGGCCCATGGATCGACGATAAGAACGGCCACGCAGCTACCAACAATCCCGACAGTAAGCTCGCGTCTGGCACCCACCATCGCGTATGTAGTACATGCGGGCGAAAAGAAGTGTCCGAGCATGAAATGGGCGAGGCAAAGGTTGTCGAGGTAAAGGGCGAAACGGCTGGAAAGAAGACGGTTGTTTATCGACGCGACTGCGCTAAGTGTCCGCATAAGGAATTCATCGAAGTCACGATGAAGAAAAAGGGCACGGAGTCGAAGGAATGGGTAGTTGATGGCAACGCCAAGACCTATAGCGAAGACGGGTGCAAGAGCGAGAATTACATTAAGGCGCACGAGTTGCAGGGCGTGCCTACAAATACGGCGCGTAGTGTAATAAAGGGCGAAGACACCAGTACGACGGGAGAGACCAGGACGCGGACAGAGTCGAAGAAAAGGCCAAAGATCAACCTGGACGGAACGTACAGTGCGACGGTGGTGGATTCGACGGTAGAATCAAGTTGGCTCCATGAAGAGGCCTTTGGTATTAAATTTCCATGGCTATGTGTCGATGGAAACCCGCGTTCTCCAAAAGGAACGTTACAATTCATACATCCATACGTGACGACTCCTGATTGGACATTCGCAAACCAGTTGTCTGGGTGGACTAAGCAGGGATGGGATATGAGTCTTTGCAATAATGTAGTACCCGTTGTTAAGCATCCTGTTGATGAGTATCCGCAACTGCATTATGGATTTCGTTTTATTGGCGAATTAGCTAAATGGTATGACGTTACATATAGCTATTCGACGGTATATAACCGGAAACCTTCTCGACCCGTATCTCGGTCCGACTGGGATAACATGATAACCTATACCGTATCCGGTAAGAACGGACAGATTATTACTATTCCGCAAAAAATGCTGCAAACAATGGACGGCTATCGACTCTACCAGTCTACGCTAACCGTTGAAATCGTTCCAAAGTCCGAAGACTATTGGTACGCGTACCCTGTCGAATCGATAACAAACGTATCCGACCACTTGGTATTACGCAAGGAAGGTCACTACGTACCTACGTACAAGATTACAGACCGATACGGCGAACTGACCGACACGACCATGAATGCCGAACTTGTGGACCACTCCGCACCGCAGATGATTGTCGCGGTTAACAAGAACGGCATGATTAATGGCGCGAAGGGCACAATGAACGCGGGTCATAAGTTCGTGATGGCACCGAACGGGTTCACTCGAATGGAAACCGCATGGACGAATGAAAAACCTACGTTTCTGATTCAGGCGACGGATACTCTGCGCGATTCTACAGAGGCGGGTATCGGCGTCGGAAAGGTTACGATAGTCGAAGTCACGCCGAATAAGGACGGCTCGATTCCAAAGACGAGTGCGAAGGTCGTAGCAGAACTTCCGCTCAATGGAAAAACGACCGACACGGTAACATGGACGCCTCCTAACAAATCGGATGTAGAAGGTTCGAGAATATATTTATTCTTCGCTTCTGACAAGCTGACGCGTACAGAGACGCTTCAAACGAACGCGTTCTATAATTTGTATCTGCAGAACTATAACGGGGTCGCAAACGGCCTCTGGAACGTCAAATACCCATATCAGTACGAGGCGTCAAAGAACGCGGACGCTGGTAAGGTAAAGGACTATTATGATAGCGCAGCTGGTAAGGCGTACGGATATGATATCTTGCACACGATGGCAGCGCAGGTGGTAACGCATTGCGACTTTACTGATCCAACGGTCAAAGTATTGTCCGAGCATAAGACGACTTCGAACAGTATCTACTCGCCACATCAGCAGATCAGTATCAAGCTATATGACGGACAAAACATCGAGAACGACCAATCTGATTTGGCGCGATTCCAGTTAATCGGAATCAAGGGCGACAACACGGAAGACGTGATTGCAGAATCTACGATTCATGATGTCACGGACGATCCTTATCGACTCACCGTACAAGAAGGCGGATTCCACGGCGACGAGCGCAAGGGTATGGGCTTAACCTGGACGGACGGACAGGTATTGCCAGCGGGCAGTATCGTATCCGCTCACATGGACGACGCAAATACCGTAACGCACACGCAGGAAGTTTTCGGTAGGATCGAGTTTGATAACAAGCGTAATCCTGTAAACCAGTCGCAGACCTTATACAAGGCGTTTAAGGTACGCGCCTGGGACAAGGTCGGTAACCATACAGAGACGTATCCGATTATCACCGGTTCTCAGGTTACGAGTCAGATTCGAGACGCAATCGACAGATCAAGCTATAAGTGACGGCCTGATGAAAGGGCGCTCCTATACAGGAAATGTCATTAAGTTAAGGTGACAAAATCAAAGATCTCAGTATTAGAAATAATACTGGGGTCTTTTTTTGCATATAAAAAATCCTGACAGCTGAGACAAAATCGAGGGACGCGACTTAGTAATATCTGTAAACGTAAAAAGAGAAGGATTGCAATTGAGAATTCATTAGTAAACATTAGCTATTCCGTAGTAAAGCAACATTTAATTTCTCGAGGCGATACCTTCAATTCATTCACAGACAAGGAGAAATAAAAATGGATAACAAACAGACACACACTGAGACACAGAGAGATGAATCACTCGTACTTTCAAAGGACGTATACGCGGCCCAGCAGGCGCAAAACTATAGACAGTCGAGATCTAATACCGGATCCGGTCATACCTGGCCGAAGGGCTTACGGATTATCGGTTATATACTTGGCGGTACATATATAGTCTTAAGCACGATTACAAAGGTCGTTCTCATGGCTGCCTATATAATCCTGAAGGTAGTCTATGGATTCGTGGCTTTGTGCTTCGGCGAAATTATCGCAATTTTCGTAGTGGCGCTTCTAATCGGATTAGTGATCGGCGCAATCACTGGCGACCCGTTTTATAAGCTTTGGTAAAGATATACGATTTGGTGCCACTATTAAGCGTTCCTATATAACTTGCTTTGCAAAATTCTGGTAATAATTCGGCGCTTCGATGTATGGAGAAATTGTACGTAAATAAATACACAAAAAAATCCTGACAGCTGAGACAAAATCGAAGGACGCGACTTAGTAATTTATGAAATCATTTTTTGGTCATTTTTTTAATAAAGATGGACCGTTTTTATCGAAAGGAGATTATCATATGTTAACTCAGGAAGAATTAGTACAGAAGACTGCGGAAGAGATAGAAAAAATGGTTAGAGAAGAACGCGCAAAAGGACGCGCTGGCGAAACACGATCAACGAAAGCAAACCAGCGTGATCTTCTTCTACGCGACATTGTTAGTTGGCTCGATATGACACCATTTTATGAATTTTATGAGAGCATGAAGCGCGAAGTTATCGGCCAGGAGGGACTCCGTCTTGTGTGTGCGAATATATATCATTATCTCGACTGTGTGTCTAGCCAAAAGATTTTCAACGGAAATATGATCATCGCGGCACCTTCAGGTTCCGGTAAGACTGCGACTTATCGTGCATTACGCGAATATTTTATAAGGGAGATTCCTAATATGCCAGTCGTAATGATTGATACGGCCTCTATAACACCTGCAGGATACCGCGGATCCAATATCGACGATGCGATGGAACAGTTCTTCAAGATGGGCACCAAATATCCGATTGGTTTAGCTTTCTTAGATGAGTTCGATAAGCGTCTGCAGCCACCTAAGAGGAATGGTGCAAATGACTTAAATGGAGAGGTACAGAACGGTCTTCTGTCTATGCTCGAAGGCTCTCCTGTCTACAGTAAGTGCGGACGTGCTATCTTTACGGACGATATTATGTTTTTTGGTTTAGGGTCATTTGACGCATTCCGTAAGGAGCGCGAAGAAAAAGCGAACATTCGTTCCGTTGGATTTGGCGCAGCTACAACTGGCGACGTAAGTCATTTCGAGAACATTACAAGAAAGGATATGATCGAGTTCGGCGGTTCCTATGAGCTGATCGGTCGTTTTCCATTCGTTGTTAATTACGGAAAGCTTTCCTACGAGGCGATTGATAAGATTATCGAGAAG
>Ga0256407_10008958_pt1 | contig 14480 bp, 25 predicted proteins | sample RumenRJG_04DNA_FD_193489 | JGI IMG/M metagenome (GOLD analysis project Ga0256407, IMG submission 193489) | Bovine rumen microbial communities from Lethbridge, Alberta, Canada - RJG_04 | ecosystem: Host-associated > Mammals > Digestive system > Stomach > Rumen | place: Canada: Alberta... | reverse complement strand
GTTGGTCTCCTCCACGGCATGCTTGAGCTCCTGCTCCTCGCGGATGCCGATGCGGGCGAACCTGACCTCGGGACTGGCGTCGAGGTAGACGCGCAGTGCGGGGATCCCGTTGCGGGTCAGCATGTACGCCGACAGACGGGATTCGAGAATTATATCGGGGCTGTTGCGTGCGGTCTCGACGATCTTGGCGTCGATGTCCGCATCGATCTGAGGATCCTTCTCGGCGAGAGCCCCGAGCTCCACCAGTGTGAGACCCTTCTCTGCGGCCAACTGTCTGAAGACCTGGCCGAAGACGACTGCCTTGAGACCGAGGGCCTCGGACAGTTTGCCGCAGACAGTGGTCTTCCCGGATCCGGGAGGACCACTGATGGTAATCCTCATGCTGCTCCTGCGTCGAGTTTGGCAAGACGCTTCTTGAACATGAAGTAGTTGATTAGTTTGTTCTCCATCTGTCCGATAGGAAGGCTGATCAGGGTGTAGATCACGATCCAGTTGGGCATGAAGTTCAGGAGGTTGTCGTTGAGGTTGGTCACTCCCCAGGGCATCGCGATGTTCAGCAGTTCGGTGGGAACCGTGTTGGACACGAAATACCAGATCCATGCGTAGATGGGGATGACGAAGATCATGGTTATGGGCATGAGCTTCATCATCTTGGTGCTCTGTTCCATGGATGCCTGCATCATCTGAGGCTGGATCTCCTGCAGCTTCTTGAGCTTGAAGAGATTGTTCTCGGTACGTGCCTTGCGCATCTCTGCGTTGAACTCGCTCTGGATGTGCTGGGTCTTTGCCTGCTCGACAGGGTCGGACAGGAGTCCCCTCACAAGGGTGCTCAGAGTAATCATGATGAGTCCTGCGATGACCAGGGTGAGTACGGGGTACTCTCCGCCGAAGTCGACGACCTGGAATACGTAGTTCAGGGTGCCTCCGATGGGTTCCCTGAACATCATGACGACCATCATGATGACGAGGACTCCCAACATACCGAACATGGTGCTCATGGGCATGGGCTGCATGTTCTGCTGCTGCATCTCTCTCATTTGCTCTGGACTGCCTGGGTTAGCCATTATCACTCACCGCCGAAGAATCCTCTCATCATGGGGTTCATCTCCATCATCTGCTCCTTTCCGAGTGCCTCGTAGAAGCGTATGAGGATACCCACTGTCAGCAGCAGACCGGTACCGGTTGCGTTTCCGGTGGTACCGATCATATCAGCGACCGCGGCCAACAGACCGATCAGTGCACCTGACAGGATGGTGATGGTAGGGATGTATCTCTCGAGGACCCTCTTTATGATACGCGGGTCCCTCCTGAATCCTGGAATCTGCATTCCGCTCCTCTGGATGTTGTTGGCGACGGACTCCGCACCGAGGTTGGTGGTCTCGACCCAGAACTTGGCGAACATGATGGATCCGATCACCATGACGGAGATGTAGATCATCACGTGGCACAGGTTCTCGAGCACGCTGTGGCCGTTTCCGTACGAGGCGGGGTTGAGCATCGGCATGAGCCAATCGGTCAGACCCTGCGGGGTGGAAAGGTACCATGCGAGACCTCCGGAAGCCGTGGTGCTGCCGGTCTCGTACACTCCCAACGCGTCGTTGTGTCCGAGGAGGGGTATCGAGCTCAGGAAATCACTGGTGTAGAACAGCAGACATACCATGCTGATGTTTGCCAGGAGGGCGGACATCAGGATGACAGGGATGTTGCTTGCGTACATCAGCTTGATGGGGTACTTACCCCTCGCACCCCTGGCGTTACCATGTGCCAGAGGCAGCTCGATGCGGCTGGACTCGAGGTATACGACGACCAGGAAGATCACCAGGGTTCCGATCAGGGCGACGAGCGGGTTGGGCTGACCCAAGAGGATCATCTCGTAACCGCCGGACGCCATGTCTGCGGAGTTGGTGTTCATCAGGATGTAGATCGCCTTGGGTATGGTTCCTGCGGGGGGATTGCTCAGTGAGTAATCCGCCGCCGAACTCACGGGGTACCAGTTGAGTGCTCCGGTGAACACGGCCTGGGCCACACCTGCCGCGATGAACAGGGATATTCCGCTTCCGATTCCCCATTTGGAGATGACCTCGTCGAAGAGGAACACCAGATACGATCCGATGAACAGCTGGAGGATGATCAGCAGCTTCGCTCCTGCATCCCCGAACTGTGCGGTGAACGCACTGGAGGGAACGAGATATCCGTATACCTGCGGTACAGCTTCGATGAAAATCATGACAAGGACCAGTACCTTCATCACTGATTGGTAGCAGGCCTTGTCCTTTCTGTTGCTCAGGTCCAATTTGATAATCTTGGCACCGACGAACAACTGCATGATGATGGAAGCGGTAACAATCGGTCCGATACCCAGCTGTAGGATGGTACCGGAAGCCCCGGCCATGATGGTCCTGTACTGGGCGAATATATCGAGGGAACCGGACTGGTCCAGTCCCCAGATATATACGTTCGACATTACGAAGTACAGGACCAGGATGACCGCGACCCACATGATCTTGGTCCTGAAGTGCACGTGCCCTTCGGGACGCTTGACTGCGGGGAGCCTGTCGCCTATAGGTTTCACCTTGTACAACAGACTCGGTTTTGCTTCATCCATCTGAATTACTCCTTACGGACTCACTCAACGACAGAACCGCCGGCGGCCTCGATCTTCTCTTTGGCTTTGGCGGATGCCTCGGCAACGGTGACCTCGATTGCGATGTCAACGTTTCCGCTTCCGAGAAGTTTGTCGATTCCAGCGTCGGTCAGGTTGACGGAGTACTTGTCTCCGTCCTGTTTCGCGAAGCCCATGGCAACGAACCTGTCCATGCTCTTGGCGAGCTCGGACACGTTGATGGTGCTGTTGGCCTTCACGACGGACTGGGGCCTCTTGAAGCCGTAGTGTCCGTAGTGGTTCCTGTCATATTTCAGCATCCAGATCTTTCCGGTCTTTCCGAGACCTGCGTTTCCGCGGCCTCCGATGATACCTGCTCCACGTCCGGACTTCTTTCCGCGTCCGTGGGTCCTGGATCCCCTGAATTTCTTAGTTCTGCTAGGCATTTAGGTCACCTCAGAGCATCCTCATAACCAGGTCGTTGATCTTCTCTTTCCTGTCACCGAGTGCACCGCCGGTAACGAAGGAGTGCTTGTTTCCCTCGTAACCCTTGATGGGAGGGTGGAGACGGAAGACGGGCTTCATGCCCTCAACGTCCTTGATCTTGTATTCGCCGGCGACGATTGCCTTCGCAAGGTCGTCGATGGTGGCGAACTCAGTCTTCTCTTTGACATACTCGTCGGTGACGGGTGCGTCTCCGACGACCTTACCGCGGGCCTTGATCATGGCGGCGAGGGTTGCCTCGTCGATGAGTCCGAAGGTGCAGTAGTCCTTGACGACCTGAAGCATGCCTTTGTATGCATCGTTGACAGGGACGACGGTTGCGTGGTTGACCCTGTTGAGTCCGAGGAGGTGCATGGTGTGCTGGATGTTGTAGTTGACATCAGCCTGTCCGAGTACACGGATGACGACGTATGCTGCCATCTTCACTCCTCCATGGAATCGGTGTCGGTCTCTGCGGTCTTGAGTCCCACAGGTCCGGCGACGATGTTGAGCTTCTCTGCCTGAGCGTCGGTAACCCTGACGACGGAGGTCTGCTTGAGTGCGTCGAAGGTTGCGACACAGTAGTTGACCTTGGTCTTGGTGTTTCCGCGTGCGAATCCCCAGGAATCGTGGATTCCTGCGAGGGTCAGCAGGCTCTTGGCGACATCTCCGACTGCCAGTCCGATACCGCGGGGTGCGGGACGGAGGTAGACGGTGACGGATCCGGAACGGCCGACGACCTCGAAAGGCAGGGAGTGGACGGATCCACAACCGCATTCCCAGGAACCGCAGCCCCTCTTGATCTCGATGATGTTGAGCTTTGCGTTGTCGATGGCCTTCTTGATGGAAGGTCCGACTTCCTTTCCTTTTGCGCGACCTACGCCGATGAATCCGTCTCCGTTTCCAACGATGCATGTGACAGCGAACCTAACCCTCCTTCCGGAGTCGGTGGTCCTCTGGACCATGTTGAGGTCGATGACCTCGTCCTGCAGGTCAGGAAGGAGAATGTCGACGATCTCGGGCTCACGCAGAGGCAGTTTGGTTGCCAGAGCTTCGCTCATCGTGGTGACTTCTCCGTTGAGGACCATGTGTCCAAGCCTGGTTTTGGGTACCCAGTCAACCATTTTACTCAGCCTCCAGTTTCTGTTTCATGCTGTTTACGTCAGCTTCGATCTTGTCGTCGATGTGCTTACCCATAAGCCTGTCCTCGTCGGGGAGTACATCCTCGCTGCAGGGGACTTCGAGTCCGGCATCGATCATTCCCTTTGCGACCGCGAAGAGGACTCCGCCGTGCTGGGGGTTCTGCATTCCGAGATCGAGCACTGCGTACTCGATGTCGGCTTTCTTGGCCCTGAGGCCAGCTGCGTAGCCGACGAGGTAGGCTGCGGGGACGGAAGAACAGGAGTTCTCCCAGCCCATTGCCTTGAATTCCTTGGTGTCGGCTGCGGCTACGATGACATCGCCAGTCATGGTGAAGTCCACGAACTGGACGGTGATGTTCTTGTTGGACCTTCTAACTACGGCACGGGTTTCGTGGCTGGCCAGGAGCTTCTTCCTGGTGTAGTAGTTAGTACGGCTTTCTCTTCTTCTGCGGAACGCAACTTTGTATCTAGGTCCTGTAGCCATCAGATCTCCTCCTCTTTCAGGTTGCCATCGGCTACCATGTGCTGCTTAAGGTTGCGGCGGGAAGTGTAGACTCCTCCCTTTGCTTTCCTGTAGTACAGCCTGTACACGGAGGGCGAGATCTTGCCGGACTCGCGGAGCTGCTTGAGCTCGTCGCGGATGGGCCTGATGGTCGCGATCCATGCGCGCTTGGAGGGAACGCGTGCGTTTGCTGTTCCTTTCCTGCTTCCAGGTCCCTTGCGCTTACCGCTGGCTTTCTGTTTGGCTATGTATCTTATCCTACCTTTGGAAGTGCCTGCCTTGGGTTTGGCCTTGATCAGACCGGACTCAATGGCGTTGCGGATGTCTCCGCGGGTGATGCAGTCCTGGACCTCATCCTCTTTGGTGGGGTCGATCCATACCCTGTTCTCACCGCACTTCAGGATCTCGGCTGCCAGACGTTTCTGGTTCTTAAGGTCGGCCATTTCAAGCCCTCCTCTTGGTCTCGGTGGGCATCTTGTTCAGCACACGGATTCCGAGTTCCTTTGCCCTGTTTTCGATAGTGATTCTCTTCTTGACTCCGACAGTACCGCCGATACGGGCTGCCTGGGTCTTGGGGTCGATGTTCTCGAGTCCCTCGACGTTGTAGACGAGGACTTCCTCGAATCCTGAAGGGTGAAGGTCCCTTACGAGTGCGGGTCCCCTGTAGCCGATCTCGACCATCGGGGGCCTCCTCTTCATTCCCCTCCTCATCTTGGAGTGGATTCCCCTGGGCCTTCTCCAGGACTCGCCGAGCTTCTGGTACCTGAACCACTCCTGCCTCTTGAAGGCGGGGCGGTTGCCGGAGATGACAGCCCTCTTGGCGAGTGCATCGATCTGTTCTTCGCTGAGCTCTGCCTTGGGCTCCACAACGTATGCGGAGGCCTCGACTACCTCAGCCTTGGGCGCATCGGTCTTGGCGGGCTTTGCAGCCTCGTTGGACTCGAATGCCTCTGCCCAGTGTTCTACGGTCTTGGGTCCGACTCCGGAGAGGGTCTTGACGATCTCCTTGGTCTTCTCCTCGTCCTTTACAGCGTCCCTGAGCTGCTCAACGGTGGTGATTCCGATGGACTCGAGCTCCTCGACGTTTGCCTCTTTGAACCCGGGAAGGTCCATGAACTCTTTAACGCTCATTCTTTCACCTTGTGAGATTTGTGGACGATGTAAATTCCATCCTCGAATACCCTCTTATCGAAGCCGCCCCTCATGGTACACCTCTCGATGTTAGCGGCGGTCTGACCGACTTCCTCTATGTTCAGTCCGGTCACGGTAACGTCGGATCCAGCAACCTTGACTTCGACGTTTCCGACGAAGTTTGCGTAACGGGTGGCGTGGCCTCCCATGTAGTTGTTGACCTCGAGCCTCTTCTCGTTCTTGTTGACAGCCACCTTCATAGGGAAGTGGTTGAAGACGATCTTCAGCTGGTAGGTGTAACCCTCGGTCACTCCACGGATCATGTTCCTCACATGGGCGTGGAAGGTTCCGACCATTGCTTTGTCTTTGATTCTCGGGTACTCGCAGCTGACGACTACCTCGCCGTCAGCGACGACTACATTCACGCGGGGGTGCGAGAAGTTTCTGCTCAATTCGCCTTTAGGTCCTTTGACCTTCAAGGCGTTCCCGTCCATAGAGACGGTGACCCCATCGGGTATGGCGATGCGGCTTTCGATTATCCCTGCAAATGTCATTGTTCATTCCTCAGTACACGTAGGCAAGTAGTTTTCCGCCAATGCCGAGTTCTTTGGCACGGGCCTGTGCGACGACGCCGCTGGTGGTGGTGAAAATAAGGACACCGAAATCCTGGGCAGGGAGGTACCTTGCTTCGTATTTCTCGATGTCGGTGACTTTCACGGAGTACCTGGGCTTGATAACGCCGCAGTCGTTGATTGCTCCTTTGAGAAGGACACGGAACTTACCGGCCTTTCCGTCCTCGACGTACTCGAACTGGTTGATGTATCCGTAATCCTGCATGACCTTGAGCACACGGCCGATAAGTTTGGACGAAGGCGCGATTTCGCATTCCGCTTTTCCGTTGAGGGAAGCGTTCTTGATCACGCACATTGCATCATTCAATGGATCGCACTGCATTTCTGTTCACCTCACGAATATTTCTTGAATCCGAGCTCCGGCGCCATGTCCCTGAAGCACTGACGGCAAAGGTGCATTCCGTACTTCCTAATAATACCGCGCCTGCGGCCGCAGCGGTCGCATCCGACCTGCCTTCCGAACTGTTTCTTAGGCTTCACTGAACCACCTCAACTTTGAATTTGTTCTTGACGAATTCGATAGCTTCGTCGCGCTGTACACGGTGCTCCTTGGGGATCCTCCTGCTGAGGAGGGCCCTCCTCTCGACGCGGCATCCGCCGACACGGCGGATGACGACGTTGACATCCATTCCGAAGATTCCGATCTCGGGGTCGTATTTCATACCGTCGAAGTCGGTGTAGTCGGAGATTCCGAAGGACATGTTTCCCTCTTTGTCGAAGGAGTAGGCGTAGATCTTGTTCTCCCTGATGGAGAGTGCCCTGACCAGGAAGGTCTCGGCTGCCTCTCCCCTGAGGGTGACCTTGCATCCGAGGGGCATTCCGACACGGATTCCGAGATCCCTGTTGACGGTCTTGGAGATGGTCTGGACGGATTTCTGTCCGGTGACCATTTCAAGGACCTTCTGTGCCTTGACGAGTTTCTCTCCTGCTTCGCCGACACCGATGTTGACGGTGACCTTCTCCACACGGAGGGCCCTCATGGGGTTCTCGCTCATTCAGATACCTCCGGGAGTTCGGATTTGCCGGTACCGATGACGAAGATGTTCGCCTTGACGGTCTCGGTGTTGCTCTTGAAGGTAACGATGTTCTCGGTAGGCCTGTTGACGACGGTGTATTTCTCGACGGTCTCGATGGCACCGATGTGGCGTCCGGAGATGACGAGCACGACTGCGTCCTGTGCGAGGGGGTAGTCAGCGATGATGGAGTTGTCCTCAAGGTTGATCTTGACGGTGTCTCCGGTGCTGTACTTGTTGGCATCGATGACGACGTTCCTTCCGCCGCTCAGGTTGAGCTGCATCTTTCCGCCGGCGACCTTGGTCTTGTTCTCGATCCTGCAGAGGATCCATTTCGCGTCGTCCGCGCTGATGGGGACGAATGCGATCTTTCCCTTGCTGGTCAGGAGGACACGGTAGTTGACTCCCATCTTGGGGAGGGAGACGACATCCATGATTCCAATGGGTGTCTTTGCGTCTTTTACAGCCTTTCCGTTGACGATGAGGTCACGGGCGGCTACGATCTTCTTTGCCTCGCTGGCGGTGTCACAGACTTTGAGCATATCCCTAAGGACCAGGGTGGCGGGCATGGAGTTCTCGACGGAGTGTGCTCCGGCGGACTGTTTGGTTGCCCAGAGGTGGACCTTCTTGGGGATAGGCCATGTCTTGGGCATGGCAAGTCTCTTCATGTGGTCGCTCATTCTGCAGCCTCCTTCTTCTTTCCAAGGGCCTCAGCCCTGAGGGGATCCTCGAGATTCAGTTTGGTGATGACGAGGTTCGACGCGTGGATGGGACGCGCCACGGCAGTTCCGTCTGCCTGTTTGATGGTAACGCCCTCGATGGAGACGCGGCCGGTCTTGGTGAAGACCTCGATGACCTTTCCCTCGGTTCCGCGGACGTTCTCTTCTCCGCGAAGGACGGCGACGGTGTCACCGGCGCAAACCCTTGCGGTGCGTTTTCCGTATTTCTCTGCAAGATCTTTGCTGAGGTGTGCGGAGAGCATCTTTCTCTTCTTGTGGGCAGGGGCGTTAGCCTGAGCTTTCCTCTGAACCCTTGCTTTGCTGCTTACCATTCAATTCACCTCAAACGATAGTGCTGGCGGTCGCTGCGATCCTGGGCCACCTGTCGGCGGCTTCCCTTGCAACGGGGCCTTTGATGTCGGTTCCTTTGGTCTCACCGGTCTCGGTAACGAGCACTGCGGCGTTGTCCTCGAAGAAGACCATGGTTCCGTCGGGGCGCCTGAAGGGGCGCCTCTGGCGAACGATCACTGCGAAGACGATCTGCCTCCTCATTGCGGGGGTTCCCTTCTTCACGGATGCGATGACGATGTCTCCGAGGGCGGCCTTGGGGCTCCTCCTGGCGACTCCGTGGTATCCGGGGACGGTGATGATCTCGATTACCTTTGCTCCGGTGTTGTCGATGACAGTGAGCTCGGACTGCTGCTGGAGTCCGCGGGTCTGGTTTCCTGCGATTCCCTTCATCTGATCTCACTCCTTCTTCTCGATAACTGCGAAAGATACGGTCTTGGAGATAGGCCTGCACTCCATGATCTTCACGGCGTCGCCTACCTTGAGTCCGAGGCAGGGTGCTGCGTGAGCGGCGAACCTGGAAGTCCTCTTCTCGTACCTCTCGTATTTCTTTACAAACTGGAGATAGTCGCGTTTGACGATGACGGTCTTGTTCATCTTGACGGTCTCGACTACTCCATCGATGATCTGTCCCCTGACGGAGAGGTCTCCGTGGAAGGGACAGTTGGGGTCGTTGCACTCGCCCTGGGGCGCTGCGACCTCGATTCCGATGTTCTTTACTTTTGCTGTCATAGTATTCTCACCTAACCTTCTTCATTCTGTCTTCGGGTCGGTGAAGGATCTTGCTTCCTTCGATGTCTATCTGCTCGTTGTGATACGTGAACCTGAACTCATTCCCCGACTTAGGGACCATTCTCTCAGTTCCGGCCGATGCAATGGTGAACGTGTTCTTTGTTTCGTCGACCACTCTGCCGGAAATCCCGGAGAACGGCGCTGACAGCACAAGCACGTCGAGGCCAATGAGTTCAGATCTCATGATATCGCTCTTGTTCATCTGATTACCTTACTTCGGTGCGGAATCCCATCTCCTCAAGGACGAGTTTCACTTTCTTCTTGTGATCTCCCTGAAGTTCGATGCGTCCGTCCTTGCAAGTACCGCCGGCTGCACACCTGCTCTTAAGAGTCTTTGCCAGGTCGACGATGTCGATGTCGTTCCCGTCGATACCATCGATGACGGTTACGGTCTTTCCGTATCTGCGGCTGTCGATAGAGATCCTAACGCTCTGCTGCTCACGTGCGATCTCCTCGCACATGCACAGTTCTTTCGGCAGGCCACATTTAGGGCAGATCTCGGACATCAGAGCTTCTCCTCCTCCTTCTGTACGGTCAGAATGCGGGCGATGCTGGTCCTGATGGAGCGGATGATTCCGGGGCTCGAGGGAGCGCCTCCCATAGCGGAGACACCCCTCTCGTGCATGAGCTCGTTGCGAAGCTCTTTGAGCTTCTCGTTGCGCTCCTCAGCGGTCATGTTCCTGATATCAGCGATTTTGAGTGCCGCCATCTTCACTCCTCCTTAACCTGGGAAGAGGCCTCGACCTTGAAGAGGTCGGGGAGCTTCTGGGCAGCTTCCTCTTTACCGGCGATCTTGATCTCTGCGGGGAGCTTTGCGTCGCTCTGCATGATCTCGACGGTAACACCGATGACTCCCATCTTGAGGGTAGCGACGGCGAATCCGTGGTCGACGAACTGGAGTTTGGGGTCTCCGCAGTATTTGATGGATCCCTCTTTGAACTTCTCAGTCCTGTGCCTCTGTCCGCTCAGCTTTCCTGCAAGGATGATGTAGCATCCGCGGGCACCGGCGTCCATAACCCTCCTGAGGGTTGCGTGTCCGGCCCTGCGGAAGTGCCAGCCCCTCTCGAGGGAGAAGGCAAGCTTCTCGGCCATAATCTGTGCGTTAAGGGAGACGTCTCCGACTTCCTGAACCTCGATCTGGGGGTTCTCGAATCCGAAGCGCTCCTCGATGACGGTGGTCAGGTTCTTGATGGTCTGACCGCGGCGTCCGATGACGAGTCCGGGCCTCTCGGTGGTCAGGATGATACGAGTTCCCAGGGGGGTCCTCTGAACATCAAGACCGCCGAATCCTGCGCGGGAGACCTCTTTCATGAGGTACTCTTTGAGCAGGACCCTGCGGACGTTCTCTGCGACGAACTTTCTCTCTGATGCCATTTCACTCAACCTCCGAGATGATGATCTCGATGTTTACGGTGTCCTGGTTCCACTCAGTGGCACGTCCCTGTGCCCTGGGCATGTGACCGGGAATGACCTGGCCCCTGGAGGTGGAGATGGTGGTGATGACCATGCTCGCGGAGTCAAGTCCCTTGTAGTCGGCGTTTGCAACCGCGCTGTTGAGGGTTGCAAGGATCGCCTTGGAGACTTTGACGGGGTACCTTCCGGGTCCGACTCCCTGCTTGTGGGAGACACGCTTGTTGTATCTCCTGAGCTTGACGGGGGTCTCTTTTGCGATGACGCTCTCAAGGAAGGCCTGTGCCTGGGGGACGGTCATTCCCTTGACTGCGCATGCGACTTCGCGTGCGAACTTGGGGGAGATGGGCTGTTCCCTGGTCAGTGCCTTTGCGGAGGTGTCGGGGTCTGAAACAGTGGTGTATCCTTTGTTAGTCATATTCCTTCACCTCACTTGAGCGGCATGAACTTCGAAGACCTGGTAGCACCGACTCCGGGTCCGGAGTGCTCGGGGGCCTTCCTGTTCTGTACGAACTCGCCGAGGAAGCATCCGATCATCTCGGGTTTGAGCTCGACCTCGACGAACTCCTTTCCATTGTAGATTGCGACGGTCTTTCCGACAAATGCGGGGAGGATGGGGAGGTCCCTGCGGTGGGTCCTGACGACCTCATCGCACTCACCGTTCAGTTTGTCGAAGACGAGCTGCTGCTCGTAGTTCAGGCCGCGGAGGTAGGTCCTCCTAGACCTGGAAGGCAGAAGCTCGAGGACTTCATCGAAAGGCATGGCACGGAGCTGCTCCATGTTGTATCCACGGAACATGAACTCCTTCTTTCTCCTAGCCTGAATTGCGGATGCCTTCTTCCTGGATTTTCTCCTGGAAGCTTTTGCGGATCCCATGATTTTCTTTGCCATTGAGCTCACTTCCTCTTAACTTTCTTCTTAGGCGCAATGAATCCGGCTTTCTGTCCCGGAGGTGCGTTCCTTCCATGGCAGTTGGGGCCTCCGACGTGCGGGTGGCTTCCTCCTCCATTGGGGTGGTCGACTGCGTTCATTGCAACTCCTTTGGTCTTCTTGTTTGCGACGGACCTGGACCTCAGGGTGTGGAAGTTCTTTCCTGCCTTTCCGAGAGGTTTGTCGATCCTTCCTCCGCCTGCGACGACACCGATTGCGGCGCGGCATGCGGGGTTGAACTCCTTGAGTTCTCCGGAGGGCATGTTGAGGACGACGACCTTACCCCTGCTGACTACGAGTGCAGAGGCTCCTGCGGTCTTCACGAACTTTCCTCCGTCTCCGGGCTGTCCCTCGACGTTGTTCACAAGGGTCCCCTCGGGGATGTTGGCAAGGGCGAGGATGTTTCCTACCCTGACCTCGGTTCCGCCGAGCTCGATCTTCTGACCGACCCTGGTACCCTCTACTGCGAGCTGGTAGCTCTTCTTTCCCTCGAAGTCGACGACTGCGAGAGGACAGGTCCTTCCGGGGGCCTGGATCAGGTCCTTGATGGTTCCCTGTGCTTCGTAGTGGGGGATCCTGATGTCATCCACGTGCCTGTGGGAGGGAGAGCGGTAGTGAGAGCCTCCGCGGGCCCTCCTCTGCGGTATTAATCTTTTTCCCATATTTTCACCTCAGAATACTCCGACCCTCATACCGACATCTTCTGCAGAGTAGCCCTCTGCGAGCTTGATGATGGCGTGTTTGCCGTCTTTCTGGATTCTGGTCCAGACACACTCGACCTTGACTTCGAAGCGCTCTTCGAAGGCGGCCTTGATGTCTGCCTTGTCAGCGTCCCTGTTGACGATGAACTCAATCTTGTTGCCGTCCTTGTATCCCTGAGCAGCGGTTCCACCCATGAGGTTGAGGGCCTTCTCAGTGACGTACGGCCTTACGAGAATGTCACTCTGCTTCATTCGGTCCACTCTCCGATCTTTGCGATGGCGGATTTGGTGTAGACAGTGAGCCTTCCTGCGTCTCCTCCGGGAGCGAGCAGGCTGGTGTTCAGGGTGCTGATCTCCTCGACCTCGACACCGGGCAGGTTGTTGGCGCCCTTGAATACGGCTGCGGTCCTGTCTTTGTCAGATATTACTATAAGAACAGATACAGGGGTCCTGTACTTCCTGTTCCTCATCTTTCCCTTACCGGCGCGGATCTTGGTTCCGTCCTTTGCACGCTCGATATCGTATCCGATTCCGATTGCGTCGAAGAATGCCTCGACCTCTGCGGTGGTCTTGACGTCGTTGAATGCGTCGTCAACTACGATGGGGAAGGTCACGTTGTCGTCGAACTTGTGTCCGCGGGCCTTGACGCAGTCTGCGCATGCGGTTGCAGCGAGTGCGGAGAGGCGGGCGATCCTGAGCTCTTTCTTGTTGACCTTCTGGTCCCAGATCTTCTCGACTTTCGGGGGGTGTGCCCTCCTACCGGAGACGTTGTTGGGGGACTGGGTTGCTTTCCTTCCGTCGTGGAGACGCTGTACACGTGCAACTCCACGTCCTTTTCCCCAGGTGCTGACAGAGTGCCTCATACCGGACCTAGGGTTGGGTCCGTATGCCTGCCTGCTGTTGGCTGCGGCTGCGAGAATGGCCTTCTTGATGATGTCGGGCCTGTAAGCGGTGTTGAATGCTGCGGGAACCTCGATGGTACCGGAAACCTCACCTTTAACAGAATAAACGTTGGTTGTGGTCATTCAAATCATGCTCCCTGCTTGGATTCGGTCGAAATGTAGGTGACCTCGGCTGCGCTGGTGTCCATCTTGGCGGGGACCCTAGTTCCGTCCCTGAACCTGATGAGCCTCTTGGTGGGTCCGGGTACGGAGCCTTTCACGAGCACGTAGGTGTTCCTGACCTCTCCGTAGTTGGTGAATCCGCCCTTGGGGCTTACTTCCTTGCCGTCGGTTCCGACTTTGATGATCTTCTTGTTGAGCTCAGTCCTCTGGTGGTATCCCATCTGTCCGGGAAGAGGTACGGTGGACCTTACGTATCCAGGCCTCTTAGGACCAAGGTTACCGATTCCACGGCGGTGCTTGCTGTTCCTGTGGGACAGCAGCTTGATTCCCCACCTCTTGGTGGCTCCCTGGAATCCCTTACCTTTGGTGATGGCGATGACGTCGATGACTGCTCCCTCGGCTGCGAAGTCGGTGATGGTGACCTCTTTTCCGAGGATGCCCTTGGCGTACTCGATCCTCTCTTTCATTACACCGCCGCCGATCCTGAGCTCCATGAGGTCGGGTACCTTCTTGGGTACACCGCTGATGAGCTTGGGCTGGGTGTAGGCGAGGACGCGGACGTCCTCGACGTCGAGGTTGTCGAACCTGGAGAAGTCGGGCTCTCCCCTCTTGGGGATGTTGACCCTGCGGTCAAGCATGGGGTCAACGTCTGCTGCCCATACCTCACCGGCGGTCTTGAGTCCGTCGATCTGCTGCTCGTAGAACCTGACAGCAGCGATCTTCATGGGGGGTACCTCGACAACGGTTACGGGAGTCTGGACTTCCATACCGGAGGTGGTGCTCTTTGCTTTCTTGTCAACGACAAACGCGTGGGTCATTCCTGCCTTGTATCCGGCGAATCCCTGAATCTTAGGGGCTCCGCTGATCTCGGGCCAGGAGTCTAACCTGGGCGTCTGCGATTTTGCTCTCTTCCTAGGGCCGAATGCCCTGGATCCCTTCTTTGGGCGTCTTCTTTGCGGCATATTTTACACATACCTGCGAGGGTCTCTTCGCTAACCTCGCGCTATATTT
>Ga0256407_10008957_pt1 | contig 14481 bp, 14 predicted proteins | sample RumenRJG_04DNA_FD_193489 | JGI IMG/M metagenome (GOLD analysis project Ga0256407, IMG submission 193489) | Bovine rumen microbial communities from Lethbridge, Alberta, Canada - RJG_04 | ecosystem: Host-associated > Mammals > Digestive system > Stomach > Rumen | place: Canada: Alberta... | reverse complement strand
CATCGACCTCGACATCCACAAGGGCGAGTTCGCCGCGCTCATGGGCCCGTCGGGCTCGGGCAAATCGACGCTCATGAACATCCTCGGCTGCCTCGACCGGCCCACCTGCGGCTCCTACAAGCTCGACGGCGAGGAGGTCGCGGGCCTCAGCGACGACGCGCTCGCCGTCACGCGCAACAAGAAGATCGGCTTCGTGTTCCAGAACTTCAACCTGCTCTCGCGCATCACGGCCCTCGAGAACGTCGCGCTGCCGCTCGTCTACGCGGGCGTCGGGCGGCGCGAGCGGCTCGAGCGCGCGCAGCATTTCCTCGAGGCCGTCGGCCTCGGCGACCGCGGCGACCACCTGCCGAGCGAGCTCTCAGGCGGCCAGCGCCAGCGCGTCGCCATCGCGCGCGCGCTCGTCAACGACCCGCACATCATCATGGCGGACGAGCCGACGGGCAACCTCGACACGAAGTCCACGAAGGAAATCATGGAAATCTTCGAGCACATGCACGAGATGGGGCGCACCATCATCCTCGTCACGCACGAGCCGGAGATCGCCGCCTGCGCGAGCCGCCAGCTCCTCGTGCGCGACGGGCGCATCACGCGCGACGAAGGGAAGGGAGTGGTCATGGATGTTGTTTAGCGAGAGCTTCCAGATGGCGCTCACCTCCCTCTACGCGAACAAGATGCGCAGCCTGCTCACCATGCTCGGCATCATCATCGGCGTCGCGGCCGTCATCGCGCTCGTCTCCGTCGGCATGGGCGTGCGCTCGAACGTCACGAGCTCCATCGCGAGCCTCGGCTCGAACATGCTCATCATCTCGCCGGGCGCCTCGCAGAAAGGCGGCGTGCGCGGCGCGGCAGGCTCCAGGAAGACGCTCAAGTACGACGACGCGAAGGCCATCGAGCAGAAGGTCAAGAACATCGACTACGTCTCGCCGACCGTCTCCTCCTCCTACCAGGTCGTCTACGGCAACAACAACTGGAACACGAGCGTCCAGGGCGTGACGCCGGAGCTCCTCTCCATCCGCTCGCTCTCCATCTCGAACGGCTCGTTCATCACGGAGAACGACCTCAGCAAGCGCCAGCGCGTCGCTGTCATCGGCACGACCGTCGCGGAGAACCTCTTCGAGGACAAGAACCCCGTCGGACAGAACATCCGCATCAACAACCAGCCGTTCAAGGTCGTCGGCCTCCTCGAGAGCAAGGGCCAGTCCTCGATGGGACAGGATCAGGACGACATGATCTACATCCCGCTCACGACGGCGATGGAGCGCATGCTCGGCATCACCTACGTCCAGTCCATCAACGTCCAGGTCAGCGACGCGACGAAGATGGACCAGGTGCAGGACGAGATCGAGACGCTGCTGCGCCAGCGCCACCACCTCGCGGCGGCGCACAAGGAGGACGACTTCACCGTCAGGAACCTCACGAGCCTCATGGAGACCGTGAGCCAGTCCACCGCCATGCTCACGCTGCTCCTCGGCGCGATCGCGGGCATCTCGCTGCTCGTCGGCGGCATCGGCATCATGAACATCATGATGGTCTCCGTCACCGAGCGCACGCGTGAGATCGGCATCAGGAAGGCGCTCGGCGCGACGTTCCTCAACATCATGACGCAGTTCCTCATCGAGTCGATGGTCATCGGCATCATCGGCGGCATCATCGGCATCGGCGTCGGCTGCGCCGCCTCGGAGATCATCGCGAGGGTCGCGGGCTTCACGACCGTCATCACCTGGGCGCCGATCCTCGTCTCCTTCCTCTTCTCCGTCGGCATCGGCCTCTTCTTCGGCATCTACCCGGCGCGGAAGGCCGCGCGTCTCGATCCCATCGAGGCGCTGCGTTACGAGTGAGGCGCGCGCCTGCAGCTTTCTTCGGCAAGCCCCTGCCGCACAGTCATCCGGCTGTGCGGCAGGGGCTTTACTATGTAAATCCCCAAGAGCGCAAGCCGCAGGCGCAGCGCGATTGGCTGGATTTACTGCAAGGACGGGCGCACAATGTCCACGAAGTGGACGTTTGTGCGTTGAGTTTACTATGTAAATCCCCAAGAGCGCAAGCCGCAGGCGCAGCGCGATTGGCTGGATTTACTGCAAGGACGGGCGCACAATGTCCACAAAGTGGACGTTTGTGCATGTAGCTTTGTGTGCTGGCGGCACCGTGCGCATGCATAACGATCCGTCATGGATGACATGAGAAAGCGTTTCTGTACAAGAGACATAAGTTCCGCTATGATAGAGCCATGCTTCAAAAAGCAGAAAGAAAAGAGAAAAAGAAGCGATGATCTGGCAACAAGGAATGGAGGAGAGGAATATGAAAAAGAGAATGTTCGGCCTATTGGCAAGCGTCATGCTATCTGTTTTCCTGCTCGCCGGCTGCGGCAGCTCGCCGGCGGCCTCGACATCAGGCTCCGGCTCCGGAGACTACCACGGCGCGCTCAAAGGCGTGGAGCTCGCGGTCGGCACATCGGGCACTTACGCGCCGTTCTCGTATTTCGACAAGGACGGCACGACGCTCACGGGCTATGACGTCGAGCTCATGGGGAAGCTCCAGGAGATCCTCGGCTTCACGCTCAAGGACGGCGCGATGAAGGACATGGACTACGGGCCGCTCGGCACCTCGCTGAGCCAGGGACAGCTCGATGTCGGCGCGGCGGCGCTCTGCGCGACGGATGAGCGCAAGAAGACGATGAAGTTCAGCGACACCTACTACGATGCGGGCATCGTTGTCATCGTCGCGAAGGATAACACCGCGATCAAGAGCGTGGACGACCTCAAGACCGGGAAGTACAAGGTCGCCGTGCAGACGGGCTGCGCCGCCTATGAGTACGCGGCCGCGAATCTGCCGGAGAGCAGCCTGCAGTCGTTCGACTCTCAGGCGCTCGCCTACAAGGCCGTCGAGGACGGTCAGGCGGATGCGACCATCTACGATCTGCCGGGCACGAACTACGGCATCAAGACCGGCGCCATCCAGGTGAAGACGGTCGGCGACGAGTTCTACAAGGGCCAGGCGCCGTACGCGCTCGCGTTCTCGATGAACATCGTGAAGAAATATCCGCACATCATCGATGATTTCAACAGCGCGCTCCAGGAACTCAAGGAGAATGGCACGCTCGACGAGCTGAAGAAAAAGTACTGCGAATAAGCCGCGGGCGGCAAGGGAGGCGCAAGTATGGACACAGCAATCATTTCGGCCGTCCTGCCCATGCTCATCAAGGGCTTCTGGGTGACGATGGAGATCGCCGTCGTCGGCATCCTGCTGGGGTTCCTGCTCGGCGCGGTCAGCGGCTATGCGCTGCAGGGGAAATGCCGCGTCGCGCGGACCGTGGCGGGCATCTACATCTGGCTCATCCGCGGCACGCCGATCGTCGTGCAGGCCCTCTACATTTACTTCGTCGTACCGGCCATCCTCTCGCTCATCGAGGGGGAGCAGGTCACGATGGACAGCGTGCTCGCCGGCATCATCGTCATCACGGTGAACGCGGGCGCGTTCATCTCCGCCATCGTGAAGGGCGCGCTCGAGAGCGTCGAGATCGGCCAGATCGAAGCGGGGCGCGCGCTCGGCCTCACCGAGCACCAGATCCTCTGGCATCTCGTGATCCCGCCGGCGTTCAAGATGATGCTGCCCGCGCTCTTCAACCAGTTCATCATCTCGGTCAAGGACACGGCGATGCTCTCCATCATCTCGGTCAACGAGATCACGCGGCAGACGCAGAACTATGTGGCGCGGACGTATCAGACAATCCCGGCCTACACGATGTGCGCCGTCTTCTACCTCGTGCTGCTCTCGGCGCTCATGATCCTGCAGCACGTCGTGGAAAACAAGATCAAGAAATGAGGCGACAATATGAAGGACGCAATCCTTGAGGTCACGCACCTCATCAAGACGTTCGACGACCTCGAGGTCTTGAAGGACATCAGCATGACGGTGCACGAGGGAGAGGTGGTCTGCATCATCGGGCCCTCAGGTTCCGGCAAGAGCACATTTTTGCGCTGCCTCAACCAGCTCGAGACGCCGACGGGCGGCAGCATCCGCTACCGCGGACAGGATCTCATGGAACAGGGCGCGGATATCCGCGCGTTCCGCGAGCGGGTCGGTATGGTGTTCCAGCGCTTCCACCTGTTCCCGCTCAAGAGCGTGCTCGAAAATGTCATGCTCGCGCCCGTCCTCACGGGCCACAAGAAGAAAAAGGAGGCGGAGGAACTCGCGCGCTCGCTTCTCGCGAAGGTCGGGCTCGCGGGCAAGGAGGACGCGCGGCCGGCCATGCTCTCAGGCGGCCAGCAGCAGCGCGTCGCCATCGCGCGGGCGCTCGCCATGGAGCCGGAGGCGCTGCTCTTCGACGAGCCGACCTCGGCGCTCGATCCCGAGCTCGTCGACGAAGTGCTGAATGTCATGAAAGCGCTCGCGCACGACGGCATGACGATGGTCATCGTCACGCATGAGATGGCGTTCGCGCGCGACGTCGCGGACCGCGTCGTCTTCATGGCGGATGGCTACATCGTCGAGCAGGGGACGCCCGCAGAAGTCTTCGGCCATCCGAAGGAGGCGCGGACGCGCGCGTTCCTCCGCAGGTTCCTGAACGGCTGAGAGGAGGTCAGGAAATGGGAAATTTTGTCATCACCATCAATCGCGATTTCGGCAGCCTCGGGCGGCCCATCGCGAAGCGCCTGGCGGAACTGCTCGGCATCGAGTACTATGACCGCGATATCGTCGAGGCGACGGCCAAGAAGCTCCATCAGCCCGTCTCTGTCATCAGCGAGGCGGAGGAGCGGAAGGCGTCCGGGTTCTTCAGCATGCTCTTCCCGCTCGGCCGCGATACGGCGCCGCATCAAAGGACGCTCTTCGAGACGCAGGCGGCGTTCATCCAGGAGGTCGCGTCGAAGCAGTCCTGTATCATCGTCGGCCGCTGCGCGGACTATGTGTTGCGGGATCATCCGAGCGTGATGAATATCTACATCTACGCCTCGTATGCCGACCGGCTCGCGAACTGCGTCGGGCCGCTCCACATGGAGAAATCCGTCGCCAAGAAGATGATCGCGGGCGTCGACAAGGCGCGCGCGGCCTACCACCGCTACTGGGCGGGCTATGCCGCGAACGACCCGGAACACAACCACATCATCGTCAACAGCGCGCTGCTCGAGGTCGAGGGCACAGCGCAGGCGCTCGCCGCCATCGCGCGCGTGCGGTTCGGCGCGGACATCGCGCCCGGAGAGGGGAGGGAGGGCCATGCACCTGCTGCCGCATCTCAGGACGTATGAGTACGAGATCAAGACCATCGATTCCCATACGGAGGGCGAGTCCACGCGGATTGTCTACGATGGCTTCCCCCGCCTGCGCGGCGCGACCATGATGGAGAAAAAGCGGGATCTCCTGGCGCATTACGACTTTTTGCGGCGGGCCCTCATGCTCGAGCCGCGGGGCCACCGCGATATGTTCGGTGCCGTGCTCACGGAGCCTGTACATGAGGAAGCGGCGGCCGGCGTCATCTTCCTCGACAGCGGCGGCTGCCTCAACATGTGCGGCCACGGCAGCATCGGTACGGCGTCCATGCTCGTCGAGACGGGGCTCGTCCCCGCGCGCGAGCCCTATACCGAGGTCGTGCTCGACGCGCCGTCGGGGCTCATCCGGGCGCGCGTCGCCGTCGAGGGCGGACACGCAGCGTACGCGAGCATCCAGAACGTGCCGGCCTTCCTCGCGCGGGAGGGCGTCACGGTCGAGGCGGACGGGCGGCGCGTGACGGCGGACATCGCGTTCGGCGGCTCGTTCTTCGCCCTCGTCGATGCCGATGCCCTCGGACTCGCCTTAAAGACAGAAGATATTGACAAAATATCGCGCCTCGGCATGGCCATCCGCGCGGCGGTCAATGAGCGCGTCCCCGTCCATCATCCCGCGCTCGACATCGATACGGTGGATCTCGTTGAGTTCTACAGCCGCAGCTGCAGTGCCGAGGCCGACCTCAAGAACTGCGTCGTCTTCGGTGACGGGCAGATCGACCGCTCGCCCTGCGGGACGGGGACGAGCGCCAAGATGGCCGTCCTGCACGCGCGCGGCGCGCTGCCGCTCTGCCAGCCGTTCCGCTACGAGAGCATCACGGGCTCGATCTTTACGGGCGAGGCGCTCGCAGAGACAGAGATCGCGGGTGCGCCGGGGCTCGTCGGCATCATCCCCCAGATCACGGGCAGCGCCCACATCACAGGCATGAACGACTGGGTGCTCGACGAGCGCGACGCGCTGCGCTACGGTTTCCTGCTCGGCCGCGCCTGCAAGACGGCCGAGCACGGAGAAGGCGTGCAGGAACGCCCGCGCGCCCGTCTCTGCGGCGCCTAGGAAGAGAATTTGACATCAAGAAGGTGAAGATATGAAGCTATGGCATTATCCGCTGCGTCAGGGCGTCGGCGCGCCCGCCGTGCCCGTCGTGCAGCCGGGCGACCATGTGCGGCGCGGCGCCCTCATCGCCGCCGCTCCCGCGGACGCGCTCGGCGCGCCCATCCACGCGAGCGTCACGGGGCTCGTCCGCAGCACGGAGGGCACCATCGTGATCGAGGGAGAGCGCGCCGAGGACTATGAGAAGCTCGCGCCCGCAGCGCCGCTTTCCATGCTGCGCGCCTCGGGGCTCATCGGCCTCGGCGGCGCGGGCTTTCCGACCTGGATGAAATACAGGTCGCCGCTCCCCGCGGGCGGCACAGTCATCGTGAACGCGGCGGAATGCGAGCCCATCCTCTCGCACAACCTGCTGCGCGCCGAACGTCAGCCGGACGGCATCGTGCGCGGGCTCTGCCTCGCGATGGATCTCGCGCAGGCGGCGCATGGCGTCATCGCCATCAAGGCAATCCACACCGCCGCCGTCCGCGCGCTCGAGACGGCCATCGCCCACGGCGCGGGCGGGCGCGACATCTCGCTGCACCTGCTGCGCAACCTCTACCCGATGGGCGAGGAGCGCGCGCTCGTGCGGGAGGTGCTCGGCAGGCTCCTGCCTGTGACGGCGCTGCCCCTCGAGGCGGGCGCCATCGTCTCGAACGCCGAGACCATCTACCGGCTCCACGAGGCCGTCGATCTCGGCAAGCCGCTCATCGACAAGGACCTCACCGTCGCCGGCAAGCTCCGCGCGCATCCCGGTGAGATCCTGCCGCTGCTCGACGTGCCCATCGGCCGCAGCGTCGCCGCCGTCTTCGCGGACGTCGGCGGCCTGCCGCCGGAGGACAGCTACGGCGAGCTCCTCATGGGCGGCCCGTTCACGGGCCGTCGCACGACGCCCGCGGCGCCTGTCGTCAAGACGACGGGCGGTCTCATCGCGGCGGAGTGCTTCCCCAAGGGGCCCGCGCGCATCGGTCTCCTCATCTGCGCCTGCAGCGCGGACGAGGCGCGCCTGCGGGAGGTCGCGGCCTCCCTCGGCTCGGAGGTCGCGGGCGTCGCCTGCTGCAAGCAGGCACTGCCCGTCAAGGCGGCGCGCAAGTGCCAGAACCCCGGCATCTGCCCCGGCCAGGTCGCGAAGATCCTCGCGCTCAAGAAAGCCGGTGCGGAGGCCGTGCTCATCGGCAACTGCACCGACTGCACGAACACCGTCATGAGCTGCGCGCCGCAGCTCGGCCTGCCCGTCTACCATGTGACGGATCAGGCGCTGCGCGCCGTCAATGAAAGGCTCATCCGCAAGATCCACGAACACATCGCATGAAGGCGCTAAGGAACCACTGATCCTAAATAATTGCGCCATAGGAGGGAACCATCTATGTCCATGACCAAAGAACTGGCCGAGCAGCATCTCGGAGATCCCGCAGTCTTCTGCTGCCGCCGTCAAAAAGGACTCACCATCAGCGCTGCCGACCTCGAGGATCCGTCCATCTTCAGCGACATGGAGGAGGCGGGGCTCCTGAAGCTCAGCCCTGACGGTCTCACCGTCGCCGAGGTGCTCGGCGCGACGCTCACGCAGGACGTCGAGGCCCTCACGCCCATCACACAGGATGTCCTCGACCATGTGAACGCCCCGGCAGCGGCCCGCGCCGCGGCGCCCGCCACCGACACGCCCGCTGCCGATGCGCCTGCCGCCGACACGCCCGCTGCGATCCCTGCCGTCAGAGACGACGGCACGCTCCACATCCGCATCGATGCGGCCGAGCATATCCGCGGTCTCTCCATCGACCTGCCGCTCGCGGGCGGCGCGCCCAAGGTGACAGGCGCACCCGCAGCGCCCGCCGCCGCTGCGGGTGCGGGCAAGAAAAAAGTCATCCGCACGCTGAAGAAGCAGCACATCCGCATCAAGGACGCCGTCATCGGCACGGAGACGAAGATCGCCGACGGCATCCTCACCATCGACGGCGCCATCGTCGAGCGCGCCGTGAAGGAAGATCCGCTCTGCAAGCGCCTCACGCTCGACGTCATCCACCCGGACGAGCGCCATATCTACACGGACACCATCATGGACGTCTGCCCCATCGCGACGAAGGTCGAGGGCGCGCTCGGCGAGGGCACGACGAAAGTCGCGGACGGCGTCGTCTTCCTCCTCACGGGCGTCGACGAGGACGGCGTGCAGGTGCATGAATTCGGCTCCTCCGAGGGCTATCTCGACGAGAAGATGTACTTCGGCCACCCCGGCTGCGCCGACGAAAACGACATCATCATCCGCTGCCACGCCGTCATCGCCAGGAAATCCGGCATGACGCGCCCCGGCCCCTTCGCCGCGCACAAATGCGAGGACTTCATCATCCAGGCCGTGCGCGATCAGCTCAAAGGCTACGAGGGCGAAGTCGTGCGCGAGGAGCTCTGCGAGGACCTGCGCCGCGAGGGCAACCCGCGCGTCGTCCTCGTGAAGGAGATCATGGGACAGGGCGCCATGCACGACAACGTCATCTGCCCCGAGGAGCCCTGCGGCGTCAAGGGCGGCCAGAAAAACGTCGACTGCGGCAACGTCCCCATCATGCTCACGCCGAACCAGGTGCGCGACGGCTCCATCCACGCGCTCACCTGCATCGGTCCCGCGACGAAGGAAATGACGCGCCACTACATCCGCGAGCCGCTCGTCGAAGGCCTCGCGGCCGACAGCGAGCTCGACCTCATCGGCGTCGTCTTCGTCGGCTCGCCGCAGGTCAACGATGAGAAGCTCTGGGTCTCCGAGCGCCTCGGCTCCCTGCTCGAGAGCCTCGACATCGACGGCTGCATCATCACGACGGAAGGATTCGGCAACAACCACATCGACTTCATCCAGCACATCGGCCAGGCCGGCAAGCGCGGCATCCCCGTCGTCGGCGTCTCGTTCTGCGCCTACCAGGGCCAGCTCGTCGTCGGCAACAAGTACGCGACGGCCATGGTCGAGGAGAACATGGACGCGGGCGGCTTCGAGAACAACATCGCGGGCTGCTCCTGCGTGACGAAGGAAGTCGCCGCGCGCGCCATCCAGATGCTCAAGAACAAGATGGCGGGCGTCGCCATCCTGCCGCCGGAGAAGAAATGGAACAACGCGATCATCAACGCGAACAACCGTCTGCTCGGACTTTCGGAGACGGCGCTCGTAGAAAGCGGCACGCTCCATTGAACGCGCCGGACGTCATGATCAGCCCCGTCCTCATGGGCGGAACGGTCAGGGAACTCCGGGACGGCCAGGTGAAAGTCCATCTGCATGGCCGCCTCGGCGTGCTGACCGTACCGCGCAGGCTCGTCGTCGAGCAGGAGCGTCTCGCCGTTGGCGCGGAGGTGAAGTTCTTCTTCAGCTATCTTTGGATCGCGCCGCACCGCGGCGACTATGAGACCGCCGCGATGGATCCGGCGGAGGAGATTTTCCCCGCGCTGCTCGGCGGCGAGGTGACGGAGGTCAACGACACCGCCGTCAAGGTCGCCGTCACAGGCGGCCTCGGCACGGTTGCCGTGCCGCGCCGCTGGGTATTCACCGACGTGCCGCTCGCCGTTCATCAGTGCGCAGAGTTCTATTTCAGTTGCATGCATCTCGTAGAGAAAGGGAGGATACAGCCATGAGCCTTACCACCGTTGCAGGAATGCAGTCAGAGATTTTCGTTCCCCTCACGCCGCCGCCCGTATTCACCGAGCTCAAGAAGCCGCTCTCTGAATGCAAGGTCGCCTTCATCACCGCGGGCGGCATCCACAAGAAGAGCCAGACGCCGTTCAACACCTCAGGCGACTTCTCCTACCGCGTCATCGAGTTCGACACGCCGTCGAGCGAGCTCATGGTCACGCATGGCGGCTTCGACAACTCCGACATCAACAAGGACGTCAACGCGATGTTCCCCATCGACCGCCTGCACGAGCTCGTCGCGGCCGGCTTCATCGGCTCGCTGGCCGCTGAGACCTACACGTTCATGGGCGGCGGCGGCAACGTCGAGAAATTCCGGAACGCCACCGGCCCGGAGATCGCGAAAAAGCTCAAGGCGCAGGACGTCGACATCGTGCTCTGCACGGGCGGCTGCGGCACCTGCCACCGCTCGGCGACCATCGTCACGCGCTGCTGCGAGGCCGCGGGCATGAGCTGCTGCGTCATTGCGGCGCTGCCGCCCATCGCGCGTCAGCAGGGTGCGCCGCGCATCACGGCGCCGCACGTCCCCATCGGCTCGAACGCCGGCGAGCCGAACAACATCCCGATGCAGACGGCCATCGTCAAAGAATCCCTCGAATGGGTGCGCGACTGCCCGAGCTACAACCAGATCAAGGTACTTCCCTACGAGTACCGCCATAATGTATAATAACGGATGAAGAAACCCCGAAGGCTCTTGGGCTTTCGGGGTGATTTTTTTGGGAAGAGCGAATCAATCAGCGATTTCTTAGGAGGTACATCTATGGAACAGAAAGGAAACAGTGCCTGCGGCGCGGCCTGCGTCGCGCTCGCGGGCATCCTCTGGGGCATCCTCGGGCTTTTCGTGCGCGCGCTCGGCGACAGCGGCCTGACGCCGTTCGATGTCGTGGGCGTGCGTGCGCTCGTCGCGGCGGGGGCGCTGCTGCTCTTCCTGCTCGCGACCGACCGGCGCGCGCTCCTCGTGCGGCCGCGCGACCTCTGGTGCTTCCTCGGCACGGGGCTCTGCAGCATCGTCTTTTTCAACTACTGCTATTTCACCGCCGTGCGCATGATGTCGCTCGCGAGCGCCGCCGTGCTGCTCTACACCGCGCCCGCGTTCGTCATGCTGCTCTCAAGCGCTCTCTTCGGCGAGCGGCTCACGCGGCGCCGGCTCGCGGCGCTCCTCTGCACCTTCCTCGGCTGCGCGAGCGTGACGGGCGTATTCGGTGCACAGCAGAGCCTCACGCCCGCGGGCGTCCTCATCGGGCTCGGCGCGGGGCTGGGCTACGCGCTCTATACGATCTTCGGCCGCTATGCGCTCGCGCGCGGCTACCAGGCGCCGACGATCACCTTCTACACCTTCCTCATCGCGGCGCTCTGCGTCTGCCTAGCGGATGGCACGGCGCGCCTGCGCGCGGCGGCCGCCGCGCCGGAGGCGCTCGCGCTCATGCTCGCGCTCGGCCTCGTCTCGACCGTCGCGCCGTTTCTGCTCTACACCATCGGCCTGCGGACGCTCTCCGGCGCGCGCGCCTCGATCATCGCCTCCATCGAGCCCGTGACCGCGGCGCTCCTCGGCATCGCCCTTTACGGCGAGCAGCCGGGCTTCGGTACGCTGCTCGGCCTGCTGCTCGTGCTGCTCGGCATCTTCCTCGCGCGCAAGGCGTGAGACGTTTCTGCCCCGCCGCACCGGGGAGGTGTGCCCGCCGGGGGAGCGCCTCTAGGGGAGCAGCGCGCCCTAGAGGCAGGGCGTGAGCGAGGCTGCGGCGGCGGGCGGCAGGTCCCGCGCGACGCTGCTTTTGCCGACCGGGTCGATGAAGCGGCGCGCCGCCGGCGTGAGCGAGGCTTTCTCCTTGTAGGCGATGCCGAGGTCGCGGTGGAACTCCGGCGCGAGCGGGATGGCGTGGACGAGGCGCTCGACACCGAGGATCACGAGCTTCGGCAGGATGCTCAGCCCGAGGTGGTTCGCGACCATGGCGACGATGGCGTGGTCGTCCTTTGAGGTGAGGCGGATGTCCGGCCGGATGCGCGTCGTCTCGAGCATGTGATGGATATCGTAGTCCGTGCCGTCCGCGGAGAGGATGAAGGGCGCGTCCGTCATGCGCTCGACGGGAAACGTTTGCATGGACAGGTAAGGCGCTTCGCGCGGCAGGATGGCCATGAGCGGATCGTTCCATAGAGACATCCAATGGAGCGCGCCGATCTGCCGATGGCTCAGGATGCCGAAATCCGCGACGTTGCCCGCGACCCAGCGCACGATGTCATCCGTGCCGCCTTCCATGAGCTCGATGGTGATGCGCGGATATTTCTCCTGGAAGGCGGCGAGATAGTGCGGCAGCAGCACGCGGGAGACGCTCGCGAACGCGGCGATGGTCAGATGGCCCTCCGAGAGCCCCTTGATGTCCGCGATGTGCTGCTCGAGCAATTTATTCTCTGCGAGCAGGCGGCACACATAGGGGAGGATCTCCTGCCCGGAGGACGTGAGCTCGACGCCGTTCTTGCTGCGGCAGAACAGAGGAAAGCCGAGCTCCTGCTCGAGCAGCCGCAGCGTGCGGCTCACGCCGGGCTGCGTATAGCCCATGCGGTCGGCTGTCTTCGTGAAATTTCCCGTCTTCGCCGCGTCGGCGAAGACCTCGTAGCGCGTCAGTTCCATGATCATCACACACCGTTCCTTGAAATAGAACGAGGGCAGTCACGCATCTGTGACTGCCCTCGTTGGCATCCATATGATTCTATTTTAGCGAGAAATGACGCGGATGGCAAGAGCGCAGGCAAATCAAATGCCCGCAACCTGCGAAGGCAGGGGCGGGCACATGCGGCTGGACGGGCAGGCGGACGGCCAACGTTCTTACTTGTTGATGATCAGCGCCATGAAGACGAGATCTTCCGTCTTCGACGCGTTCTCGATGCCGTGCTTCTCGCCGTCGGCGCAGAACGTCGTTGCGCCCGCGTGGAGCGTGACCTCGCGGCCGTTGTCGTTGTAGAGCGCCGTGCCGGAGAGGATGTGGTACGTCTCCGTGTTGCCGTGGTGCTCGTGGACGCCGAGCGAGCAGCACGGCGGGATGATGACCTTGGAGAACATGCCGCACTTGCCGTCGAGCTCCTTCTCCGTGAGGAGGTGGACGATGGTGACGGTGCCCTTGCCGCCTGCTTTTTCCGTGGCCTGGACGGGATTCGGTTCGATGAATGCCATGATGAAAGTCTCCTTTACTTTCTTCCCTTTTTCAGGGAGATTTGCTAGAATAAATCTATTGGGCACTTCGTGTTTCGCGAAGTGTCCCTTGGGGACAGGGAATCTATCCCCGCGGTGCTGCCGCAGGAAGGATACTTTTATATTTCTAGGCGGCAGCGGCAAATCCTGCCTGCGCGGGAATTTTCCGCTTGCTGTTTTAGGGAACCACTGATTCATTCGGCACTCCGTCTTCACGCGTCTGCACTGTCCTCCCGCCCTCGACAATCCTCAGCACAAAACGCGATGGAGCGTTTTGCCGCTACGCCTCCGGTTTGTCTCCTAGGGAGATACAGCGCATCCGCGTAAATCCGGAGCACCTCATTTAATCAGCGTTTCCCTAGAACCGCGGTTCGTTCGGCGGCTCCTTATACGTGTACATGGTCGGAGGATGCTTCATGGTTTATTTTCTGAAGTTCGGCGCGAGCTGGCTGCTGCCGCCGGGCATTTTTATTGTCGCGCTGTTCGCGCTCGCGTGGTACGCGTGGAAAAGGCGCGGGGAGCGGCGGATCGCGGCGCTGCTCTTCGCACTGACGTTCGTATTCTATCTGCTCTGCACGAGTGTCGTGGCGGAGCGGACGCTCGGGTGGCTCGAGCAGGCGTATCTGCCGCCGGCGGAGCCCGCGGGCGACGTCATCATCATGCTCGGCGGCGGCGCGATGCCGGACTCGCCCGATGTCGACGGCGTGGGCGCGCTCTGCGCGAGCCCCGCGAACCGGCTCCTCACGGCGGTGCGCCTGCAGCGGAAGCTCGGCGTGCCCATCCTGCTCTCGGGCGGGCAGGTCTACGAGGATACGGGCGCGGAGGCGAAGATCGCGCGGGCATCCTCATCGACCTCGGCGTGCCGGAGAGCAAGATCCTCGTCGAGACGCGGAGCATCAACACGACGCAGAACGCGCGCTACTCGGCGGAGATCCTGCGCGCGCAGGGGCTCACGCAGCCGATCCTCGTGACGAGCGCGTTCCACATGAAGCGCGCCGTGCTCAATTTCAAGAAGCAGGGCATCGATGTTGTGCCGTATCCGGCGGACTACCAGGTCACGCATCATCCCGTGTTCCACTATACGAAGCTGCGCCCGCAGACGGAGGCGCTGCTCAACAATGTGACGGTGCTGCAGGAGACGCTGCGGACACTGGTGACGAGGTATCTTGAATGACGAAAAATCTCACGGAGGGCGAGCCCGCGCGGCTCATCCTCTTTTTTACCCTGCCGCTCATCGCGGGCAATATCTTCCATCAGCTCTACGCGTTCGTCGATACGCTCATCGTCGGGCGGTTCC
>Ga0256407_10008956_pt1 | contig 14481 bp, 13 predicted proteins | sample RumenRJG_04DNA_FD_193489 | JGI IMG/M metagenome (GOLD analysis project Ga0256407, IMG submission 193489) | Bovine rumen microbial communities from Lethbridge, Alberta, Canada - RJG_04 | ecosystem: Host-associated > Mammals > Digestive system > Stomach > Rumen | place: Canada: Alberta... | reverse complement strand
CTGGGGTCAACGTGATGAACTACGCCTATCCTGAGGGCACGCGCGCCACCATCCTACTGGAGGTCTTTGCTGACGAGGAGACCATCCGCTTCGAACTGCGCGATGACGGCAGGCCCTTCGACCCCACTGCCAGCGAGGAGGTGGATGTCGAAAACAATGTGAAGAACAAGATCATCGGCGGTATGGGTATCCACCTGATACGCCACTATATGGACCATATCACCTATGAGCGCAAAGACGGTCAGAACATACTGACGATGACAAAGAAAATCAAAGGTAACCAAATCAAATCATAGCAATGGAAGCAACCATCAGAAAAGAAGACAACAATCAGGTGACACTGATACTGGACGGACGTCTCGACACCTCTGTCACTCAACAGACCGAGAAGGAAGTGGAGCCGCTCTACGACTTCAAGGACACAGAAATCGTGATCGACTGCAGCCGACTGGAATATATCTCATCAAGCGGACTTAGACTGTTGATGGCTATCAACCAGCGTTGCTGCGCCAACAACTGCAGCATCTACATCAAGGGCATGCAGGAGAGCGTGCTCGACGTCTTCACAACCACCGGGTTCGTACATCTGTTCAAGTTCAAGTAAGACTGGACAGCACCTTAGTCATCGAGTGCCTTTGAAACGAAGAAGCAGTAGATGTCGCCATTGGCATCGTAAAGGGGCTGGATATGCTTGGCATCCTTGACATCGCCAAGACTTCTCATGGCTTCGTTGCTGTCGATGATGCCCCCTTTCTTATCGTAGAACTTCATGGCGACGAAGGGATTGTCCAGAAGCACCTTATAATAATGTAAAAGGTCGCGCGAAGCCAGGAACTCCTTTGTCTCCAGTGTCACGTCGTTGACGGCATTGATAATATGCACAGGGCGCCCTTTCTTGTTGAACTCGCAAATGGCGTGCCCCTGGAAGTAATGGTATTCTGGTGCGTTATCCGTGCCGTGATTCCAGCGTTTGTTCAGTTCGAAATGTCGCTCACGGCCCTCTATCATGTTTCGCATCTTCTGAGAGAACTCTGCCCGCTGGCTGGAGTCTATGCGCTGGATATACCCCTCAAGGGTAAGCCCCTCGTCGGGAAGGATGGTGCCGTACTGGTTGGTGAAGCAGTTACGGTCTATATCGTATTCCATAACATCGAAATCACCCATATGAAGCGCCTTTTGCATGATCTTCTGCAGCTCTTTGGAGTTGGCGCCAAGCCGCTTGGCATGCGCGCGCAGGAGAAGCGTGACCAGGAATAGGATAACAGCCGCCAGCAAGAAGCAGCCTATGACGAAGAGCGCAGACGTATCCGCTACCGGACTAGCCTCTGCAGAACGCCTGACGTATTGTTCTGTCAGCGACTGTGCCGATGCCTGTAGTACAAAGGCCAGCAGGAGGAAGGTGGCGGCCACGTACCGGCAGAAGGCAAACGCCCCTAGCAAACCGCCATGATCGTCGTGCACGGTATTGATCTTGTATTCGATGGTATGACCGCTAGTAGTCTGCCTAGCATGATAACCGTCGGCATCGTCGAGCTGGGTGAAGTGGGTGCCAAACCAGTCATTAAGATGCACACCCTCCTTGACCTTCTCATCGATTCCGCAATGATACATCTCACAGGCCTCTAGGTTCGCATTCGAAACACGGCCATCCTTGTCGAAGAGGATGACACCCGACTCTGAGTTGTAGAACATCGACCAGTAGCGCAGCGAACGCTCAGCATTGACCTTTCGCAGGTAGCGCGCATCGGTGACATCTTTCTTGGTACCGATGATGACGGTGGGCTTGCCCTCCTTGTCACGGCTCAGCACCGAGAGCACCACCACAAAGTCATGGATGCTCTGGTCGCCACCCTCCACGTCCTTAGCCTTCAGTTCAAGTGTCAGGTCATCAGACTCATGGCCATGTGCATCCTTCTCGCGATTCACAAGACGGTCGATGGCATTCTTCAACGTCTCGAAGTCACTCTGACTGTAACGCTGTGAAAACTCCTCAACGGTATAGGTGCAGGCAATCTGCCCATCCTCATTGTGCCAGGCAAACTCATGCCGCGCCACATCATAGGTCCAGATACGCACGTGGCTGGTCTCGATGATCAGTGCCAGACGTCGGTTCAGCCTGTTGTTAGCAGCTATCATGCGCACGTCCTTCAATCTGACCATCACGATAAAGACAACGGCAAGGATCAGTAACATCAGTGACAAGGCACCCAAATACCATATCCATGCAGGCGTCTGACGCTCATCCTGCTCAGGAAAGAACCACTTATTATCGAGTTGATCCAGACGTCCGGCCTCGGTGAATTTAATAAAAGCCCAATCGAGTTGATCCAGCAGTTGCTGATCGTTGGACAAGAACTTATACTCACCGTAGGGCATGTTCACCGGTGTGAGCGTGACGCCCTTCAGCTGATAATGGTGGATGAACCATTTCAGGGCCAGGGACCTCCATACGATCTGTCCTTCCTGCTGTTCGTTCACACGAAGGATAGCCTCTCTGATATCTTCGGTAGCAACGGCATTGTTACCCCACCCATAATCAACCATCAGGTGATGACAGAAACTGGAATCGCGCACGATGACCTTCGTGCCTGGCTTACTCAGATCACGGAAATTCTTGATGGTAATAGACTGGCTCTTGGGAGTGACGACGCTCTGGGTAAGCTGTTCGACGGCTTGCTCTCCCATCAATACTGGCAACTCACTGAATCCTGAGGATAGTCCAAGGGTGAGATCTGCCTTATGTGCTTTGAGGTCGCTGACGACTTCACTCCAAGTCTTCAGTTGAATCACATAAGGAATATCGAGTTCGTTGAGCAATTGCTCTACCAAGTCGATGTTATAGCCAGCAGGCTTACCGTCGTCGCCTTTGAAGGCATAAGGCCACAGATTCAACGCATCCTCATAGACCAAGGGATTCTCTTCGGTATAAACCCTGTCGCCATCAGACTGTGCGGATACGCAAAGGGGGCTTATCGACAAACAAGAAACTAAAAAGGTGGTCAGGAAAAACCGCCAACAATTTGTTTTTGTAAATATGTGGTTTCTAGGCATTGTTATAGATGTTAGAGTTGTAATTCCATGCAAAGATATGATTTTTTCACTAAAATTGCAACAAAAACGAGATTTTTTTGTATATTTGCAACCAAAAGAAACACGTGCGCAAATCAAAAACCCAAGACAAACGCACCCTAAAATAACAATTGTGTATGAAACAATGGATTAACCATCTGCTATTGGCAATATGCTGCCTGACAAGTATGCCAGCTATGGCTGTTGACGACACACGCCTGGCGAAGCTGAAGGCAGAAATGCTCAGACTGATCAGTACACCCGACAGAGAGCAGTTCATGGAAGTCACCGAAGCCCTGAAAGAAGAAAGTCAAAAGGAAGGCATCGAACGTGTGTACTACGAAGCCTGGGGCAATCAGGCCACCTACGAGGCCACGCATCAGAACTATACGAAGGCTGAGGAAATAGCCAACGAGATTGAGGAATATGCCGTCGATCAGAACAGTTTCTGGGGGAGGTATATCGCACTGCACACCAAGGCCAACATCAACCTTCAGAAACAAGACTATCAGCAGGCCGAGGAGGCCTTCCTGAAAGCTGTGGAGTTCCGACACAAGTATTTCCCCAAAGAGAGCGCTGGCGACGACTTACAGGAGCTGATGAAGATAGCCAACCACCGCAAGGACCAGAAGGCAGGTCTGAAATACGCCCGTCAGATACTGGCAGAGCCCAACGTGGCCCCCATCCACAAGGGCAGAGCTCTCTTCCGCCTCAGCCAGTTTGCCTTCAATAAGAACAATGTGGCACTTTATGACAGCATCTACCAGGTACTGATGGAACTGAAGAGGACCGATGGCATCGCCGCCATAGAGCCTGTGGTAGAGGTGAACCATTTTATCCTTAAAGGCGAATACGACGAAGCGATGCGCCTCTGCAAAGATCTCTCACCCGACAAACAGGCGGAGCGCATGGCCGTCATCTACCACCGCATGGGCAAAGACAAGGAAGCCTACGAGCAGATGGCCAAGTACAAGAAGATCAATGACTCGATCGTGCTGGTATCTCACGGCAACATGGTGGCAAGCTGCTACGTGCAGATGAACAACGAGCGTATGAAACTCGAGCAGAAGATGCTGGAGGACGAATACGCCAAGCTGAGGAACATGCTCATCTTCACCATCATTGGTGCTATCGTCATCATCCTCGCCATCATCATCTGGGAGCGCCACAAGCGCGTGAAGCTCCTGGAGAAGCAACTGGCTGAATCAGACAAGGCCCGCCAGGAAGCAGAGAAAGCCTTCGATATGAAGAATGAGTTCATCACCAATATCACCAACGACTTGCGCCAGCCCCTGAACCCCATCGAGGGATTCTCCGACATCCTGAGCACCAAGGACTACGATATACAGCCAGAGGAACGCGAGCAACTCTGCAACATGATCAAAGACAACTCGAAGACCATCACCAAACTCATCGACGAAATGGCGGAGCTCGCCTACTACGAGAGCAAGAAGTCGCTACCCATGAACTACAAATGGACACCAAACTTTCTCTGTCGCTACATGGTGGACTCCCTGCGCCCACTTTGCAAGGAAGGCGTAAGGATGTTCTTCGAGACAGAACTGGATGACAAATTTGAGATCAACACCAACGAAGAGGCCATCAAGACGTTGTTGAACCATCTGATTCTAAATGCCATACAATTTACAGACGAAGGCGTTATCACCGTGGCCTGTTCCGAATATGAGAATAACGTGCGCATCAGCGTGACGGATACGGGCAAGGGCATTCCACCAGAACACAGAGAACACGTGTTTGACACCTTCCTCGAGATGGGCGACAATCAAAAACTGCAAGGTTTGGGTCTTTCTATCTGTAAGGCTGCCATCAAGTTGCTGGGTGGTAAGATCTGGCTCGACGAAAGCCGCAAAGAAGGCACGCGCTTCATTTTTGAGATTCCAAGGAATCATGTCTGACGCCTAAGGTTATCCCTAACAGTTTCCTCACAGGAAGAGACCTATGCCAGCAGGCGTCGGGCGAAGTAGCGCACCGGATACCAAACAGCAAGGAAGCCTACGATGAGGACTGTAAAGAAGATGATGACAATGTCCATCGGATGGACACTGACAGGATAGGCGTTGATGATGAATGCCCCACTCGTGGATCCCAGTGAGACAAGGCCAAACTGCTGCTGAAGTCCGCAGAGCAGCAAGCCCAGCAAGATACCACTGATGGCGCCGATGGCTGAAATCAGGCGGCCCTCAAAGAGGAAAATCTGCACAATCTGATGATCGTTGGCTCCGAGATTGCGAAGGGTGACGACATCATCTTTCTTGTCGATAATAAGCATCGACAGGGAGCCGATGATATTGAAGCAGGCTACCATGAGGATGAACGTGAGGAAGATATAGGCAATAAACTTCTCAATCTTCATGATCTTGAAGGTGTCGTCTTGCTGCTCAAAACGGTCCTTGACAGTAAAACGGTCTCCACAGAGTTCGGCAATCTCAGACTTGGCACGCTCGAAACTGCTGCCAGGCTTGAGCCTCAACTCCAATGACGAGAGCATACCCTGCTGGTCGAAGAGACGTCGGGCAAAGCTGATACTCGTAAGGATATAGTTCTTGTCGTAACGTGCCTGTTTCACATTGAAAAGCACATTGGGCGAATAGACCTGATCTTCCTCGAAAGCCTGCTCAGGATCAGTCATGTCGTACTGTCCCTCACGACGGGGGGCATAGATCTTCAGCGGACGCTGGTAGAAATAGCCCGTACCAAGAGTTTCGGCCAATCGGATTCCCAGAATACCATAGTCCATACCTGCTGCATGGAGAATAAACTCACCGTCGCCAACCAGGATCTCATTGATATGCGTGAGACTGTCGAAGTTGTCTTCAACCCCCTTGACCATCACCATTGCCTGATGGCCATTATAGATGGCGAGGGCCTGATCCTCTACGCATTCAGTAGCGACCTCTATCTGGGGCAGTTGACGGATCTTAGTTAGCACAGAGTCGTCTGCCGCCACCGTCTTACCCTCCACTGGTTGTACTTTCAGCTGGGGATCGAAAGAGGTGAAGAAAGTGGCTACAAGATCGTGGAAGCCATTGAACACGCTGAGTGTGACCACAAGAGCCATCGTAGCGACCGCCACCCCTACAACGGAGATGGCACTTATGATGTTGATGGCGTGGGTCGATTTCTTGGAGAAAAGGTAGCGCCGTGCTACGAAAAACGGAAAGTTCATTTCTTCAACAGTTCGTCGATATGCTCGATATAATCGAGGGAGTCGTCGATAAAGAAGCGTAACTCCGGAATGATGCGAAGCTGATTTCTCACGCGCGTACCTAATTCATATCTAATAGACTTATTGTTAGTATTGATATTAGCCAGAATCTCATCACCTTTCTCTGAAGGGAAGATACTGAGATAGGCAGTACAGATACTGAGGTCGGGCGATATCTTGACACGCGTAACACTGACCATTGTACCATGAGTGGCACGTGTCTGCTGTTGGAATATAAGCGATAGCTCCTTCTGGAGAAGCCGTGCAATCTTGTTTTGTCTTGTCTCTTGCATAATATTTCAATTACTCATTATTTCATTCTTTCATTTTTTCCTTATCAGCGTCAAGCCATCGCGCAACGGGAGGATCACTTGCTCCACGCGGCCGTCGGCCATAACGTAATCATTGAAGGTCTCAATACCCTGCGTCTGACGGTCGTGGTCGTAGGCATGGTCAACAACATGACCGTCCCAAAGGGTGTTATCAGCGAGAATAAAGCCACCGGGCTTCAGCAGCCTCATCACCATCTCGTAGCAATCACGGTAGGTACGTTTGTCACCGTCGATAAAAGCCATATCGAACATGAGACCAAGTTTCGGGGCTTCCGTCAACGCGTCGCCGATGATGAAGGTAATCCTATCGGCCACAGAGGAACCTTCTATCCAAGGGCGGGTGAAATCCTCCATCTCATCGTTGATTTCGAAAGTATAGAGATGTCCGTCTCCTAACAGTCCTTCAGCCATCGAGATAGCGCTATAGCCGCTGAACGTCCCTACCTCGAGGATACGCTCGGGCCGTATCATCTGGACCAGCATCTTCAGCAGTCTGCCCTGCAGATGGCCGCTGGCCATGCGCCCATGAATCGTATGGATGTTCGTAGCGCGCCAGAGGCGATAGAGGTAATCTGGCTCCGGCTCCGTATGGGCAAGGATATAATCCTCTAAAGCGTTGCTGCCCATCCTTCTATTGATTGACTAACGCGGCTACAGCCAGGCGGTAGGAGTCGAGACCGAAGCCACAGATGACACCCAGACAGGCACAGCTAATGAGCGACTTATGGCGGAACTCCTCACGCTTGTGGACATTCGAGATATGCACCTCAATAACAGGGCAACGCAACGAGCGGATGCAGTCTTGCAGTGCCACACTGGTGTGTGTATAGGCACCGGCATTCAGCACGATTCCGTCGTAGCCGCCGAAGAAACCCGTCTCCTGCATCTTATTGATCAGTTCGCCCTCAACGTTACTCTGATAGTAGTCTATTTCGACATTGGGAAAGCGCTCACGCAGTTTCGGCAAGTAGCCATCGAACGACTCCGAACCGTAGATGCCCGGCTCACGCTGACCCAGCAAATTGAGGTTTGGCCCATTGATAATCTGAATCTTCATTGCGATAGATGATATATAACAGGTGCAAAGATACAAAATTATTCATAATTGGTGGACGATAATTCCATTTTTTTTAGTATTTTTGCGGCATTATTGCTAAAGATGGAGAAAGACATCATCAAGAACTACGTGCGTTACCTGAAGCTGCAACGCAACATGTCGGGCAATACACTCGACGCCTACCAACGCGACCTTCGCAAGCTGCTCGACTATCTGGAACATGAGGAGAAGGACGTTTGCGAGATGACACTCGAAGACCTTGAGCACTTCTCTGCCGGACTGCATGACATCGGCATCCACGCCCGCTCACAGTGTCGCATCCTGAGCGGTATCAGAAGTTTCTTCCGCTTCCTGCAGCTCGACGGCTATCGTGACGACGACCCGACAGAACTTCTAGAGTCGCCCCAGATCGGCGAACATCTGCCAGAGGTGCTGACACCCGAAGAAATCGACCAACTAGAGGCAAGCATCGACTTGTCGAAATGGGAAGGGCATCGTAATCGCGCCATCATCGAGGTGCTGTTCTCCTGCGGATTGCGCGTCAGTGAGTTGGTGAACCTGAAACTGTCGAGTCTCTATCTGGATGAAGAGTTCGTGCGCGTGTTCGGTAAAGGCTCGAAAGAACGTCTCGTACCCATCTCGCAAAAAGCCATTCAGGAGCTAAGATACTGGTTCGACGACCGCCAGCACATGGACATCAAACCCGGCGAAGAAGACTATGTATTCCTGAATCGTCGCGGGGCACATCTGACACGCACGATGATCCTCATCATGATCAAGCGGCAAGCAGAGGTCGCTGGCATCCAGAAGACCATCTCCCCCCACACCCTGCGCCACTCGTTCGCCACAGCCCTGCTAGAAGGGGGCGCCGACCTGAGGATTATCCAGGCATTGCTAGGTCACGAAAGCATCGGCACCACTGAGATTTACACACATATCGACACCTCAACACTTAGGAAAGAGATTCTGGAACATCACCCCAGGAATATGAAGAAATAAAATTTTTCACTATTCGCTATTCATTATTCACTACTTTTTCGTATCTTTGCAGCAAAATTTCAACAATATGTCATACCTATTTTCATCAGAATCAGTTTCTGAGGGTCATCCCGACAAAGTAGCTGATCAGATTTCAGACGCCATTCTGGACCAGTTCCTTGCCTATGACGACAAGGCCCGCGTGGCATGTGAGACCTTCGTAACAACTGGTCAAGTAGTAATCATGGGAGAGGTGAGCAGTGATGTATATATCGACCTGCAGACCATTGCCCGCAACACTATCAAGCGCATCGGTTATACGAAGGCAGAATACCAGTTTGACGGTGACTCATGCGGTATCCTAAGTGCTATCCATGAGCAAAGCCAAGACATCAACCGCGGTGTGGATAACGGCAACGAGGAAGAACAAGGTGCCGGTGACCAGGGCATGATGTTCGGCTATGCCACTAACGAGACAGAGAACTTCATGCCAGTGAGTCTTGATTTGGCCCACCTCATTGTACGCACACTGGCGGATATCCGCAAGGAAGGCAAGGAGATGACTTATCTGCGCCCCGACGCCAAGAGTCAGGTAACAATCCAATACAGCGAAGAAGGCATCCCCGAGCGTATCGACACGATTGTCGTATCAACACAACACGACGAGTTTGACACCGACGACGAGCGGATGCTCGCCAGAATCAAAGACGACGTGATGAACATCCTGATTCCAAGAGTGAAGCAGCAGATACACTCTCAGAAAGTGCTTGACCTGTTCGGACTCGATATCAAATACTTCGTGAACCCCACAGGCAAATTCGTCATCGGAGGTCCTCATGGCGATACCGGCCTGACAGGTCGCAAGATTATCGTTGACACCTACGGAGGCAAAGGTGCACACGGTGGTGGTGCCTTCTCTGGTAAAGACTCATCGAAGGTGGACCGTTCAGCAGCCTATGCAGCACGCCATATCGCCAAGAACATGGTGGCTGCAGGTGTAGCCGACGAGATGCTCGTACAGGTAAGCTATGCTATCGGTGTGGCCCAGCCCATGAACATCTATGTCAACACCTATGGCCGTAGCCGTGTAGCAATGAGCGACAGCGAAATCGCCAAGAAGATTGAGCAACTCTTCGACTTGCGCCCGAAGGCTATCGAGCGTTCGTTGAAGCTTCGTCAGCCCATGTACAGCGAAACGGCTGCCTACGGTCACATGGGCCGCAAATCGGAAATCATCAAGAAGACCTTCACCAGCCATTATCATGAAACAAAGGTGATGGATGTGGAACTCTTTACTTGGGAGAAACTCGACCGAGTAGAGGATATCCGCAAGGTCTTCGGCTTGTAAAAGAAGAATGACGCAACCGGACAGTATCTTTACCAGTGATGTCACAACCGTCATCAGCGACAGTGTGGCCATAGAAGAGACAATACCGCAGACACCTATTCAGGTGCTGCGGTTGTTGCCTAAAGATACTGCCTCTGTCGAATTGCCCCAATATTACCGCGAGGGCAACTTTGTCGGCGACACACTTTACTATCAAGAAGTGGAGAGCGGGAACTATGGTATCCCCGGCACACCGCTTGCCCACATGGCTGTACACGACAGCCTCATCAGCTCAATATTGTTTGGCTGTCTCCTGTTCTTCTGCTTTGTTTTCTCTCACTTTTGGGACTTCATTGCCCAACAGACAAAAGCGATCTTCAATTCGCGCAAGGAACAATTCAAAAGCACCAGCAATGAACTGCAGCTCATGCTGAGCTTGCTCACCACCAGCAGCATCGTTTGCAGCATACTCTACTACCTTTATGTAATGGCTTTCGTTTCCGAAACCCATATTCTATCATCGGACTACCTGCTGCTGGCTGTGTTTTTCGGGGTAATCGTAGCTTATCATGCCCTACATTTCCTGCTATATCACATTGTCAACATCACTTTCTTCGACAAGCGCACGAATGGAAAATTCCTGACATCTAATCTATTCCTCTCCGGTATGGTAGGCATCCTTTTGCTCCCCGGCATCTTCTTGCTGGCACATTATGGTTTCACAGCACTTTCGATGGTTATTTATGCCGGCTTTGTACTCTTTTTAGTTAAAATTCTATCCTTTTACAAGTCATACAACATCTTTTTTAAAAGAAATGTGTTTTTTCTGCAAATAATTTTGTACTTTTGTGCCCTCGAAATCATACCTTTAGTCATGCTCATCGGCGGGCTATCGGCTATTGTGGACATTTTGAAAGTAAATTAATTAGACATAATGATTAAGAAGATTCTGGTTTCACAGCCAAAACCAACTAGCGAGAAGTCGCCCTATTTTGATATTGCTAAACGTTTTGGGGTAGAATTGGTGTTCCGCCCTTTTATTAAGGTAGAGGCTATTACCGCAAAGGAGTTCAGAGCCCAAAAGGTAAGTATTCTCGACTATACAGCCATTGTCTTCACCTCTCGCCACGCCATTGACCACTTCTTCAATATGGCCAAGGAGTTGCGACTGACCATTCCCGAAGACATGAAGTACTTTTGTGTCACAGAAACCATCGCTCTGTATATCCAGAAATACGTTCAGTATCGCAAACGTAAGGTGTTTTTCGGCGAGACTGGTCGCATAGACGACCTGATTCCAACCATGGTGAAGCACAAGACGGAGAAGTATCTTGTGCCGATGAGTGATGTCCACAATGACAGCCTTTCCAACCTGCTTGACTCCAAGAAGCTGACGCACAAGGAAGTGGTCATGTATAAGACGGTAAGCAATGATTTCACCCCGGAGGAAGTAAAGACTTTCGACTACGACATGCTGATTTTCTTCAGCCCGTCGGGTATTGAGTCGCTGACAAAGAACTTCCCCGACTTCAAGCAAGGTGACATCGCGATTGCGACCTTTGGTCCTGCAACAGCCAAAGCAGCCAAAGAGGCAGGGCTACGCCTCGACATCGAGGCACCATCGGAGAAATATCCTTCAATGACCGGTGCCCTGCAACACTATCTGATTGAGATAGAAGACTAAGCGTGATGGCGACGGCTGCTCCCACTTTCAAGAAGCAGGAGCGCATCGTCAGCAACAAGCTGATAGAGACGCTCTTCGAAAAAGGTAACAGCCAATCGCTGGCAGCCTTTCCCGTCAGGATTGTATATGCCATACAGGAACACTCGGGAAACGGAGCACCAGTACAGATTCTCATCAGTGTACCCAAGAAACGATTCAAGCATGCGGTCGATCGCAACAGAGTCAAGCGACAAATACGGGAATCTTATCGCAAACACAAGACGATCGTGACAGATATCTTGCCAGAAGGCAAGCAACTACTCATCGCATTCATCTGGCTCTCAGACCAGCATCTCGGTACAGAGGAGATAGAAAAACGTATCGTCTCACTGCTTCGGAAAACGGCTGACAGACTATGAACCAGTTGTCGCACCTGATTGCCATGATACTGGTTTTACCCATACGGTTCTACCAGATATGTATATCCCCATTGTTGGGACCGTCGTGCCGGTTTACGCCTACCTGCAGTGAATACGCAAAACAGGCCATCCTGAAACATGGACCTATCAAAGGATTAGGACTGGCTATCTGGCGACTATTAAGATGCAACCCATGGGGAGGCTCGGGCTACGACCCAGTTCCCTGAGAGAAATAATAAAATAATAAAATAGGATATGAAGAACTTTGTTGAAGAACTGAAATGGCGCGGTATGCTGGCACAGATCATGCCAGGTACTGAGGAGCTCCTACAGAAAGAGATGGTGACAGCTTATCTGGGTACTGACCCTACAGCTGATTCACTGCATATCGGACACTTGTGCGGTATCATGATGCTGCGTCACCTTCAGCGCTGCGGCCACAAGCCCATCATCCTCGTCGGTGGTGCCACAGGTATGATTGGCGACCCATCAGGCAAGAGCCAGGAACGCAACCTGCTGAATAACGAGACACTCTACCACAACCAAGAATGCATCAAGAAACAGGTTGCGAAGTTCCTCGATTTTGAATCAAAGGAGCCCAATGCAGCTGTGATGGTCAATAACTACGACTGGATGAAGGACTTCACCTTCCTCGACTTCGCCCGTGAGGTGGGAAAGCATATCACCGTCAACTACATGATGGCCAAGGAGAGCGTGCAGCAACGTCTGAACGGTACTGCCCGCGACGGTCTCAGCTTCACAGAGTTCACCTACCAGCTACTGCAGGGCTATGACTTCCTGTACCTCTATCAGCACTACGGTGTCAAACTGCAGCTTGGTGGCAACGACCAGTGGGGTAACATGACCACAGGTACGGAACTCATCCGCCGTACCCTCGGCAATGAGGTAGAGACCTTCGCCCTCACCTGTCCGCTCATCACCAAGAGTGACGGCAAGAAGTTCGGTAAGACTGAGAGTGGCAACATCTGGCTCGATCCCGCACGTACCACTCCTTATAAGTTCTATCAGTTCTGGCTCAATGTCAGCGACGAGGACGCTGAGCGCTACATCAAGATTTTCACCTCACTCGATAAGGAGACCATCGACGCCCTCATCGAAGAGCACAAGCAGGATCCCGGACGTCGTGTACTTCAGAAGCGTCTCGCAGAGGAAGTGACCGTGATGGTACATTCAAAGGAAGCCCTCGACACAGCTATCGAGGCTTCAAACATCCTCTTCGGTAAAGCCACCAAAGAAGGATTGGAGAAACTCGACGAGCAGACACTGCTTGACGTCTTCGACGGTGTACCTCAGTTTGAGATTGGAAAGGATCAGCTCGGACAGCCCGCCATCGAGATGCTGACAACAGTTGCCCCCGTCTTCCCATCCAAGGGTGAAATGCGCAAGATGGTACAGGGCGGTGGCGTATCTCTGAACAAAGAGAAGCTGACTGACCAGAACCGCGCCATCACAGCAGAAGACCTCATCGACGGCAAGTATCTCTTGGCTCAAAAAGGCAAGAAGAATTACTACCTGCTGATTGTGAAGTAATATTTAGCCATAAAATTTTGGTACTTCAAATAAAAATTAGTACCTTTGCAGCCGAATTGGACGATGGTGTAATGGTAACACTACAGGTTTTGGTTCTGTCATTCCCGGTTCGAATCCGAGTCGTCCAACAGAAGAAGAAGGGATTTGCAATGAGCAAATCCCTTCTTTTTATCATTTTTAAGTATTCTTTTTTTGCCAACCGCATAATATTTCGTAATTTTGCACGCAGACAAATCAATGGAAGATGAAAACTAACTACGAAATCAGATATGCAGCCCATCCTGAGGATGCCAAGCGCTACGATACCGCTCGCATCCGCAAGGACTTTCTAATTGAGACTGTTTTTGCCCCTGATGAGGTGAATCTGGTCTATTCGATGTACGACCGCATGATTGTGGGTGGAGCGATGCCTGTTGCAGAAAGTCTGAAACTCGAGGCTATTGACCCGCTGAAAGCGGAATACTTCACGCAACGCCGTGAACTCGGTATCTACAACGTTGGTGGAGCTGGAACCGTGAAGGTTGGCGAGGAGACTTTCGAACTTGACTTCAAGGAGGCACTCTATATCGGACGAGGAGACCGAGATGTCATCTTCAGCAGCAAGAATGCACAGCAGCCTGCCAAGTTCTACTTCAACTCTGCCACAGCCCATAAGGAATATCCTTGCAGGAAGATTACCAAACAGGATGCCGTCGTCGCGCACATGGGATCTCTGGAGATGTCAAACGAGCGGAATATCAATAAAATGATTGTTAATCAGGTGCTACCCACCTGTCAGCTGCAAATGGGTATGACAGAACTGGCTGTTGGCTCTGTATGGAACACGATGCCAGCCCATGTACATAGCCGCCGCATGGAA
>Ga0256407_10008954_pt1 | contig 14484 bp, 5 predicted proteins | sample RumenRJG_04DNA_FD_193489 | JGI IMG/M metagenome (GOLD analysis project Ga0256407, IMG submission 193489) | Bovine rumen microbial communities from Lethbridge, Alberta, Canada - RJG_04 | ecosystem: Host-associated > Mammals > Digestive system > Stomach > Rumen | place: Canada: Alberta | collected... | reverse complement strand
AAATATAGAATCTCAAATATCAAAAAAACAAGAAACAGAAAAAAATGAAATTAATACAATAAATAAAACTCCATCAAATCCAATAAAAATATCAATATTTGATAAAGAAACAAATCTTCCCTTATATCCAATATATGAAATTTTTAGTGAAAAATTCCCTGATTTTATATGTGGAATATGTTTATCTTTTGTAACAAATCCATTAGAATGTTCAACTTGTTCAACAATTTTTTGTAGAAGATGTATTTTTGATTATACTTTATATTCAAATCATTGTCCTAATAGATGTAAAAATGAATTTAAATCTGTTAATCGAATATTAAAAAATATGATTAATTCTGTTCAAGTTAATTGTATTTTTTTTCATAAAGGCTGTAAAGAAATGTTAAATTATGAAAATTATGATAAACATATTGAAAATTGTATTTATGGACCTTCAATTTGTGATAGATGTAATTTTGTTGATACAAATGATAAAATTATAAGTCATTGTAAAGTTTGTTTTAGTTATGATAAAAATTATTATGATGGAAATAGAATTAGATGTAAATATTGTAATGTTACTTATGGGAATGATAGTAATGAATTTGTTGATATTGAAAAAATAAAAGTTAATACTTTGAAATTAATTATTCATGAATATTTATGTAATGAACAAATGATGAATTGTAATTTTTGTGAAAGGAAATTTAGACTTCTTGATTTTAGGAAACATATTATTAATAATAAATGCCAAATTTATCAATTGGAAAATAAAGTTGAGTTTTTAAATCAAAAAATTCAATATTATGAATCAGAAATTAGAGAAAGAGATATTAGTTCTGGAAAAAGTCATAGTAGTAAAATATTTAAGTTTATTAATAAATTTGATGTTCAAAATTATTCTTTAAATAAAAATAATGATACTAATTTTATTAAAAATGATGAAATAAATAATGAATTAAATGAATTAAAACAAAATAAAATAAAAGAACAAAATGAAAAAATAGAAAAAGAAAATTTAAACCTAAATTTAAAAGGAAAAATATATAAAATGAGATTATCTCAAAAGAGTTTATATAATAAATCATCAAGAATAACAAGTATGTCTTTCATAAATGAAACAAATTCCGATATAAAAGATTTATTAATAAGTTTCTCAAATGGATATGAAATAGAAATAGACAAAATAACAACAAACAATAACAAATCATCATTATATCAAAAAATAAATTTAAAAGAAATTCCAAATACATTATCAAAAAATCGATTTAATAAATTAAATGAAATAAAAATAACTCATATTCTCCAAACAAAATTAAACAAATCAGATATAATAAATGATATATTTTTAATAACAGATGCTCCATATTATTTCTTATATAACAATGATTTAACAACATTAAAAAAATTAGGAAAACCATCCAATACTCCAATAACAATTTGTATTAATATAATAATTAAAGATGAAGTTTTTATTGCTTTAGGAACAATTGGAAGTAATGTTATAATTTTTGATCCATATGAAAATAAATCAATTTTAATATTAAATCATTCAAAAAAAAGAATTATTACAATGTCTTATATTGAAGAAGGTAATATTTTAATTACTTCATCAGGAAAAGAAAATGCTTTTTATATTTGGAAATATGAAGAAAATGAAAATGAAAATAATGATGAAAGTGATTGGAATTTTGTTTTAAAAAATACTTTAAAAGAACATAATTCTTGGGTTTGGAGTTTGACTTATGGGAAAATATTAAATAAAGATTATATTATAAGTGGAGGAGCAGATAAAAGAATTATTATTTGGAAATTATATAAAGGAGAATGTGGTACTAAAAATTTATTATCTATTAAAGAACATAATGATAGTATTATTGTTATTAAATTTTTAATTAAAAATGATACTAATTTAATTTTTACTGGATCTTTTGATGGAGTTATTAAAATTTTTTGCTTAGATGTTATTAATTTAAATGATAATTTTAATGATGAAAATATTACTTTTAATTATAGATGTGTTCTTACTATTTTTAATAAAGATAGTCAAATTTCTGATATTTTGATTTTTGAAAAAAATAATGAAGAGAATAATAATAAAATTGGTATGATTGTTAATTGTGAAGCTTATGATGGTTATTCAATAAATGAAATTGAATATGAAATAGCTTAATTTTATATATTTATTTTATTAATGTATATAATTACATTTTTTATTTTATTTTCAAGTTAAAAAATATTTTTTTTTTATCTATAATAATTAATAGATATAAATTAAATATATAAAATTATATTATATTATATCTAATATAATAATGTCAAAAACATTTTTAATTTTTATAATTTGTTTCACTTTATTTTTCTGTCAAAATAAAGAAATTTATCCAAGTTTAAAATATAAAATAAACGAAATTCAATTAAAAACTTTAGAAAAGCAAATAATAGACAAATTCTTAAACAACAAAGACTTACCAATCAGAGGATATAATTTCAGTGAAAAAATAGATTTTATTGGTACAGTTCAATTTAACATGACAGATTCAAAATTTAAATTCATAGATTTAAAAGAAAAAACATTTGAAATTTTATTTGAATCTCCTGATAAAATATCAATAAAATTAGATAATGTAAAAGCTCAAATTTCATTTTATTATATTTTTAGAAGTAATTTTTATTCAAATAAAGGAACTGGAAAAATTGAAATTAAAGAAACAACATTAAAAATGGATTCAAAAATTTTAAGAATAAAAAATAAAATAGATGATACTAAATTTGGTCCTGGAATTGAAATAGAATCTTTTTCAATTGATGCAAAAGATTTTGAATTTGATTTTGAACATGAGGGAACATTAGAAAAAATGATAGAATATATTTTATTAAATGGAAAAAACGCTTTAGTAAATATAATAAAAGATAAATTTAATACTGATTATCGTCCAATGATAAATAAACAATTATATACATTATCACAAAATTCAAAATTAATTTTCCCAATTGCAAATACAAAAATGACTGTTCATTATTCTATGAATAATGAACCAAAAATAACAAAAAATTATTTAATAATGGAATTCGAAGCAGAAATTAAACATCCTGAAATAAAATATACAAAAGATACTATTAAATTACCAGATTTTAATGAAACAAATTATGCAATTGAATTAATCATAAGTCAATTTTTATTTGATAATTTATTATTTATTGCAGGAAAAGATAAATTATTAGATGGAATTTTATATAATGAAGTAAGTAAATTTACAGTTGGAATTTTTAAAGATTGTTTTAAAAATATTACTACAAAACATGATAGTAATGAACTTGTTGATCTTGGTTTATTTGTAAAAGAATCACCAGAAATTTATTTTGAAGATGGAAAAGCATATATTCTTATAAATGAAAATTTAACTTTTTATACTAGGAAAACTAATACAAGTGAAAGAGTAATTGCTATTTCTGGAGATACTGTTTTTGAATTTAATGTTAAATTCAATATTGAAAAAAGTAAAATTTCTGCTAGTATTGAAAGTGGGAAAATGAAAAGTTTTAAAACAACTTATTCTACTTTTGATCAAGATGATGAATCTGTTGTTAAAGATTCTGAAATTCTTATTACTGGAAGTATTAGTTTACTTAATATTGCTATTCAAACTGCTTTAGCTAAAATACATTTACCTACTATTGAAGGAATTGAGTTACATAATTTTGATTTTAATATTAAAGATAATCTTATTGATTTTGGAATTTTGCCTATTATATAAAATGAGAGATTTTTAAAAATTTTTTTGTTTTTTTTATTAGAGCAAATTTATTTTTAAAAAATTATAATAAATTTTTAATTTAGTATTTTTTTTATATAGAAAAAATATTTAAAATAAATATATGAAATTATAAAAAAAAAAAAATAAAAAATAAACATTCAATTTTAAATTTTCTAAAACCACAATTTAAAAAAAAAATGGAAAAATACATTCAAATATGTGAAATAGGAAAAGGTAATTTTGGTTCAATATCAAAAATTCGTCGTATATCCGATAATAAAATCCTAGTATGGAAAGAATTAGACTATGGTAAAATGGAAGAAAAAGATAAGCATCACATAGTATCAGAAGTAAATATTTTACGTGAACTTCATCATCCAAACATAGTAAAATATTATGATAGAATAATTGATAAAAAAAATACAAAAATTTACATTGTAATGGAATATTGTTCAGGAGGAGATATAGGACAATTAATAAAAAGATGTAGAAAAAATAGAGAATTAATAGAAGAAGAAATAATATGGAAAATATTTATTCAAGTTATTTTAGCTTTAAATGCTTGTCATAATTTTAAAGAAGGGAAAATTTTACATAGAGATATAAAACCTAGTAATATTTTTTTAGATAATGAAAATAATGTTAAATTAGGTGATTTTGGTTTAAGTAAAATTTTATCAAATAAAAGTAATTTTGCTTATTCTAATGTAGGAACACCTTATTATATGTCACCAGAACAAATTGATGATCATAAATATAATGAAAAAAGTGATATTTGGAGTCTTGGTTGTTTTCTTTATGAATTAACTACTTTACATCCTCCTTTTGAAGCTACTAATCATTTAAGTCTTGCTATGAAAATTAAAAGTGGAAAAGTTGAAAAAATTAATTCAAGATATAGTCATTTTTTATTTAAGATTATTAATTGGTTAATGAATGTTAATCCTAATAATCGACCTTTTATTAATGAGTTGTTAAATGTACCTGAAATTAATTTTAGAATTAGAGAAAGAAAATTTAAGGAAAATTTCTTTAAAATGAAAAAATATGAAGAAAGTTTAAATGAAAGAGAAGAAAAAATTAAAAAAAAAGAAATTGAATTGGATTTAAGAGAAAAATATTTGGATGAAAGGGAAAAAAATGTTAAAAGTAGAGAAAATAGAGTTAGTGAAAGAGAAGAGTTTATTAAAAGGGAATTTAGTATGAAAATTAATAATATAAACAATAATAATATTAATAATAATAATATTAATAATAATTATAATGAAAATTATGAAAAAGAAGGAAATGAAAATCAAAATAATTATACTACTTTAATTAGAAATTATTCTGAATATGAAAGTGATAATAATAATTTTAATGAGAGTTTAATTAATAAAAATTCTCAAATTAGTATAAAAAATAAATCAGATTCAAATTTAATTTCATATTATAATTATGATAATTATAATATAAAAAAAAATAAAAATAATGTAATAAAACAAAAACCAAAATTAAATTTTCATTCATCAACAGGAGCAAAAGAAATTTATCATAAACCAATAAATTTAACAAATAATACAAGTTTAAATACAATTAATACAAATGGAAATTCAATTCATACACAATCAATTAATAATACAAATAATAATCAAATTAAAACATTAATATATCCAAATCATAAAAATTATTATTCTATTGATGTAAATACAAATAATATAAATAAATTAAATTTTTCTCCAGATTCATCATATGAAAATGTAAAGAAACCTCCAAATATAATATATTCACATTCAAAAACTTATTCATCTCAAAAAATGAAAAATCCTAATTATACAGAAGATATAAGTTCAAATACAAATTACACACAAACACATGATATTAATTATACTTATTTAAATAATGGAAATTCAAAAAATTATACAGAATTTTATAATGATAAAAATAATAGTCAAAAATATATTAGTGATTATGATAATATGAATAATAATATGAATGATAATGAAAAAAATAAAAGTTTTTCTGATAATGAAAGATTAATAAAACAAACTTATAAATATTCTATGTTAAAACCTACTATTCCAAATTCATATTATGTTCCAAATGGAAATTATAAAAATTCATTAAAGAAAAATAATAAAAATAATTATTCAAATACAATTGAAAATACTCAAAATAATTTTTATATTAAAAAAGAAAGAAATTATTCTTCTTCACATAATATATTAAATAATAATAATGAAAATAAAAATAATTCAATAAGAGAATCAAAAACTCCAAGACAAAGAGTTTTTGTAATGCCAAGAAATAATTCTTATAATTTAAATCATAATTTAAGATGTGAAGATAATAATTGTGTTAAAGATAATAATAATATAAATTTTCCATCATATAATTCTATTAATACAAATTATAAAAAAAAAAATAATAGTTTTAGAGGAATTATTAATTCTAAAGATTTTAAAAATTTAGATAAATATAATTAATTATAATTATATATATAAAAAAAAGAAATTATTTTTTTTAAATGACCTCATTATATGACATAAATTTAATTCCAATATTTCCAAAAGATTTTTCTAAAGAAAATGAAGAAATAAAAGACTTAATTATCTATTTAAATGAGATAAATCTCTCTTTTGATTCAATAAATAAATTATGTAAATCAATATTAAAAGTAAATGATCAATATTATAATGAAATATTATCAACATTAAAAAATTTAAATTCAGATTTTATGACTTATGGAAGAGAAATTGAATCATTAATTACAGATATAATTTTAGTTTTTTATAAAGGTTTTAATAATTTAATGGAAAAATCAAGTGAATGTTTTAAAGAATTAAATTTTGATGAAATAATAAAAAAATGTTTTGAACCTCCTGAAAATATTAGTAATAAAATAAATAATTTAAATGAGAAATGTAATGTTTTATCAAATCAAAGAATTCAATATAAAAATTTTGAAAATCAAGAAAATGAATTATTAAAAAGATTAGAAAATTCATATCAAAAATATATAAATTTTGGTAAAAAAGGAAAAGATGTTTATGATTTTGGTTTAAGAGAAACAATTACTAATTCTTTATATGAAAATGATAAATTTTATGAAGATAATAAAAAAGAGAGAATGAAAATATATTCGGATTGTAAAAATTTAGAATTACAAATAAATATTGAAATGAAAGAATTTTTTATTTATATTATTAATATATATTTAAAAAAGATTAAAAATTTCATTGAAAAAGTTGATTCTTCAATGAATTTTTATTATAAAAAAATAAATGAAATAATAAATCATATTATTGTTCAATTAAATGAATCATTAAATGTATTTAAAGATAGAGAAGAAGTTCAAACTAAAGAATTTAATTTAGAAAAAGAATGGACAAAAACAAATTTTATAAGTAGTGAAATTCCTAAAGAATTTAATGAAATAACACAAAAACATTTGAATAAAGTTTCATATGAAAAAAAAATATTAAAGATATTTTTAACATCATTTAAAAATATTATTACTATTAATGAAAATTTTAATTCAAATTTTAATAAAGAATTAAAAAATGTTTCTAATTTATTAAAATTACAATCATCAATTCAAAATTCCTTTTTAACTCAATTAATAAATTTTTTAAATAATTTATTTGAATTACATTTAAAAAAAAATGTAGAAAGAGTTAAAAAAATAAATAATAATATAATATCACCTTTATCAAATTATAATGAAATATTATCAAATATTGAAGATAAACTTTCAGATAAATTAAATAAATTTAATAAAGAATATTCCAATTTTAAATCATCAAATAATAAAATTTTAGGAGAAAAAGAAAAATTAGATAATGAATTTAATAAAATGAAAGAATCACTTGAAAAAGATCCTTCAAAATTTTCAGAATTTGAAAAAAAATTTCTTTCTATTAAAAGTGAAATTGATAAATATCAAGAAAAATTAAATGAAAGTTATAATAAATCTAAACCTTTAATTAATGAATATAATGAAAATGTAATTAAACAATTAATAAATAAAACTTTAAATTTAGGAAAAACTAAAATTGAGAATATTATAAATAATTGTTTTGAATATATTTCAAATGAAAAAAAAATATTTGAATTATTTGAAGGAAATTATACAACTAAATATAATTTTATTCAAGATAAAAAAACAAGTATTAATTATTATATAACTGAATTACTTAAAATATTTTCTAAAAAACATTCAATTACTTTTCCAGAAGAATTTTATAATATAAATGAAAAAAAAATGAGTGATTTAGAAAGTGTTTATCTTTTTAATACAGAAGAAACAATAATAAATAATTATTTAAATATTTCTAATATTATTCCACAAAGTGAATTAACAAGATTAAAAGAAGAAATTGATTTAGTTACTTCTAAAAATATGGAAGTTAATTATAAAAATGTTATTAAATGTAAAAATAATGTAAAATTATATGAAGATATTTTTGTATTAGAATCAGATGAAAAAATTTTAGAAAATTTTTCATGTACTTTAAAAACAAAAAATACTTTACAAGGAACATTATATTTAACAAATAGAAAATTAGTTTTTTATTCTTCTTTTAATTTATCAAGTTCTTCTTTAAAAACATTAATAATTATTCCTAATATTGATGTTTTATTTATTAATAAAAAGGATAATTCAATTGAATTAAAAACAGAAAATGAAACTTTTTTATTTGGTTCTCTTTTATATCCTGATTCTTGTTATGAATTAATGGAAAAAACATTTTTTTATGAATATTCAAATCTAAAACATGATAAAAAAGAAATCAAAATGAATAATAATATATTAAAAACAAATTCATTAAAAAAACCAAAAATTAAAAATAAATATTTTACATTTAAAGAAAATAAATTACCTAAAGTAAAAAGTTATACATATCTCAAAGTAAAAAAATTTGAAGATGATTTACAAGAAAGTAATAAAGAAATTCCATTATTTATAGAAGATATAAAAAAATTAAATAAAATAAATTTAAACAACTTTTTAAAGAATAATAAAAGAGAATTAATAGATGATTTTGAATATAATATAGATTGTGGAAATTTATCTCTTCCAATAATATTTAATTTATTATATAATCACAATATAAATTTACCTTTTTTTGAAAATAAATCATATTTAGTAAAATTAGCAGAACAAAGACAAGATTATTATCTTGATTTAACACATAGAGGAAATTATGAAAATATTTCAAAATATTATAAAACAAATTCAATTGAAGATTTAAAAAATTTTAAAATTGAAAATTTAAAAAATCAAAATTTAAATAATAAAATAACATATAAAACAAAATATATTCATCCAATATTAAAAAAAAGATTTGGTGGACCTTCAAAATTAGAAGTTGAAGAAGAAACAAATATTTTTATAATATCACCTTTTTGTTTTATTGTTGAAATTTCTTCTTATTTAAGTGGTTATATGTTATTTGATACTTATTTTAGTATTTTAAGATATGTTTATACTACAAAAATTTCAGAAAAAAATTCTTCTTTTTCATTTAAAACTAAATTAAAAATTAATTTAAGTATTGAATTTATTAAAGAAACTTGGTTTAAATCAAAAATTAAAAGTGATGGAATTTCCGATTCACATGAATTAATAAAAGATATTTTTATACCTTTAGTTAATAAAATTTTTGAAAAAACAATTAATAATAAAGAAGAAATTTGTAAATATTTATTTAGTAATAATAAAAATTTCCAATTTATTAGAATTAATTCTTTACAAAGAAAAAGAAGTGTTAGTATTAATGAATATAATAATAATGTTAATAATATTTCAAATGAAAAAGATAATAAAAATGAATTTATTATTTTTGATGAATATATGAAAAAAATAAAAGAATATATTAAAAATCTTAATTTTGAAACTTATTTAATTATTGGTGCTTGTATTTTTGTTTTTCTTTTATTTTTAATTTTTAAATTTGATATTGCTATTATTATTATTATTTTTATTACTGGCTTTTCTTTTTTGTTTTATAAAATAAATGATATTGATAATGATATTAGTGTTTTGAAAAGAGAAATAAATTTAATAAAAAAAAATATGGAAAAAAATGAAAATAAAGATAAAAAAAAAGAAAAAGATAATTAAATTATAAAAAAAAATATTTATCAATAGAATTATAATAATTATAAAATGTTGATATTATCAAAAGTAAATAATATAAATTTTTTTTAAAAGAAAATTAAATATAAATTATTAAAAACCAAAATAAATTTATAAATTAATTATATATATTAAATTAAAAAAATAAAAAAAATTAAATTTCAAAACTCCAAAAAAAAATGAAAATGGTAGATGAAGAATTTTACGAAATAAGATTTTTCTTAATCGGTGACTTAGCAGTTGGAAAAAGATCAATAACACAAAGATTTAAAAAACTAAACACATCTAAAACAGAAAAAGACAAATTTTTTGTAAAAAAAGATCCAAGAGACGCATATGGAATAGGAAAAAAAAAAAATAAAAAATTATTAGAACAATATAATTCTCTAAGTGTAATGGATAAATTTACAATAAGAAAAGAAATAGAAAGAATTGATTTAATGCAATTTTCAAAAACAATAATAATAAATAAATTTCATATAACATTAAATTTTTTTCCAATTTGTGAAGCAGAAAAAATTGATAATTTAAATAGTGATCAAATGGCAAAAGAAGAAGATGAAGATTATCAATTTGAACAAAATTATCATATTAGTTTAAAAAATGTTAAAAAAGAAATACAAACTTATTTATTTAAAGGTGGAAAAAATTCAATATCAACTGTAGAAAATGTATTTTTATTTATTTTTGATTTACAAGATTTTTCTACTTTTGAAAGATTACAAATTTATTATACTGAATTAGAAAAATATTTTCAAATAAATAATAATTTTTTAAAAGCTTTAATAGGAAATAAAGTTGATTTAAAAATTCATTTTAAAGAAGAACAAAGAAAAAAAATAGAAGATTTCATATCAAAAAATAATTTTAAATATTATGAAATATCAACTTTTATGTTTTTTAATTTTGAATTATTTTTCGAAAATTTATTTAAAGATGTTTTAAGTTCATTAGATGAAAATTTTTCAAATCCAATTTTTTTAAATAGATTTCATTTACTTTTATCAAAAAGACCAAATTTATCAAAAGCTCAAAGAGATAATTTTAAACCTTCTAATACTCCTGGTCCAGGAGAATATAAAAGTGATGTTTATGATTATCCAAAAGATAAAAAAATTTTCAAAAAAACTTTTTCAAATGAAAGAAATTGTCGTTTTGTTACTAATATTTTTATCGATAAACAAGGTCCAATTATATCAGGAAATAATAAAGAAAATAAAAATGAAAAAGAAAAAAAAAAAAAAAAGAATTTAAAAAAAAAAACACAAATTAAAAAAAAAAAAGATGATTTAAAAAATAAAACTCAAATTGATTTTGGAAATTGGGATTCTAATACAAATAAAGAAATAAAAGATGCTCTTGAAACTAATATTCCAGGTTTTAGTTTAGGTATTAAAAAAGGAAATTATAATTTTAAACAACAAAGAAAAGAAGAAGCAAAAAATAGAGAAAAAGAATTAGAAGATGCATTTTTAGAAAATACTATGACACTTCATATTAAAAAAGATCCTGTATTTAAAATTCAAAAAGATTTTAATTTATATGATGAGAATAAAAAAGAAAATTTAAGAGAAATAGCAAATCGTATAAAAGAAAAAGAAAATGAAGGTAAAGATAAAATAAAAGAAAATTTAAAACAAATGGAAGAATTACAAAAACAAAAAATAAAAGAAATTCAAGATAAACAAGATAAATATCAAAAAAAATATGAAGAAAGAGAAAAAGAAATGAATAGAACTCGTTCAGGATTATATCATCCACGTAGTCAATCATCAAAAATATTAAAAAGAGCTCAAACACCATCTCAAAAATTATATGATATAAGAACAAAATATGATCCAACAAAAGGATGGTCATTTGGTATGAAATATAATGTAAATCCAAATAAAAATAAAGATGATCCTGATTTTCCTCATTTATTAAGTGATTTTGATAAAATAACAAAATATCCAAAATATGCTGAAATTAAATATACAGCTCCTCGATTTAAAGAACCTACAAAAGTAAAACCACATACAGCAAAAATAAGAAGTAATATAATAGATGATGAAAAAAGAGATAAAATAAGAAATAATGCAGAAAGAAATAAATTATTAAAAACTTTTATGAATGATCGTCAAAAGCATTTAGAAAAAGTATTAGAAAATAAAGCAATGAATGAAGAAGAAAGACAAATTCGTATAGATGAATTAATAAGTAAATTACCAAGAACAGGAATAGAACAAGATGAATATTATGATTATTATAAAACAAATATAAATTATGATCAAGTAGAAGATCGTGCACCAAATTATACAATAAAAGGTCGTTATCAACATGGAAGTATATTTGACATTGCTGATAATTACGATGCTGTAACAACTAATAATATTGATGATGAAAATTTAGGTATGAATGGTAAGCCAATACAAGATGAAAATTATTTAAATTCACTTCCAGTTCCACAATATAATTTTGTTAAATTTAATAGTCCTTCATTTTCATTTAGTCAAGCTAATCGTTTTGTTTATAAACCTCAATATAAAGCTACTCCTAATGTTGAACAAGTTATTCCTTTTCAAAATGGAGAATTTTTCCCAAAAGAACATGTTTCTTTTTTAAAAAAAGAAAATTTTATGGGAACTGGAAAAAAAAAAGGAGTTCAAAATGTTTCTTATGGACCAGGACCTGGGTATTATAAATTAAAAGGCTTTGCTGATGTTATTGTTGAAGAAGGAGCTAAAGTTAGTAAAGTAAGAGCTGAGATTATTGAAAGAAAAAAAAAAGAAGAAGAGAAGAAAATGGAAAAAGAAAATTTTAAGGTTATGGAAAGGAATGAAGGAAATTTAGAGAATAAGGAAGAGGATCAGGAGAAAATTGAAGGTTAAAATCAGTTTTTTTAAATAAAGAAAGTGTTTTTTTTCCCTTTATTTTATATTATTTTTATGATTTATTTTTAAATTATTTTTTTTATTTTCGATTTGAAAAATTTAATTTAAAATTATGTATGTAATATTTAAATTTGATAAAGAATTTGTTTTTATTTTAATTATCTTTCTTATAATATCTTTTATAGAAACTATATTATTTGAAAATCAAGATATTTTTAATAATTATCTTTTAATTGATTCTTTTCCTTTATTATTATTTATATTTATATATGGTATAGAAAAAATTTTTTCATCATCATATAATCAATCAAAAGAAAGATTAATATTATTTCAAACAAAAAAAAAAAAAATTCATAACAAAATTAAAATTTATTTATATATTATATGTATACTTATATTAAATTTTATTGTTTATTATATAACACCTAAAAGTTTTGATGAATATTATCAAATTAATCAATTTATTCCTCTTATTTTCTTTTTTATTAATGAAAAAATTATTTTTAAAAATGAAATATATTCTCATCACATATTATCAATGATAATAATTTTAATAATCAATTTATATGTAATATTAATTTTATTTAATAAAATAAACAAAATTTCTTTTTTTATTTATAATATATTATATGGATATTGTTATAGTTTATGTCTTTCATTAGTTAAATTTATTAATACAAATTATGATATAAGTGTATTTTTAATAGGATTTTTATTTGGATTAAGTCAATTGATATTATCTATAAATGAGATTAATAGTTTTATTGATATTATAAAAAATAATTTTTTATATTGTTTAATAATGATATTCAATTATTTAATTTTTGATTATCTTCATTTTTATGTATTGAAAAAATATACTCCAATTCATACAAAAATTTGTGAATTTTTTTCATTGATTGTTTATTGGTTATATGTAGGAAATTATTATATTTCTGTTGTATTAATAATAATTTTTAACATCATTTCAAGTATGATTTATTTGGAAATTATTGAACTTAATTTTTGTGAATTAAATAAAAATTTAAAAATAAAAATTTGTAATAGAGGTGATTATGAAATGAGTATAGATAGCAAAGAAGTAAATCAAAGTAATTCATCTTTTGAACAATAAATTTTGAAAAAACTTCAAATTATTGAAAGAAAATCATTTCTTTTTAAATTGAAAATAAAAAAATTAAATATTAAATAAAAACTAATTTTTTATGAATAAAAAAATCTTTTTTTTATATTATCCAAATTACAAAATTATGTATATTTTATTTAAAAATGATAAAGATTATATGATATTGTATATAAAATAATATGAATTAGAAATTCAATTTTTTGGATAAAATAATGAAATATGAGAATTAATTTATTTTTAGTTTATTAAAAGAATGCAAATTAATCTATCATTTTTATAAAAAATATTTTATAATAATATTAAACTTTTACTATGTCAATATATATTATTATTTTTCCAAAAAAATAAATATAAATTAATATAATTATGATATAAAATTAAAGAAAAAGAATATATATAACAATTTTTTGATTATTTAAAATTGGAATATCAAAATATTTATTTTCACAGTTAAAAAATAGTATTATATATTAATATTTTTATTATATTATAAATTAATTATTAATAATAATTTATTATTAAAAAATATAATTTATATTATTTTTTGATTCCATATCTATATAAAATGAATAATATTTTTTAAATTCTTAAAAATTATAATTTAAAATTAAAATAAAAAATATGGGG
>Ga0256407_10008952_pt1 | contig 14485 bp, 7 predicted proteins | sample RumenRJG_04DNA_FD_193489 | JGI IMG/M metagenome (GOLD analysis project Ga0256407, IMG submission 193489) | Bovine rumen microbial communities from Lethbridge, Alberta, Canada - RJG_04 | ecosystem: Host-associated > Mammals > Digestive system > Stomach > Rumen | place: Canada: Alberta | collected... | reverse complement strand
AGAGTTCATCTGGAACAGACGGCTGATGCGCTCCTTCTTGCCAGAACGTGGGTTGTAAACATAAGAACCGGCCTTCACGCTACCAGAGTAAACGCGGAAGAATACCAAACGGCCCATGTAGGGATCAGTGGCAATCTTAAAGGCAAGAGCTGATGTAGGCTCGTCCTCGCTGGGCTTACGACCTTCTTCCTCTTCAGTGTTGGGGTTGATACCAGTTACCACCTCAACATCAACAGGAGCAGGCAGGAAAGCACATACATAGTCGAGCAGGGGCTGAACACCCTTGTTCTTATACGATGAACCGCAAATCATTGGGGTGCAAGCCATAGAGATGGTTCCCTTGCGGATAGCAGCGATGATCTCGTCCTCAGTGATGGAGTTAGGATCGTCGAAGTATTTCTCCATAAGAGCCTCATCATACTCGGCAGCAGCCTCGAGCAGCTTGTTGTGCCACTCTTCGCACTCGTCTTTCAGGTCAGCGGGGATTTCCTCAATGTCGTACTCAGCACCCATGGTCTCGTCGTGCCAAAGGATAGCCTTCATCTTGATGAGGTCAACCACACCCTTGAAGTTCTCCTCAGCACCGATGGGCACCTGGATAACAACGGGGTTAGCACCCAGGATGTCCTTCATCTGCTGAACAGTCTCGAAGAAGTCAGCACCAGAACGGTCCATCTTGTTCACGTAACCGATACGGGGAACATTATACTTGTCAGCCTGACGCCATACAGTCTCTGACTGAGGCTGAACACCGTCAGCAGCAGAGTATGTTGCCACAGCACCATCGAGCACACGCAGTGAACGCTCCACCTCAGCGGTGAAGTCAACGTGTCCCGGAGTGTCAATCAAGTTGATTTTAAACTCCTTGCCGTTCCACTTCCAGTTACAGGTAGTGGCAGCAGAGGTAATCGTGATACCACGCTCCTGCTCCTGAGCCATCCAGTCCATGGTAGCAGCGCCGTCATGTACCTCACCAATCTTGTGAGTCTTACCTGTGTAGAACAGGATACGCTCAGAAGTGGTGGTTTTACCGGCATCGATGTGGGCCATAATACCGATATTGCGGGTCAAATGTAAATCGCGATTTGCCATTTCTTTTCCTTTTTATTTTTACCTTTTTACCTAATCATTAGAAACGGAAGTGAGCGAATGCACGGTTAGCCTCAGCCATGCGGTGCATATCCTCCTTACGCTTGAAGGCACCACCCTGATTGTTGAACGCATCCATAATCTCAGCAGCCAGTTTGTCAGCCATAGACTTACCACTGCGCTTGCGAGCAAATGCAATCATATTCTTCATAGAGATGCTCTCCTTACGGTCAGGACGAATCTCAGTAGGAACCTGGAAGGTAGCACCACCGATACGGCGGCTCTTCACCTCGACCTGAGGAGTGATGTTGTCCAAAGCCTGCTTCCAAATCTCCAAAGCTGACTTCTCTTCGTTCTGCATCTTTGCCTTGACATTCTCAAGGGCATTGTAGAAGATTTCATAAGAAATAGACTTCTTACCATCGTACATCAGATGGTTTACAAACTTCGACACTTTCTTGTCGTTGAAGACGGGATCTGGTAAGATCACACGCTTCTTTGGTTTTGCTTTTCTCATTTTTGTTTGTTGTTTTGTTGTCTGCTTGGGGCTGTTCTTTCCTGTTCTTCAACGCTCTCACATGAGCATTTACTCAACCTGTCTCGTAACAATATCTCCAGCAAAACAGTTTTTACTTGTTAACTTAACTCCTTAAAGGCTATAATCTTCTCCGATTATTTCTTAGCCTTAGGACGCTTAGCACCGTACTTAGAACGACGCTGAGTGCGGCTTGCAACACCGGCGGTATCAAGCGTACCGCGGACGATGTGATAACGTACACCAGGGAGGTCCTTCACACGACCGCCACGAACCAGCACGATGCTGTGCTCCTGCAAGTTGTGTCCCTCTCCGGGAATGTAACTGTTGACCTCCTTTTGGTTGGTCAGACGAACACGGGCTACCTTACGCATAGCCGAATTAGGCTTCTTCGGGGTCGTTGTGTAAACACGAACGCAAACCCCACGACGCTGGGGACATGCGTCCAGCGCGGGTGATTTGCTCTTGTCAACGAGCACCTTTCTGCCTTTTCTTACCAATTGTGAAATTGTAGGCATAATTGTTTGATTTTTAAATTATTATATTAATTATATGTATATTCTGTCTGACTGCGCCCCATATTTACAGGCCGCTTTTGGGCTGCAAAGGTACAAACTTTTTGGGAATCCACCTAATTTATAAGATGTGAAAAAGCACTTATCCTGTGAATTTTAACACAAAATAAGTGTTTTTAGATTAATTAACACCACTTATGCCTCTCCTTGCCCCATTGGGAAGGGTGGAATTGCCGGTGGGTCTTGTGTCGGAATGCGGATTTGTCCATACTCGCGCTCATAACGATGAATATTTTCCTGCAAAGCACCCAGCAGACGCTTAGCATGTTCGGGAGCCAGTATGACACGGCTCTTAACTTGCGCCTTACGCACGCCAGGGAGCACTCTGGCAAAGTCGATTACAAAGTCGCTGCTGGAGTGAGTGATAATGGCGAAATTGGCATATTCTCCCTGTGCCACTTCCTGTGGCAACTCCAGTTGCAAATGGTCTTGTTCTTGGTTTTTCTCTTTATTGTCCATATTGTTTCGAATTTTAATTTTATTACTGATTCAGAGGAACGAACTGGAACGTGAAGGTGCGATCCTGATAAGGTACACGATACTTTGGCAGAGCGAGTCCCCAGTTACTCCAACTGTTAGCACCACCCACACCTGTATGTGCACCGTCTATACAGAGATTGGTGTATTTTGACTTGGGCACTTGAGTAGAGTGACGCTGACCCTTCGTTGGTTTCGGTTCGTCAAGGTCTTCTATGGCATAATGGAGGGCTGAGACGGAGAAAGGCTCGACGGCCTCAATACGCATACCCTTACCCTGTGCAGTTGTCTGGTTCCACCACCTGACATCCGACTTCAAGCCATTTTCTTGGGGACGGATATAGGGATAGAACTGTTCGTCGGCTGTCTGGTTATAGATTCCGATACGCTGCGACAACTTACGATCACCATAGTTTTCAATGGGTCCACGACCGTAATAGGCACTGCGCTCCATTTCATAAGGTAACTGCATCACCATACCAAAGCGAGCCATATCCGGCTGTTTCGCGTCTTTGTCGGTCTTCAGCTGTTCTACCACCTTGATTCGGCCGTCGCCGCTGATGTGGTAAGTCAGTGTCAGTTGGGCTTTGACGTCGGGCATGTCATAGACGGCGGTTACCACGACACATGGCTGTGGTTTCTTCACTTTCTCTGCATGGAAGGTCATCAGGTTCAACGTAGGATTCTTCCATACCTTATTATCTTTCTGGAATTGTCCGCCCATATCATTGTCGGTGAGGGCACGCCAGAAGTTAGGACGCAGCACACCGCCCTCGCCAAGAAGTTGACGGTCTGCTACAGTATAGCGTACCATGAATCCCGACACCTTGTTGAACTGGATGTTGACGGCATCGTTCGTTACCGACAGGAGGGTGTCACGCCTACTGTCTTTCACCTTGAGTGAAGGAAGTTTTGCAGTTGCGTTTTGAAGTGCGAGTGTTCCCGGCTTCACCGTCAATTGCTGGTAGGCTACGGTCTGTCCTTTCTGCATCAGCGGTTCTGCGTTCTTGAGTTTATAATCGACGTTCAGCAAGTATTCCCCTGCCCCATCGCAGTTGCCCAAAGGCAATGTCACTTCAACTGTGCCTTGGGGAGCACAACTGATTTGCTCAACTTGTCCGCTTCTTATCACCCGACCGTCGCACAGGAGGGTCCAGTCCATCACATAGTTACTCAGGTCACGGAAGAAATACTCATTGCGGATGCGTAACTTGCCCTGAGTGATATCTACGGGTTCCGTCCAGATATTCTGATACTCATAACCTGTCTCGTACATGTGGGGGTTGGGCACACGGTCCGGACTCACCAGTCCATTACAGTTGAAGTTATTGTCCGAAGGGTCGTATTTGTTATAGTCGCCACCATAAGTATAGATGTCGCGTCCCTGCTTATCCTTACCATGCAATGCCTGATCGACGAAATCCCAGATGAATCCGCCCTGGAACTTCGGATACTTACGCACCAGGTCCCAATACTCTTTCAATCCACCGCCGGAATTTCCCATGACGTGGTTGTACTCACACTGGATGAGCGGTTTCTGTTTCCTGTTATCCTTGGCATATCCCTCGCAATGCCACTGCATCATATACATCGGACAGAAGATGTCCGTGTTAGCTCCCTCACCGGCTGGTTCGTACTGAATAGGACGACTCTGATCCTGTGAAAGTATCCACTGACGGGCAGCAGTGAAATTCTCACTGTCTGCCGTCTCATTACCAAGACTCCAGATGATGACGGAAGGATGGTTGAAGTTCACTGCCACGTTATGCTGGTTGCGTTCTACAATCTGCTGACGGAAGATGGGGTCTTTCGAGGGCGACGGATTCTGATAGAGGAATCCGTGACTCTCCTGGTTGGCCTCGGCACAAAGGTAAATGCCATACTCGTCACAGAGATCATACCACAACGGATCGTCGGGATAATGACAGGTGCGCACTGCATTGATATTGAAACGCTTCATCAACTGAAGGTCTTGAATCATGCGCTCACGGGAAACAACATAGCCACCGTCGGGATCCATCTCATGACGGTTGACACCTTTTATATATATAGGCTTGCCGTTGACGAGCAACTGGGAATCTTTTATCTCCACCTTGCGGAAACCTACTCGTTGCGTCGTCACCTGATGACCATACTCTATCTTCAACGTATAAAGATACGGTGTTTCTGCCGTCCACTTCTGCGGATTGTTTACATGAAGCACTACACCACCCTGCTTAGGCTGTGACTCCTTCCACGACTTAACCGTCTGCGAAGCTACTTCTTTGCCTGCAGCATCAAACAGCGTCAAACGGGCATCCGACTTACCGACAGCCCAAATCTTGACAGCAAGGGTACCGTCCTTATAATTATTAATAAGGTCGGGAGTAATACGAATATCCTGAATGTGTTCCGCCTTATCTTGTGCATAGAGATAGCAGGAACGCCCTACTCCGCTCAGTCGCCAGAAGTCCTGATCCTCATGATAGGAACCATCACACCATCGGAAGGTTTGGAAAGCAATGAGGTTCTCACCACTATGAATATAAGGGGTTACGTCAAACTCGGCTGCCACCTTAGCGTCCTCTGCATAGCCAACATACTGACCGTTGACCCACAGGTAAATGTTAGAGGTGACAGAGCCGAAATGGGCAATGACCTGCTTACCCGTCCAATCGGAAGGAATAGTAATCGTGCGACGGTAAGACCCCACATGGTTGTCCTTGACGGGCACCTCAGGCGGATTGTTCTTGAAATGACCGCGCCACGCAAATCCCACATTCACATATTCAGGGTCGCCATAGCCGTTCAATTCCCAGACACCGGGCACAGGCATGTCCACCCAGTTCTTCGCATCATAGTCCATACGGAAGAAATCCGTTGGCCGCTGGTCGGCATGTTCCACCCAGAGGAAGCGCCAAGTACCGTCCAACGACAGACGATTAGCCTGAGGGAAAGATGTATGCACCGCGTAACGGTTGACCTCATTGACCTGCAGGTCGTGCCACTCCGTCATGGTGGGTTGTTGGGCTATGACAGGCATTGACACTGCCATCACTGCCACCATCATGATTAACAATACTTTCTTCATCGTTCTATTCTCGATTCTTGGTTAATGGAGGACAAAGATAATCATTCTTTTTCATTTCCACAAATTTCATGAAGTTTTTCACTTCGCTTAACGAATTGTTTACAAATTCATGCCGTTTGAACAGACCTCCCAAAAAACTTGATTTTTGGCTTAATGAAGCTACAACATCTTTATGATTCTTTTTTCTTTACATAGATCAGAGAACCTTCCCCTGATCTACTGAAAAACAAAAAAGGATGCACCTGAGTTGGTACATCCTCACTGTCATTTGTCACGTTTGTCATGTGTCATGGTTCAGGCGGCGTGCTTCAAGTAGTACTTTTCCGTCTTGACATAGATTTTCAGGTCGTCTTTGTATTCCACCCACTCTCGACGCTTCCACTGACTCAACAGGTTGCCGCGCTGCTTGACCTCAGGACACTCGGCACGCTCCAGCACATCGTACTCCTCGCGGGTGAATGTGTCGCCCAACTGCTCCAACATACAGGGTACGCCAGGCTTCATGATACGGTTGTCGCGCTCCAGTTTCTCCTTGATGTCCTGTCCCAGCAGACACATCTTGCACCACATATCATAGTCGAACGACCAGGTTATGAATTCCTCAATCTCCTTGGTCCACTTCATGCCGCACATGATGTAAAGCAGTATGCTCTTGCGGAAGGCGATGGCCACAGCACGATAGGAGAACTGCGTGTACGACTCGTTACCCATCATCAACGCACGCTCTTCGGCACGGTCGAGCAGTGCTTCTGCCAGTCGTTTGGCCTGCGGACAGACAATGACACCCTTGGCCGACTCCAGACGCGCCAGGAAGACTGCCAGTTTCTTGTCGAAAGCCTCGTCGTAGTGGCCGAACTTAGGACGTCGCTCCACATCTTCCTTCACAATGGTACAGAGGTTCACGCGCGAGGCGGTACCATTGTCGATATTACCGCCAAGCAGTCCCTTGGCCGTTGCAGGCGTCGTGGAGAACACAATGTTCCAGCGCATCGTTGAGCGTGACTTGATGGACTGCGTGCCAACGCGCTCCTGACCGTAGACATCCGCATCGAAGTCACGACGGATAATCTGGGTCACCTCCGACGTAGAACCGCCCGACACCTTCTTCAACTGCTCTACCTCGTCCATTCGGGTGAAGAGAGCCTTGTCGCCGGCACGCTCGGCATCCTCCATACGCTGACAGAGGGCGGCATTGGTCATGTCGGCATCCACTATCTGCACGCAGATGTCCTTCGGGCGCTCGGGTTTCTCGGCATTGGCGCTCTTCTGGTTGGTGGCGTCAGCCCAGTCCTTCTCCTTCGCACGGGCCATCTTGTCGCGCAACTCGATGGGTTTCAGGATGTGGTCGATGGGCTCCTTGATACACGACTTACCGATAGACATTGCAGCCACCAGTCCGTCGATGAGGGTCAGCTCCGTCTGGGTGTTGTTCCAGTACTCTGCCTTCAGACCGCCCGTATAGGTGGCGAAAGCCGGGAATACGCAGGTGGCGATGGCGGGCTGATAACCCTTGGGAGCCTTCGAGATGCAGAGGCGTACAGGAGCTGGCAGTCGCTCGGGCATCACGGGCTGGCGCATCAGCGACTCCGCGTCCTGACCGTTCTCAATGTTCACACGTGCACGAGCCAGCGTCACGGCCGTCTGAATCTTCTGGGGCATCGTCTTCGACTGCTGGCGACGGCAAGCACTCTCGATGGTCGCGTTCACACGCTGCTGCTCCTCACCGTAGTTGGGCAACACATGCTGAATCCAGCGTGAGTCGTCGTTGCAGATGTAGCGCAGATGGCAGGCCATCGTGTAGATGAAGGCATTGCGCGAGCCATGGACGGGAATACCACCCAACTGGTCGGCCAGCTCCTCGACGATGTAGTCGTAAGGGATGCCCATGTAGTCGGCGGGGTAGTCAACGGGAGCAATTTTGCGCTCGTCGGATGTCGGCGCATTTTTGCGCTCACATGACCCCGGCCCATTTTTCGACTCGGCTGACGACGGCTCAATTTTGCGCTCACGTCCGTCAATGGTCAGTCCGCGGTCGAGGTAAGCCTGCTGGCGGGCTTTCACCTCATCCTCGGGCAACTCGGCATACCATTTCTCGCTAAGGTACAGGCGCGACTTGCTGTCGGTGATGTAGATCATGCGCTCAGGCGAGCAGCAGTCCTCGTCGAAGGCGACACCCAGTGCCTGGCAGTAAGCCTCCTGCGCCTCACGGATGGTCATGCCCATCGGGATGCGGATGTCGATGTGCAGCTTGCCCGAGGCTGAATAGTCCATGTGCAGCAGCTGGTCTTTCCACTCGCCCTCCTCAGTATTAAGAAGGTACGCGCGTGAGATGGCACCCTCCACCTGCTCGGCATCGTCAATGTCGACGCACGTCTGCCAGGTGAATGCCTCGGGGATGATGGACGCCTGGCTGCGGCGGTCGTCCTTGAAACGGAAGTAGTGCGGGCAGCGGAAGGGCAGGTTAGCCTTCAGCTCTCGACGCTCATCAGAGTCTTTGGCCTCGCGGATGCTTGCCACCAGCTGGGCCAGTTCGTCACGCTCAGTCAGCTCGAGATACTTTCCGAGTGACTGCTCAAACACCCTGCCCTTGCTCTTGGGAGCGTTCATGGCAGGATTCATACACACTTTGCTTTTCACAAAACTTTCTTTACATTTCATAATAATTGAATTTAAGTTTAACAATAAATTTGACAATGCAAAGATAATAATAAAAATAAGGTATTACAAGCCTTTCAGCCAATAATACCTTCTATTTTGGATTTCGGAAAATTTCGGAAGAAGTTAGGAAAAGTTTTGGAAACTGCTAGGAAATTTTTGGACGTTTTAGGAAAAACTAGGAAATTTGCTCTATGAAAAGCGGACTGAAGTAGGCATAGATTTCCTCGCATACCGACCTGTTGGCGGCTTCTTTCCAGTCGTCATGAGGATTACTAATCCATTCGTGCCACGAGCGACTGTCCTCTTTGACGTTATAGTCACCGCTCTTCCTCACCGTATCGATGCCCTTGTCTGGTATCATCGAAATAATCAGGCGGTCAAACTTGTTGGCGATGTTCGTCATCAGCAGTCCCTCGTCCAGCATCACTTTCATCACCAGCGCCCACGTCCAGTTCTCATCGTTCTCAACTCTGGCGTTTATCTCGCGAATGATCATCACCAGTCGCTCGGCTTTCTTGCCCTTACGGAATTTGGGGGAAATCGTGGTAGGCAGGTCCTGCAAGTCTTTCAGTCGCTCCACTTCGTTACCCGTGTTCAACCGACAGGCAACCATCTCGCCCAGTTCGGTATTGCCCTCGCGTTCGGCCCACGTGGTTATCAGCGTGCGATAGGGGCGACGCTTGGCTTCCGTACGCTCCTTCAATCCCTGTTCCACTACAAAATCGACGGGGATTGGTGTCAGTCGTTTTTCTGTATCGTTCATCTCTTCGTGCGCGTACATTTTAAAACAGTTTGTCCTCATCGGGAGCGGGCTCGTAATGCTCCTTACGGGCGTTCAGCAGGTCGATGATGTGCTGCTCCCAGCCGTCGGGCGTCTCAAACTTGATGAGCAAGGCGTCCCTGTCAAAGACCGATTCGTAAATCAGATGCTGGTAGTGCAGTTCTTTATAGACCTCGTCCACGGAACCGCGCGCATAGAAATAGAAGCCTGAGGAGACATAGCTGCGGGCCAGCAGATGCTCGTGCGTGCCGTCGAAAGAGATGCTGACCTCATAGACATTCTCGTCAATCAGATTGCCATCCTCGTCCTTCATCAACTCGCCTTTCTCGTCACGCGCCTTGTCCCAGACGACCTTGACACCCAGCAGGCTCAGCCGTTCCCAGAGATAGGCAAACTCCACGGGCTCCTCTTGCTCGAGGTCATACTTCACCATCTCGGCCAATGCATGTAGCCCTACGCGAGGGTCGCTCTCGTTGCACACCACACGGCAGTCACCCAGTTCGGCCTCAGTGGCCAGCGCACCTGCAGCCAACTCACCACCTTCGTCGAGCATCGCATACTGACTGGCTTCGAAAATGCCATATTCGCTGTCATCCCAAACGGTCATCGTGGCAATGTGCCTGCCTATACGTCCCCCTGCATAGATGATGTTATAGGGGGCGTTGAGCTTCAAGATTTTACTGTTCATCGTTGTCTTCTGATTTCTATCCAGCTGCAAAGATACGCAATAATTCCGACATCGCCAAAAATCTGCGACACCCAAACATGACAATTATGACAAATGACACCGTCAGATTTTAACTAGCGAGATTCCCAAAACACCTCAAATTATGGCCATACTTAATATAATATATAATATTATATAAGTATGAAGTTATTTCGCACTTTTTCCAAAAATTCGCCCTCTCAGAAAATGACACCGTCATTTGTCACGTTTGTCATGCTCCCGAGCCGAATTTTGCTCCCAGGGGAGGAAAAAAATTTTCTCTCGCCTAGTAGCAAAAACTGCCGTAAACACCCCTTTTCCCACATGACAATTGCCTCCCCGAAAACGACCATCTGCACCCGTTTTCCCGCGCTCCAACCGCCCTTTTCCGCTATCTGAGCCCCATTTCGTCCATCTGCTGCCCTTTTTCCGCTCGGCCTTGCCGCTTGCTCCCTCTCGAAAATGACAAATGACAAATGACAGCGTCATTCTTCCTACCACAACAAGGAGAAAGGAAAAACGCCGCTACAATGTTTCATGCAGCGGCGCTTTTCTATTGAATGATAAATTACTTCTCGTCAAGAACGGGCTCCTCAGCGAAATCGAGGACGTTCTTCTTGTTAGCCTGCATGCGCTCGTACTCTTCCTTTGAGCCGACAATAATCTTCTCGAACTCACGGAGACCAGTACCGGCAGGAATCAGGTGACCGGCAATCACATTCTCCTTCATGCCGTCAAGGTTGTCAACCTTACCACGGATAGCGGCTTCGTTAAGCACCTTGGTCGTCTCCTGGAAGGAGGCTGCCGACATGAACGACTTGGTCTGCAATGCGGCACGGGTGATACCCTGCAGAATCTGAGTAGAAGTTGCGGGCACTGCATCACGCACCTGAACAACCTTCAGGTCACGACGCTTCAGCATAGAGTTCTCGTCGCGCAACTTGCGGGCTGTGACAATCTGACCCTTCTGCAGATTCTCGGAGTCGCCGGCATCGACAACTACCTTCTTACCCCAGATACGGTCGTTCTCCTCTGCAAAGTCGAGCTTATCGACAATATCGGACTCGAGGAACGAGGTGTCGCCCGGATCATTGATCTGAACCTTACGCATCATCTGGCGAACGATAATCTCGAAGTGCTTGTCGTTGATCTTCACACCCTGCAGACGATAAACGTCTTGAACCTCGTTGACGATGTATTCCTGGACAGCCGTCGGACCCTTAATGGCCAGAATATCGGCAGGTGTGATAACACCATCGGAAAGCGGTGTTCCGGCACGAACAGCATCGTGCTCCTGTACCAGAATCTGCTTAGAGAGCGATACAAGATACTTACGCTGCTCACCTGTCTTAGAGGTAACGATAATCTCGCGGTTACCACGTTTCACCTTACCCATAGTTACCTCACCGTCAATTTCAGAAACGATAGCAGGGTTAGATGGGTTACGAGCCTCGAAGAGCTCGGTAACACGGGGCAGACCACCGGTGATATCACCACCCTTGGCTGCTGCACGTGGAATCTTCACGAGGGTCTCACCAGTCTTAACTGTCTGGCCGTCCTCAACGACTACGTGACCACCTACAGGGAAGTTATAGGTACCGATTACCTCGCCATCAGCTCCGATGACGTCACAGGTTGGAACCCTTGACTTGTCTTTCGACTCAGTAACAATCTTCTCAGTCAAACCGGTTGTATCGTCGGTCTCGGCACGGAAGGTAATACCCTCAATGACATCATGGAACTTCAATGTACCAGCATATTCTGTAACGATAACGGCATTGAATGGATCCCACTGGGCAACCTTATCGCCTTTCTTCACAGTATCACCAGACTTGAAATAGAGAGATGAACCGTAAGGCACGTTGACAGTAGAGAGCACTATCTTGGTGTTAGGATCAACGAAACGAGCCTCACCCAGACGGCTGACTACCATCTCGCACTCACGACCGTCTTCATCGAACGGAACGGTACGAACCTCTTCGAGTTCGATAACAGAATCGTTCTTTGCCACGATGCTTGCATTGGCGGCTGCATTGGCAGCCACACCACCGGCGTGGAACGTACGAAGTGTCAGCTGTGTACCAGGCTCACCGATGGCCTGTGCAGCGATGACGCCGACAGCCTCACCCTTCTGAACCATACGGCGGGTTGCCAAGTTACGTCCATAACACTTGCGGCATACACCATGCTTAGACTCGCAGGTAAGTACGGAACGAATCTCCACACTCTCAATAGGAGAGTCTTCGATTGCCTGTGCAATAGGTTCGGTAATCTCCTCACCGGCAGCCACTATCAATTCACCTGTAGAAGGATGGATAATATCATGTACGGATACACGACCGAGGATGCGCTCATACAATGTAGAAATGGTCTCATCACCATTCTTGAGGGCGGTGCAAACCAGTCCGCGCAGCGTACCGCAATCCTCCTCGTTGATAATCACATCGTGAGAAACGTCAACAAGACGACGTGTCAGATAACCGGCATCGGCAGTCTTCATAGCGGTATCGGCAAGACCCTTACGGGCACCGTGAGTAGAGATAAAGTACTCAAGCACTGACATACCCTCCTTGAAGTTTGACAGAATGGGGTTCTCAATAATCTGTGCACCTTCGGCACCGGCTTTCTGAGGCTTTGCCATCAGACCACGCATACCGGAGAGCTGACGAATCTGGTCCTTACTACCACGGGCTCCTGAGTCAAGCATCATGAATACGGCATTGAATCCCTGGTCGGCCTCGGTCATTTCTTTCATCAGGACATTGCCAAGGTCGTTATTAATATGTGTCCAGGTATCAATAACCTGATTGTAACGCTCATTATCGGTAATGAATCCCATGTTGTAGTTCTCGGTAATCTGACGAACTTCCTCGTTACCCTTCTCAACCAGTGCCTTCTTTGACTCTGGGATGATAATGTCGTCAAGGTTGAACGAAAGACCTGCCTCGTAAGCCATACGGTAACCAAGGTTCTTGATACCGTCGAGGAACTCACAAGCCTCAGCGAAACCTACGTTCTTGATAACATCAGCAATGATGTCACGCAGACTCTTCTTAGAGATGATACGGTTGACATAACCCACCTCCTTCGGGATGATGCCGTTCACGATGACACGACCGACAGAGGTTTCAACCATACGCTTGCAAGGTTTGCCGTCAACGATATCGTCAACAACCACCTTCACCTGAGCGTGCAGGTCACACTTGCCCTCGTTGTGGGCAATGATGGCCTCCTCGGGACCGTAGAATGTCAGTCCCTCGCCCTTTGCTCCCGGGCGAATCTTTGAGATATAGTAGAGTCCGAGCACCATATCCTGTGAAGGAACGGTGATAGGAGCACCATTGGCAGGATTCAGAATATTGTGACTCTGAAGCATCAGAATCTGAGCCTCCAGAATAGCCTCGTTGCTCAATGGAAGGTGAACAGCCATCTGGTCACCGTCGAAGTCGGCGTTGAATGCCGTACATGCCAACGGATGCAACTGAATAGCCTTACCCTCGATCAGTTTTGGCTGGAAGGCCTGGATACCCAGACGGTGCAGTGTTGGTGCACGGTTGAGGAGCACTGGATGACCTTTCATCACATTCTCCAGGATATCCCAGATGACGGGCTCACGACGGTCAACAATCTTCTTGGCCGACTTCACCGTCTTCACGATACCGCGCTCAATGAGCTTACGGATGATGAATGGCTTATACAGTTCGGCTGCCATCAACTTAGGAAGACCGCACTCACCCATCTTCAACTCAGGACCAACGACAATAACCGAACGGGCTGAGTAGTCTACACGCTTACCCAACAAGTTCTGACGGAAACGTCCCTGCTTACCTTTCAGTGAGTCAGAGAGTGACTTCAAAGGACGGTTACTTTCGCTCTTGACTGCGCTTGACTTACGGCTGTTGTCGAACAAAGAATCGACAGCTTCCTGCAACATACGCTTCTCGTTACGGAGAATGACCTCAGGAGCATGAATCTCCATCAATCTCTTCAGACGATTGTTTCGGATAATAACACGACGATAGAGGTCGTTCAAATCGGAAGTGGCAAAACGGCCACCATCCAGTGGTACCAATGGGCGCAGCTCAGGAGGAGTAACAGGGATGATCTTCATAATCATCCACTCAGGACGGTTAATGCCCTTCTCAACACTTGAGCGGAATGCCTCGACAACCTGCAGGCGCTTCAGCGCTTCGTTCTTGCGCTGCATAGAAGAGTCGCTGTTAGCACGGTCGCGCAGCTCGTATGACAAAGAGTCGAGGTCAAGACGAACCAACAGATCATAAATGGCCTCAGCACCCATCTTGGCAATAAACTTATTGGGATCACTGTCGTCCAGATAGTCGTTCTCGGGGGCAATCTTGTTCTCTACGATTTCATTGTACTCCTCCTCAGAGAGCAGGTCGTACATATTAGAACCCAGGACATCATTGCCTTCTGAATCCTTCTTGCCTGCCAACACACCTGGCTGGATAACTACGTAGCGCTCGTAATAGATGATGGCATCCAGTTTCTTGGTGGGAAGACCAAGCAGATAACCAATCTTGTTCGGCAGACTACGGAAATACCAAATATGTGCTACGGGCACTACCAGCTC
>Ga0256407_10008951_pt1 | contig 14485 bp, 9 predicted proteins | sample RumenRJG_04DNA_FD_193489 | JGI IMG/M metagenome (GOLD analysis project Ga0256407, IMG submission 193489) | Bovine rumen microbial communities from Lethbridge, Alberta, Canada - RJG_04 | ecosystem: Host-associated > Mammals > Digestive system > Stomach > Rumen | place: Canada: Alberta | collected... | reverse complement strand
CAAACAGTCCGAAAAATTGGTAAGAATTTAGAAGAATTTTTGACCTTTACAGACGCAGATGGTAATACTCCAGATGCTTATATTGGTGTTGAACCAATGCGTTTTCATTTGTTAGAAAGTGAAAAGGTCATATTAGAAAAAATGAAGCCAATCGTTAAGAAATTGGCTTCGGATTTTAAATTTGTTCGTGTTGATTTATATTCAATAAACGGACAAGTTAAATTTAGTGAATTGACCTTTAGTCCTTGTAGTGGAAAATTAGTTATGGCATATATTTAATTCCCATTTTCAAGTCATCAATATAGAAGTTAGATTTTATATTTAAATTATTTTCCAACCAATTTAAAGTATTACTATAAGGGGCTAAGTTGATTATACCTGTTTTTGTATAAGTTGAACCATCAGTACACGTTGCTATTGCAGTTGCATTATTCCATATAGCACCATATTCATCGGAGAGATTCGTTCTATTAACACCAAATGTAAATATAGGATTTGATACACCTGATACATTATGATTTGTTAATGCTGTGGTTGCAGCAGAAAAATCAATATGACCATCTAATACAAAGTATTCATAACTATCTTGCATATTAAAGTGTCTTATAATACCTGTACGAGATAAACTTCCCTGTCCATCTACGTGATTTAAATAAAGAGTTTGTGTGGTACCAGTTACCATAGAATTTACACCAGCAGACATCATATAAGTAAAATTAGTTGCTGTTAATTCTTGTTCATCATAAGAACCCAAAAACATAGCACCACTGGTTTTATTATTTCCAGATACATAATTTCCACCCTTTATACCAACACCAATATAATAAGTAAACGGTTGAAGTGTTCCTGTTACAGAAATACTATTTATGGCTTTACTTATATCGTATGGTATATTAAAATCATCAAAATAAGGATGAGGTGGATATATCGGTGCTCCCCAAGTATAATTAAAACTTGTATAGTGTGGCTCAAACATTGTATTTTGTACACTAACTACACCACCAAAATTATACCTTAATTTATTAGTATCGGTTGTAATAGCACTATAATTATTTAAATTCCAAAATACACCACCATAAGCACCCAAATGTATTCCAGCAGCATCATCTTCATATTCATATCCGTCATAGTATTGATGTGCCCAGTTATTTGAATTAAGATTCACATCTGGGTTAGTTTGCATTGAATAATAATATGGAGTTCCATGTGAATCATTAAAAGCAGTTATAACTTTAGTTCTAGCATCACTAGCATCATTATCAGTATCATTATCAGTATAATTAACCCACCTCGGCCAATCTGAACCACCATATAAAGGATGGGAAAATGCACTTGCTAAAGTGTTGTTGATTGATATATCTCTATTTGGGTATACAGTTATATCTGCTTCCCAGGGACTTAACAATCTATTACCATTACTGCCTTCAAACACTAATGGTGAATATGTATTATGACTATTTTTAATAATTGGGAAACGAATCCCGGTATATTGCGAATTAACTCTAAACTTCATAATTTATACAAAATATAGAACACCACGGGTTGAACCAGCTTGTGAAGCACTAACGATTGCAGTAATTGTATTATTACCAGATATATATCCATCGTGATTGGCAGCTTTAATAACATCAGTAATGTCAGCAGATGTACCAGCACCATTACCAATAGAAAGTTGTGTTGGTGAAATTTGTACAAAAGAACCAGCAGCAGCACCGTGATTATTTATTACAACACCATCAGGAGTAATTTCAGTATAAGCGGTTATAGAACCATTTGTACTAGATGTAGTAAATGAGGTAGCAGTTATATTACCAAACATACCATTACTTGCACTTATAACATTATCCCAAGTAGTAAGTTTTCCATTTCTTACAATTTTATTATTATATAATTGTAATTGCGATTGATGAGTATTATGAATGACAATCACTGGTCCATCTGAATCTATTTCTACTTCACCTTCACCTTCATTTTCGGTTAATATGTAAACTTGTTTGGCTTCGTCTTCACCTAAAGTAATGTTATTTTCTAAATTTATAATTACCTTATTATCTGCAGTAGTAAAATTAATGTTATCACCAGCATCAAAATTAACATTACGTCCAGTAAATACTGTATTATCTACACTAATTGATGATATACCACCAGCAAATGAAGATGTGCCATATCCAGTAATTACATTATTTGAACCATTGAAACTTGTAGTAAAAGCGATTGTACTCTTATTAGTATTTACCCAAGCACTAGCTGCAGAACCAGCATTAGCTGATGTAATTAAATCTCCAGTTACAGAAATAGTATTATTTGCAGTTGAAATATAATCACCTGCTTGATATGTAGTTCCTGCGGCAGTGATAGATAATACACCATTAGTATCATTCTTGAAACCAATACCTTGACCAGCACTCAATTTTACTGCAGACAAATTAAATGTTGCTGTATTTGTAATACCATTACCAAATGCGGAAAGATTAGTTAATGAAGAAAGACTTACATTACCAGCACTGAAATCTCTAGCACTAATAACATCATTTTTAATTACTAATAAATTCTTATGAGATGTTACTGAATAAGCACCAGTTGTACCACCACCAATTACAAATTGTGCATTTGGTTCAACTTCGTTATAACGGCCTATCATAAAACTATTACCAGATAAGCCTTGACCAAAAGCATATTGTCTATCAGCGGTTAAATTATTATGTTCACCAATAGAATAAGAATAATTACCATTTATATCAGAATAATCACCAATACCACAAGAAAATCTACCGGTTATATCTATATTACTTCCTGCAGCAAAAGTACCTTGACCACCAATTACCTTACAATACTCGCCAAAAGCAAATGATGCATTACCTATATTAATTGAATTTGCTGTACTATATGTACCTAATGCTAAACCATATTTGTTGTATTCACAACTGTCTTGATGTAAACCAATTACAAGATGTCCATCTTCTTCACCAGTTTCCAAACCATAGCCAGCTTGAAGATCCAAACGAGCAGAATGAGAACTAACCCAAGCACTAGCAGCTGCACCACTATATGCTGAACTAAACAAATTATCTACAGTGTCAGATTTTGAAGCACCACTCAAATTTGTAATGTAAGCAGTTGTAGCAGTTGTTTTAGTTGAACTAATGTTATTAGAAGTTAAATTCGTAGAAGAAAGATTAGTGAATTTGGCACTATTACCATTAGCTGTCAAAGCTGTTACATTTGTTGCTGAAATGTTTGTAGAAGATACATTTGTAAATTCAACATCTGCACTTGTAGAAATTGTAATTTCAGGTTTATTTGTATCTTCAGTAACAACTATGTTCTTACCTGGATGGACTGCTCCTTTAGCAGACAAATATGTATTAGATATATCACCTGTTAATGTTGCTAACATTGTGTTAATTTCATTAACACTATAATAAGGCTCCATTGAAGCAATAGGGTTAGTAGACCAAGAAGAAGTACCTGAATCATACTGATAATATGTTTGTTTATTGCTATGTTGTTCGTCAATAAGAACTTTAACTATATCTTTATCAGTGACATGTAAACTATCTCTGTCTGCTAGATAATCTGCGTATGAACCATACACAGCGATAACATCTTTTCCAGCTTCAAGTGCATCAATTTGGTCTTTTAATGTTTGTTCTACTGCTTCAGCTCTAGTTTCTTCAGCTGCTATATTATTTGCTAATTCATTTTCTTTATCTTTAGCACGAGTTTCTTCTTCATTAACATCAGCTACTCTATAAGTAATTTCATGTGTCAAATCATCACGCAAATCACCGATTAAACCATCTAATCGTGCTTCTTCAGCAGTTGCTCTTGTTTCTTCTTCATTAACATCAGCAATTCTATTACTTGTTTCTTGTTCTATCTTTTGGTCTAATGCTTGTTCAGCCGCTGTGGCTCTAGTTTCTTCTGCAGCCACGGCATCTTTCCAATCTTGTGTACTGGAGTCAATGGCACTTGCAAGATAAACATCTCTGGCACTTAATGGATTTAATGTATATTTCTGTAACCAAGAACCATCAGCTACTGTCTGTCTATTCCATTTACTTGGAATTCTACTAGCATCAGCACTTAAACCTTGTACTACTGAATCAGCCATACACAATCTCCAAACAAATTAACCTTGAAGAGAATTATAGAACACGATAATGGCAGCTGCCAAGTCCAATGTGGAACGGTCACGGGAATCTTCATTGATAATCATACCGTAAGCCTTACCAGAACAGACTTTCTTCAATTCTCTGCCATCCCAAGCAACATATTTGCCATTTTCATTTCTCTTAATCATTTTCTTATTTTCAACTGTAGCAGCAATCGTTCTACAAGCACCACGAATGGTTCCTTCCCAGTTCTTAATCTGGTCAATCATAGAACTTAGTTCCTTAGAGTTGTTACAGTTGTCAGCGTATGCGTCCTTAATTGAATTTATGGTAGAAGTCGCAATTTCAACCTGAGGCTTGATTAGTTCGTGGACTAATTCACGAGGGTTCTTTCCGTCTTCACCATTTTCTTCGCCAGTAGCATCTTTATCTGCTACTTCTTTGTTAGTTTTTTCAACTTCTTTTTCCATATCTTCAGCAGATTTTACTTCAGTTTCTGCTTCTTCGTTAAGCATAGCCAAATTATCTACGATACTGTAAAATTCTTCTTTAATCATTATAAACCTCTTTATGTATTTATAACAAAAGGGACCTTTTGGGTCCCTTTCTTAAATCTATGTTAGTTTGTTTAGATTTCTTCGCAAGTTACATATTTGGCAGAGTCCAAATCGTCTTGTCCCCAATGGCATTTAGCAGCAAGACCAAGAGCGAAGTCTGCGGTAGAAGCGTGGAAACGATTACAACCAGCATCTCTCAACAATCCACGGAAAATAGCATCAGATTCGTCACGGGTAAATAGTCCGAAGCCCTTATTACCATATAACGCATCGTGAACTACGCCAGCAAGATTATACAAATCGTTTTTCTCGTCCCAGGATTTCAAAAACCATCTGAAAATTCTTGGAACAGAAAGACCATCGCATTTAAAACCTTTGGCGAATGAAAATTTTACATATTTTCTTTCACCACGGTAATCAAGCATTAAGATTATTGATGCATCATTCTTTAAAGTATGTAAATCACCTTTGGTAGTCCAGTTGAATTTTTCGGCTGTTTCGCCTTTTACACTAACTGACATGATTTTACTCCTTAAAACAAGAACACAATCATATCATCAACATCACAAATTTAGTTTACTATATATTTATGAGTTTTGTTAGGTATTTTCTTGTGCGGTATAGAAAAATTCTTCAGGTGTCGCATAAGTAATGGCATCTGCTGAATCCAACATATCTTCATATTTCTTTAATCTTTCTTCTGTTAAGAAAGCATCAGTTTCTATGGTCTTTAGAACAAGTTTAGCTTCTCTAAATGAACCTGTTTGAACAAGTGAAATAACTGCCATTAGTTTTTGTGCGATTTCCAATGGAGTAACAGTTTGGAAATCAGTAAAGATACATTCTTCACGGAATAATGAAATGAAATCACTACCTACAGAAATGTTATAATTAACTTCGCCTGCTACACCATCTATTGCATTTATTTTATCTACATTTTGATTTAATTCTCGTTTAAATCTATCTAAAGAAACAAGTTTTCTTTCTTCTTCAGGTTTAGAAACTTCTATGAAATCATAAACTTTATGATTTTCGTAATCTTCTATGATATATGGTGCTTCTTTAGTCCACCAATCTTTATTCATATAAACTACTTTACCATCTACTTCTACAATTCTGCTTACATATTTCATACCAATTTCCTCAGTGAAGATACAATCATCTTCTAATATTCCTGATTTGTTTAACATTTCTTTGGCAAATTTCATATTATCAAATCTGCCAATGAATTTAAAATTTCCTTTATTTAGAACATAAATCATTTTAAGCTCCCATCAAAACTTCATACTTGTGGTCAGTACTTAATGTTATTCCATTTAAATCTGTTGAAGTTCCATACATTTCATCAAAATAACTACTACGATTAAATGATGATAGTTTAGCTTTCATATTGTCTGTTTCATCTGTCACTGGACTATTTTGTTTGTTTACAAAATACTTAGTTTCTCCAATGCTCGTTACTTTGTAAAATCCCTTACCTTGCCATCCCTCAGAACCAGCATCATACCAAATGTCATCAGTAGCAAAATAAATATCATCTACTGATACTGTACTTATATTTGGAGCAGAAGTAATTTCAGCTTTAATTGTCATTTGTGTATTACAACTATAAAATCTATTTTTTACAAAAATACTGCCAGTTGTATTTCCAGTATATTTAAATATAGTACCTTCTTGTGGTTCTGAAGAAATAATGTTAGTATAATTACTTTGTTCAGATACCAAAATTGCATCACCAGATTTTACAAATGCACCCGTAATACCAAGTTCACTTGCTGGACCACTATAATAACCTACTTCTCCATTATTTGCTGCAAGCATCCAAATATCTTTATCTGTAATTTCGCCTCTATAAGTAAATGCTAATTTACATTTATAAATGTGATTTGTTTCAAATTTGTTTGATGCTCCAGTGTATTTAGCATAATGATTAAGAGAATTAACAGATAACATATCAGTTTCACTCGGTTTAAAACCATCATAAGTTAATGACGATACATTATAAGGGTCATTAGGAACATTTATATTTGCAGTTGTATATCCTACAATACCAAGAATACCACCATTTCTGTAATAATAATGATTGTTATTATTATTTGCGTGTTTTATTTTAATAAAGTATTTTTCAAATCGTTTTAACGAAAAGGTACCAGTATCTAAACCAGTCAAATCTATTGTAACATAATTATATGTTATACCACCTATTTCTTTTGTTGTAATAGATGGTGTATTTGAATACAGTATTTTTTTATAAACACATATACCACTTTCATGTATAACATAAATTTCAGTATTACCAGTACCAACAAATGTAGTAGCGACTTGTAAAGTCTTAATCTCTACAGGTGTGGGTGATGTATTTTGACTGACAACCATCCAAACATCATTTGTAGAATTATCTTCAGTTAGTGTATATGGTATAACTATATTATTTTGTGTTGCAACTGAACCAGTATCAAGAAAAGAACCACCTGCTTTTGAATAAACTCTACAACCAGCATACGAAAATTCACCTTTAGTGTTATCGTATCTAGTATCAGATATACTTTCCGTTTGTTTGTACTTATTAATTAAATCGGTTATAGAAACTTCATTCTTATTAGTGACAGTTTGGTTTGTTATACGATAAGAAGGTAATACATCATTAACAATATATGAAAAATCTGTATAATGGTCTAAACTACTTGTAACATCTACACCATTCTTCATTACCTGAACTGAAAATTTTTGTGTATTGCTATCACCATCTATAATAAGTGTACAAGTGCTATCATAAGGAACATACCCTTCTTTTTCCCAAATGAGTGTAGTTCCGAAATATATCTTGGCAACTGGAATGTTACCGAAATACATTTCAGGAATATGTTTATTTCCAAATAAGAATTTATCTAACATTCACTAACTCTCTAATATAATATGTAAGATACCATCATCTGTTAGTCCGTCGGTAGTATTAGCAGTTACGGCAGGAATTAAGAAACCAACTTGATTGCCATTGTGTTGAACTTGAACTAACTGGTCATTAGTTGTATTTGGGCTGATGTTAATTTGTGTAGTATGACTGTTCGCATCATCTACCTTCAATGCCAACGGTCCGCTACTTCCAAGTCCGATACGTCCATTTCCATTAACATTTTCTCTAGTAATCTTTAAGAACTGCGTGTCAAAGTTACCTCCTCCGCTTACAACAAGCTCGCCAGATACTGTTCCACCAGATAATGGAAGATAAGCACTTAGACCAATATCACTCCAACCTGTTGTAGTTAAAGCATATTGTTTTGTCCCAGTAATTGTATTAGATGAACTTGTTACAAATGTGGCAGAATCAGTTTCATATTTAGCAGTAGTTAGATAATTACTCATATCTTCTTTCTTTTGGTATCTACCATCGGCTTCAGTCTTTGAATAGTAGTTTGAGGATAATGGCATCCAACCTGTTGTAGTACCTGGGCCAGTTAATGTTGAATAAATTAAATAATTATTATTTAAAACAGTTTGTGTTGTATCTGGTTTGGTTACAAATGTTGCAGAATCATTGGCATATTGTGCAGTTCCTAATTTTGCTGAAACTTCATCCCATCTAGCACTAGCAGCCGTTAATGTATTAACATTAGTTGTGATACTTATTGGTGCATAATCTTCATCAGCACTAGATTTTGTTAGGAATGTTCCACTAACATCACTAAATGCAGTGGTATCTAGTTTACTAGAAACTGATGTTATAGCATTATACGCGGTTTGTGATAAACCTAGTTTACTATTATCCGCATTACCTTGTCCAGTTAATGTTTCATCGTGTATAACTTGTGTCATTCCACCACCTGGAAGAGTTAATACCTTCCAACCGGTAGTAGTCATTACATAATTTGTATCTTGTGTAGTTACATTACTACTTGTAACATACTTAGCAAATTCAGTAGATAACTCACCTGCACCACTGGTTTCGGATTTTGTGTAATAGTTTGTTAGTGATTGGTGAGCAGTCAACCATTTTCCTGCTGCACTATATGCAGTCAAAACATTATAAGATGCTTCCCAATTACCACTTGCATTAGCATAAATGGATTTATCCAATTTACCAGTTATATCATTAGCAACAAGATAGTTACCTGTTGGTTGATAAGTTGTACTAGCTTCACTTTTTGTTAAGTAGTCTTCCATATCAGTTTTAGTTTGATATATAGTAGAAGCTACACTAGAATCCAATTTCGCAGAAACTTCGTTCCAACTTGCACTAGCACCTGTCAAGTTGTTTACAGTAGCTGTAATTGTCTTTGGAGCATAATCATTGTCGGCACTTGTCTTTGTTAGGAATGTAGCACTATCACTAGCATAAGTAGCTTTTTCTAAATATGTTTGTTCAGCTGCAGTAGTATCTAATTTATCACTTACTTTATCCCAATTACCACTTGAAGATTTTAATGTATTTACGTCACCAGTAACACTATTTGGAGCATATAAAGTATCTGCACTTGTTTTTGTTAATTTAGAACTTACTGCTTCAATTTGTTCTTTATATGCTTGTGCAATACCAACATTCCATTGTGAAGTTACTGAACTATCTTTTGTAGCAACAATACCATCATAACCACTTAATGTTGTATCAGTAACAGTTGGTTGAGCAGTTAATTCCAAAGTCCATTTTATATTATTACCATCTTCTGCAGATGCAGCGAGAATGTTACTATCACCTACTAAAACTGTTCCCTTAATAGAACTTACACTAGAAATAGCTGATAATTGTTCTTGTGTTAAATTATCTTGTTTACTTCCAAAGGCTGTTTCTAATGCTTCTTTACTACTTGTTTCTGTTTTCTTGTAGTACAAAGAAAAATCACCACTAACTGCTTTCAAAGCATCTATATCAGCCGTTGTAGATAAAGGAGCATATAATGTATCAGCACTAGATTTTGTTAAATAAGTTTGACTTGCGTGTTGTGTAGTTTCATAACTAGCCATTCCGGCCGTAGTTTGATAATTAGCACTATCTGTTAAATCAGATACTTTAGTTGGTATTGGTTGATTTAATTTTTCAACGGCTTCAGTTGTTAAACTAATTGTATTATTGGTGTTATTAACACTAACATATCCTTCACCAGTATAAGTTTTACCTTCTCCACCACCTCCTCCAGCAGTACGAACTGCAGAAAGTGTCAATGATAGATTTTCCACTTCTTCATTTGTTAATGAAACCGGATAATTTGTAACTAATTTATTTAAATTTCCCTTATTCATATCTATCTTCACCCTCTGCTAATGATTTAAGTAACCAAGTTTTAATTCCTTCTAAACCAGGTATTTCTATCGTTTCAATAACTTTAATAGCTGATTGGAACATTCCATATTCAATATAAGGAAGAACACCCATATATTTAGCGAAATCAGTACCATCAAAAGAATCAAGTTGTTTAATGAAATCGTTAATAATTATGCGACCAATGTACTGGTTCCACTCTAAACCTGATAGCCTTACAGGATATGTAGCATTATAGATTATTCTATTTGCTTCTTCCGAAGTATCTTTCTCTAACTGATATTTGTTATATGATTTTACCATAATTTAATTTCCTGTAACTATTTTAACATTTCTAATAGCAAAATATGGGCGACCAGCAGCATGTGCTTCTACAATACCCTGTGAAGTATATGGGTCTGATGTAGAAGAAGGTGGGTAACTATTATATTGCCAACTGAATCCCATTTGGTTAAAATTTAAGTTTGGTGAATAACCATCTAAACCTTCATATAATGAAGCGTGAATACAGTTAACATTCGTAATAGTAATACCTGGTTTCAAGTTATTAACCTGTGTATTATAACCTGGTGCACCAAACAATGTTATACCATTTGTATCACCGGCTTTATAAGATAAGTAAATGGTAGCATAATAGAAACAACCAGGTTTCATTTCGTGGGTTGTTTTTGTACCTAAGTTCTTAACATCATATTCAGCATAACCCTGTTGTAATTCAATTATACCAGTATCGCACAATGCTTCTGTTTTACCGACTTGTTGTGTATCTGGATTTACATAGTCAGGCTGGTATTCATAGATGCCAAGAATTACTTTTTTATTATCACCTGACCATTGTTTAGTGTATATACCAATTTTAGTCTTGTAGTCATTATTTGAACCAGCATAGATTTTGTGTGTAATAGGGCAAGTGAACAAATAACCAATTAACATACCACCATTACTTGGTGCATATTGTGTCTGATTTGCTACTTGTAAATCAGCAATAGTAATCATAGCAGGTGGATAGTTGTCAGTAATCTTTGTATCAAGTGATTCTTGTAATTCTTGTACAATTTCAACAACTTCATTAACATCACTATCAATAGTTACTGCTTGTACACCTTGAGAATCATCAAATTTTAATCCTTTACCAAGTTTAACTTGTATAGCATTACTTTCATTAAACTCTAAACCATTACCTATTTTAGCTGCAATAGTATCGTTTCCAATACTAATACCATTACCAGCTTGATAATTGCCGGCACCACCTTCAATTTGTGAAGGCATACTTACAATTTCGTGAATGTTCAAATTAGAGATAGCAAATGTTTCATTTGTCTTAAAGTTTTCTACACTGATTTCTATTGGAGTATCATCAGTTGTAATTCTTATGTCAAATGATAAATCAACAGTTTCTGTATGAGCATAAGAACCATCTATCATTTGAGTAATTGTAGCGACAGTAGGTATTGATTTAACAATTACATCATAATAATTATTATCTGCAGTTGTTACATTGAAATTAGTTTGTGCATCAATGTGATAGAATCCTTTCTTTAACAAAATTTTGTCATTTGTCAATGTAATCTTTGTAGGATTTACATTCAAATCTTCATTGTAACCATTAACTACTGCACTTGTAGTGAATACATTAGAAGATGTACTGAATTTGGCAAAACCAATTTCATTATAATTTTCCAAACCAACGATATATTGGTCTGAACTTTCATCATAATAAGCACTAACACCACTAATACCAGATATACCAGGAATAGTATTAACACCCAAATTATATTGAATGTTACCACTAGCATCAGTTGTGGCAGTAATGCCTACACTATCATCTGTTGATGTTAATGTGGTATTGTGTAAACCACTAACACTTATTTCATTATTATTTCCTGAAATGACAATGTTCTTACCAGCAGTGTATGTTGTATCATTATCTTCTAGCTTTACCCATTTGATAGTATTACCATCATTTGTCAATCCATAAGTTTCATTCGCACTTATTGTACTTGTACTAGAAGTTACATAATTACCTTTTCGCTGATATGTATCTTCTGCTTCTGTTTTAGTCAAGTATGGTGTTAAATCTAATGATGTATCACCTATGCATTCCCAAGCAGTTGTTTGTTCAGCTGAAGTATAAATCCATTCACTATATTTGTCATTACCAGTTACACTAGAATTTTTAACAAGGTAAATTAACTTTGTTGAAGGGTTTTGTACATCTGGATGACCTGCTCCTGAATTTGCAGTTGCGAAACCACCGAACTCTGGCATTTCCATCCATTCGTTATCTTTCAAGATAAGCATTTTACCAGATAATGAATCACCTGCAGAAGTAATGTATTTTCCACTTACATAGAACTGATGGTCATTTAATGCCAATCCTATGCCAGCAGTATATTTGTCATTTGCAAATGAACTTGTACCATAAGCGGTAATAGTATTGTTTTCACCATTAAACTTATTTTCTACAGTAGTAACTGCATTATCACTAGCTGCTTCAATAGCATCAGTCCAATCTTTACCACTAATTGTATGGTTTGTGATGTTAATGTTTTGACCAGCACTATAAGTTGTTACATCCCAATTTGCAGTAGCAGATGTGTAAACTACTTTTTCAAATTCGGCACTTACTACATCAATAGCACCGGATAAGAAAGAACTTGTTGTGTTCAATTCACCACTAAGGTTATTTACTTTACTACTCAATGCTGTTAAGTCAGCAGAATTTGCTTTTGACGATACTTCATTCCAATTAGCAGAATTACTTTTTACAGTAGCACTTACACTTACAATGTTGTCTAAATGAGAAGCACTAATAAAATCATTTTCGTCATAAGTTGTATCTTTAGCAGAGAAAGTTATTGTATTATTAGCTGTAGTGATAGAAACATTATCGCCTGGTTCAAACAATAATTCGTCAGCACTATTTCTAGCTGAAACACCACCAATAGAACTAAATGTATTGATAGCAGTTAGATTATTCCAATTAGCACTGTTAGAAGATACAGTATTATAAACACTATTCCAGTTAGCAGAATGTGAAGTAACTTCGTCTGAAGCTGCATCCCATTTAGCACTATTAGTGTTTACATTATTATAAACAGAATCCCAATTAGATGAATTTGTCTTTAAATTGCCAACATCATTTTCAATACTTTTTACATATTCATCATAATTAGCTGACCAAGCGGTGAAGTCATTTTTATCTAACTTTGAAGATACTTCATTCCATTTACCACTTGTTTCACTAATCAAATCAAGTGCATTTGCGGAAAGATAATCACCTTTCTTTTGATAATTTTCATCTACCCAAGACGAAAGAGCATAGGCAGACATTGCTGATTTGTCTTGTTTTTTAGGTAATTCACCATTAACGAAATCTTTATACTCATCAAATACAGTTTTATCTAATTTATTTGTATTTAAAGTAGAACTGGCAGTATTTAATTCATCCTTTGTTGCTAAACCAATGATGTCATCTTCTTTCAACCAATCAGCAGAATTGGCAGTTAATGTAGTATAACCGTCATTCCATTTTGCTGAATTAGATACAACAACATCACTAGCATTTTCCCATTTGGCACTTGGGATAACTTGGTGAGCAGTCAAATAATGCTGAGCATCGGTCCAAGCAGTAGCAGCAGTATATGAATTAGCACTAGCTTCTTTAATTGTTGGGAGCCAGTCACTGCTAGGTGGCAAAATGAGTTCTTCCCATTTATTATCTTTCAATACAAGTTGTTTACCAGCAGAAGCAGGGTCTGCAGAAGTCAAATACTTACCACTAACTGATATAATATCGTTTTCAATTTTTATACCAGAACCAGCGCTATAAACTTTACCGACTTGTAATGGTTGTCTTACACCATTTTCGTCATAATAATAAAGCTCACTATCGTAATAAGTATTGTGCTTTTGAACTGCCATTTATAAACCTCTTAAACAATATATTTTACAATATATTTATGACTTTAAATGAATATGAACTCATTAAATGCTAAATAGAGTTTATATTGTATATTATAACTTTAGTCTAAAGTATCAAGCAATTCATTTAATTTCCATTTTTTTATTATCTCCTTTATTTTAAATTATTCTCCGACTGTTATTGTATTACCATTAACTGTTGGTTGAATGCCATTAACTGTGAAACCATCACTGCCTTGTGCAGCTTCCAATGCAGCTATTCTATCTTCCAAGCTCTTAATGTAAGTATAGAGTGGAGTCAAATCAGCTATACCATTTGTAACAAACGAAGTTGTACTATTGTCTGCAGAAGTAATTATTACATCAGTAACAACATACCCGGCAGAAGTTTGAAGATTTGTAGCACTAGCTACCCCATTCCAATCTACAACAAAAGCATCTGAGCGAGCATTTTCGGTTGTACCATTACCAACAACGAACAAAGGATTGTCTGTTCGTGTTTTTATGTTGTATCTACCAACAACTGTTTCGCTAATAGTTTTAGCAATAGTGTATGCACCAGCTGCATGAGAATAATTACCTTCTGCAGTAGTACCAATACCCTCAGCGTGAGAGTAAGCACCTTTAGCTTGTGT
>Ga0256407_10008949_pt1 | contig 14487 bp, 18 predicted proteins | sample RumenRJG_04DNA_FD_193489 | JGI IMG/M metagenome (GOLD analysis project Ga0256407, IMG submission 193489) | Bovine rumen microbial communities from Lethbridge, Alberta, Canada - RJG_04 | ecosystem: Host-associated > Mammals > Digestive system > Stomach > Rumen | place: Canada: Alberta... | reverse complement strand
TTAAAAGTAATTAAACAAGTATTAAAATAAATAACGATTGATTTAATTAAAATAAATAAAAATTAGATGTTTTCAATATTGAAAACATAGTTAAAAATAAGTTAAATCCTTAAGTTTCTAGGAATGATTTTTATTAGCAACTTTTAATAATATTAAATAATATATTTATAAATAATTAGATAATTTTTTGAGGATATTATTATGATACCAGGCATGAATAAAAAACAAATGAAACAAATGGAAAGACAAATGAAAAAAATGGGAATGAAAATGGAAGACCTTAATGGAGTAACTGAAGTCATCATTCGTTTTGAAGATAAGGAATTGATTATTGATGAACCTTCTGTTAGTCGAATGGATGTAATGGGTCAAGAAACTTATCAGATTGAAGGTCAATCCCGTGAAGTAGAACTTGAATATGAAGTTGAAATTCCTGATGAAGATGTTGAAATGGTAGCTAATCAGGCTAATGTGTCTGAAGATACTGCTAGAAAAGCTTTAGAAGAATGTAAAGGAGACCTTGCTGAAGCCATCATGAAATTAAACGGATGATTATTATGACAGTTATTGTACATATTTCAGATTTACATATAAGTGATGATGCTTTTGAAGAAGAAGTTTTCTTGCAGGCTGTAAATGAAATTAATAAATTACATCCTGATATGATAATTTTAACTGGAGATATTACAAATAACGGTTATTATAAACAATATGTGCGTGCTATGAAATATTTGGAGATGTTCGAAGCACCATTGTTTGCAGTTCCGGGAAACCATGATGCACGTAATTTAGGTTATCAAACTTTTGAAGAATTAGTCGGTGAAAGAAGTTGGAAACTGACAAAAGATGGTGATTTCACTGTTATTGGCCTTGATAGTAGTTCTGCTGATGATAATAAGGGACATATTGGTATTCCACAACATTTATGGATGGAACGTCAATTAGATGAATGTGTTGTGGATGGAGGTTTTTCCATTATTGCTCTTCACCACCACATTATTTCAATACCTCAAACCGGCCGTGAACGTAATGTTTTATCAGATGCAGGGGATATTTTAAAAACAATAACTACTCATGAAGTTGATTTAGTGTTATCCGGACACAAACATGTTCCGAATATTTGGAAAATTAATGAAACTCTTATTGTTAATACCGGTTCACTTTGTTCAAATAAATTAAGAGGTAAAATCGCTAATTCTTATATTGTGTATAATATTAGTGATAACACAATCGAAGTATTTTTAAATAATGTTGGTGGAGAAAGATTTTTGTTTGGCAAGTATCGAAGAAAATATTAAATATTTATAATAGTAATAATAATAAATGTTTAAACAGATTAATTTTAATGGTGATATAATGAAAGTGGTTGTAGATGCTTCTAATGTTGCACATCATGTAAAAAATGAAGATTCACAGCCTCAAATGGCTAATATTTTAGCTGCGGTTAAAGCATTAGAGGAAAGTGAAGATGAATTTGTTATTATAGCGGATGCATCACTTCGTCATGAAATTGATAACAAAGAGGCTTTTTTAAAACTGTTGGAAAGTGATAACGTAGAAGAAGTTCCGGCAGGTAATGATGCTGATCATTTTATTTTAGAAATTGCTTATAGTGAAAAAGCAAAAATTCTATCCAATGATAAATTCAGAGATTATTCTGCTGAATTTAAAAATATTAATTCATTCAGAATTCCTTTTGTCATAAAAGACGGTAGATTAACTTTTGGAAGGCCAAAAAAACCTAAACATGATAAAAATATATTGCAAAAGATTTCTGATGAAATTATTAAACAATTAAACTTCAAAAAATGGGAAGTTTACACAGGTAAAGAGGGATTAGAAATTTCTCCTTTAAATATAGCTAAACAAGCTATTATTCGCATTGATGATGATACTAATATTAATTCAAAAGTTGAAAATATATTCTCAAAAATTCCAATGTTTAATAAGATTGTAGATATGGTTGATGATGTCGAAATAGCAGCTCCTTATGTTATTTTTGTACTTGTCCATCCTAAAGACTATAAATTAGCGGTAAAAAATGCAGGTAATATTTCTGTTACTGTAGCTGATAGGTTAGGTCTTGAGAAAAAACCATTGATTGCTGTTCGTAATGACTTATTTACTAAGCCAGGTACTTTTGAATTAAATATTATGTTGGCTGATGAAGTTACTGAAAATGCACCATATAACGTATTGGTTCGTGTAAGTAATCATGATGAGGTTTTCATTAAGAAAAATTCAAGAAATATTGCAAGTACTATTGCGGGTAGGCTTGGATCATGGAAATTCCCATTCGTTTCTGTTAAGCCGGATGTATTATTGCAACGTCCTGGTGAATTTGAAATAGAATTGGAAAAAGGAGGAAACTTAGATGGTTAATACCTTATCCAAGGCAATAATTAAACTAACCACTGGCCTTACTCCGATTAGTGTAGGTACTAAATTTTTTCCAACAGATTCAGTTCAAAATGAATATGTTGAATTGTTTAATTATACTCAAACTATCTTATTTGAATTAGAAAAAGCAGAAATAAGTGGTGATAGTATTGAAAGTAATCTTATAAGGGATATTGGTGCTGAAAATATTCCTACAGATTATAAGTTTTATGAAATTAAACCTGCACAAAATCAGATTGAAGAATATGCTCTTGTAAGTAATATTGTCATGGGTAGTGACCGTTATTTTTATGTTGAACTCCCAAATCCATCTAATCTAATTAATGTCTTTGTAAAAATTATTGAAAATGAAAAAGGAGAAATTGTTGAAAAAAGTTCTACAGAACTTGTTGCTAAAATGCTGAGTAAAAATGATGCAATCAGAGTAGCTATTGAATTAATTGGAATTGGCCTTGAAAGAGGTGTTGATGTAATGTCTGCAGTTGGAATGACTGGTGCTGCTTCAATTGAGCGATCAATTAATTACAGACAAAATTTAGGTAATTTCCCTGGTGTAGCATTCACAAAACTGGGTGGGGAATATGCCCTGGTTTTTGAAGGCCCATTCAAATTATCACAATCAAAACCTTCAGAGTTTCAAAATTATTTATTCGTCGATTTAATCGATTCAACTGCTTATACAAGTAAACATGGTAAAACACAATTGGTTGATTTAATGACGAATATTAAACATTTCATTGAAACTGAATGTGGTGGAGAACTGGAAGGCTACAGGGAAGGAGGAGATGATTTTATTGCTCGTTTTCCATCAAAAGATTTAGCTATTCGTGCAGGGTTAGATGCTGCATGGTTTGCACTTGATAACGATGCTAAAATTAGAGCAGGTGTGGGCAGAAGTCGAAGAGAGGCAGGTGAGAGAGCCCAATTGGTAGATAATTTAGGTTCTAATTCTCCGTTATCACTAGTAGTTTTTGAACTTGCTAATGGTTTATATGCATATAATGTGCCTTCCGAGTTTATAAGAACTTTAATTAATTTATTTGAAAATGAAAAACCTAAGTTAATAGGGGTTTTTGCATTTGTTTTTATAATTACTTATTTATTATGTGTACTTGGATTAGGAGCATTTAGTTTTATTACAATTATTATAGCAGTAGTATATGCTGTTATTAGTTAAATTTGAAAAATAAAGGGATTATTATGGCTCGCAGAAATGAAGGAATTATGGCTCTATTGATGATATTGATATTAATTGCATTTGTCATTGGTTCAGCTATTGGAATCTTTATAAGCATTAATGAGCATGATAATCAGACTAATGAAAAAAATAATAATACTTCTCATGTTGAGAATGTGACTGTTGAGATGACATCAAAGGTTCATAAGGATAAAGTTGTTTTCGATTATGATGCGGATTTAAAGAATTATAGTGAGAATAATACAAAAACATATATTGATTAGTCATATTAATTTTTGGTGATAGTATGGATTTTATTCGGGATGTTGATGGAGGATTTTCCATCATTGATAATATTAAAGTATCTGGCGCACGTGAAGGAAAATATGGTGTAACTGTAATATTGGCACCTAATAGTACTGCCTCTGCAGTTTTTACAACCAATAAAGTTGTTGCTGCATCAGTGACTTATACGAAAAATGTTGTTAAAAATGGTATTGTTTCTGCTGTTGTTGTTAATAGTGGGAATGCAAATTGTTTTACAGGAGAAAAAGGAATTGAGGATTGTCAGGAATTGGTAAATCTTGTTTCAAAAGATTTGAATATTCCTAATGACGAAATTGCTATTTGTTCAACAGGGGTTATAGGTCGGGAAATGCCTATGGATATAATATCTAAAGTTGCTTATGAATCTATTTCCAAATTAGGCAGTAATCCTGAAAATTCTCTTGCAGCTGCAAAAGCAATAATGACTACAGATACTTTCCCAAAAGAGGAAGCTGTTGAAATTACATTAACTAATGGCGAAATTGTTAAAATTGCAGGTATTACAAAAGGCAGTGGTATGATTGCTCCGGATATGGCAACCATGCTTTCTTTTATTGTAACTGATGCAGTTATTTCTAAAAATGCTATTAAAAAAGCATTGAAGACAGCTGCTGAGTTAAGTTTTAACATGATTGTCGTTGATGGGGATGAAAGTACAAACGATACTTGTTTAATGATGGCCAATGGTGCATCCGGTGTTAATGTGGAAAGTGATGATGGAATTGATACTAATTTCCAAGAAGGCCTTAATCATTTATGTATTAATTTAGCTAAAAAAATGGCTCGTGATGGTGAAGGAGCATCTAAGTTCATTGAAGCTAACGTGTGTGGAGCTAAATCTTTTGAAGATGCAAAACTTGCGGCTAAATCAATTGTAACTTCTCCATTATTCAAATCTGCTGTTTTTGGTGGTGACCCTAATTGGGGCAGGATTGTTTCAGCGATTGGTTATTCTGGATGTGATTTGAATCCGGATATTGTAACAATTGCTATTGCTGATGATAATGACGAGGTGGATCTTGTCCGTAAAGGTGAAATCCTAGCTTTTGAAAATACTACCTATTTGGAGCGTGCAGAAAAGATAATGCAATCAAAAAGCATTGCCGTTAACATTGACATGTTTTTGGGTGATGGTGAGGCAACTGCATGGGGCTGTGATTTAACCTATGATTATGTTAAAATCAATGCAGAATATACCACTTAAGAAAACATATAAATACTTTAAAAACAAATATCTTTATGTTATAAAATAATTCTAATGTTTTATTAAAAATTTAAAGGAGGGTAAGATATGGCAAAAGTAAAAGGTACTAACAGAAGAACCAGACAAAAAAGAAGTTATACTAAACCTGGTAGTAAAAGAGGAAGAGGAGTTAAACAAACTTGGAAAAAATAAATCCTCTCGACACTTCTTTTTTTAACCATAACCAAATATCATTTTTCAATGCAAATTTACCTGTCATTTAATTGATGGTGGGTATTATTATTTGGCATAGTTTTTTATAAACTCTTTTTTTAATACATATTACTTTTAATTAAATTAATTTTATTCTTAAAAAAATAATTTAATAATCTTTTCATGTAGGTTTACCCGCTAAATTAATGGAATCTCCATCGAAATGAAAAGTTTTTCACTAATGTTAAATAGTATTTTTTAAAGATTTATTATTGGTGATAAAATGATGATGCCAGCAAATGGTCATAGAGCACATGGATTTTCAAGTGAATTTTTCTTGGATTCAAATGAAATAATAGACGAATTAAATTTAAACGGTTCAGAGGCAATCATGGATGCCGGATGTGGGGATGGACATATCGCAATCAAGCTTCTCGATGAGTATATAACTTCAGGTAAAGTTTATACAGTAGATATTTATGATGCATCAATTGAAGATATGGAAAAATATAAATCAGAAAACAATGTAGATAATTTAATTAATATTGAATCAGATATTACTGAAGGCATTTCTGAAATTGATGATGAAACGTTAGATGTAATATTGATGGTTAATGTTTTCCATGGATTCACTGCTTCAAGAAAAGTCGATGAAGCAATAAGTGAATTAGCCCGTTTAATTAAAAATGATGGTAAAATAGCAATTATGGATTACAAAAAATGGGATGTTCCTAAAGGCCCTCCAACTCAAGTAAGAAGCTCTCCCGAAGAACTTGAGGAAGCATTTGCAAAACATAATCTTAAGATGACTTACTTGAATGAAGAGATTGGGGAGGATATTCCTGAAGGAAAATCACATTACTTTATCGTTTTTGAAAAGGAGTAAAATAAAATGATTTTTGCAGCTATATTGGCAGGTGGAGTTGGATCAAGAATGGGTGGAACAGACACTCCCAAACAATTTTTAACTTTGGGTGATAAACCAGTAATCATCCATACAATTGAAAAATTTGTTATCAATTCAAAATTTGATAAAATTCTTGTTTTATCACCGCCAAACTTTATTAATCATACCAATAATTTGATTAATGAATATTTTGGTGAAGATAATAATATTGTTGTTTTAAAAGGTGGGGATACAAGAAATGACACCATAATCAATTCGATTAATTATATTAAAGAAAATTTTGACATTGATGATGATTCAATTATCGTTACTCATGATTCTGTACGTCCATTTGTTACTCATAGGATAATTGAGGATAATATTAATGCTGCAATAGAATTTGGGGCTTGTGATACTGTTGTTCCTGCAACAGATACAATTGTTGAAAGTGTTGATGGTGAAATAATTAAAGATATACCATTAAGGGACAATTTTTATCAGGGTCAGACCCCACAAAGTTTTAAAATAAATAAATTGTATGAATTAATTAACTCTTTAAGTGATAATGAAACTAATATATTAACGGATGCATGTAAAATATTTGTTCTTAAGGGTGAGGACGTTCATCTTGTTGAAGGGGAAATAACAAATATTAAGATTACATATCCCTATGATTTGAAACTAGCCAATACAATCTTAAAGGAATAAAATCATGATTAATATTGTTTATAGATTAAAATCTCCAAAATTCTTTGAAGAAGCTATTGATAACATTGAATTAAAAGATGTTGTTGTAAGGCCTACTTATCTGTCAATATGTCAGGCAGATCAAAGATATTATCAGGGTTCAAGGCCTTCTGATGTTCTATTGGAGAAATTGCCTATGGCCTTAATTCATGAAGCTGTAGGTGAGGTCATTTTTGACAGTAAAAATGTTTTTAAGCCTGGAGATAAAGTGGTGATGATTCCTAACACTCCTTTTGGCAGGGATGAATTTCGTCCAAACTATTCAAAATTATCTAAATTTAGAGGCAGCGGTTTTGATGGATTTACAAGTGATTTGGTTTGTTTAAAACATGATAGGTTAGTTAAGTTGCCTTCTGATTTTGATTTAAAAGTGTCTTCATTCATTGAATTAATGACTGTAGCTTATCAGGGGATAATGAAGTTTAATGAGTTTAAAAAAGCTTCATGTAATATATTGGGTGTTTGGGGTGATGGAAACCTCGGTTATATTACCGCATTATTTTTAAAAGAACTATGTCCGGATTCTAAAATAATTGTTTTTGGAAAACATATTGAAAATTTAAACTTATTTTCTTTTGCTGATGAAACTTATTTAATTCATGATGTTCCTAAAGGTTTGAAGATTGATCATGCATTCGAATGTGTTGGTTCGGCTGCTTCACAATCAGCTATTGAACAGATAATTGGTTTAATCAATCCTCAAGGTACAATTAATTTATTTGGTGTAAGTGAATATCCTATTCCAATCAATACTCGTATGGTTTTAGAAAAAGGATTGACTCTGCAGGGCAATAGCCGTTCAGAGAGGGAAGATTTTGAAGGGGTTGTTGATATCCTTCAAAAAGATCCTCAGCTTTTTAATTATTTATCTAAATTAGTTACAAATGTCTGTGAAATTAAATCCCTTGATGATTTAAAAATGTCTTTTGATATGGATTATATTTCGGACTTTGGAAAAACCATATTGAAATGGGAGATTTAATTTATTTTTTCAGCTTTTTTCAAAAGTTTATAACATTCTATTCTTAGATTGTTTTTTTCTTTTTTTGGCCCCATCATTGGAATCATTAAAAGATTTTCATAATCTTCCTCATCAATGGGGATATTTTTATCTATTTTTTCTTTGATGTGGTATAGCATATTGTATACAGGATTTCCTTCAAAACAGGCTAATTTTATATTGAAAATTGCAGTTGATTTTATTGGGATTTCAGGTGCTGTAACTTTAATTGTTTTTGGACACAGTATATAGATGGATATGACTACGTTATTTTTTTCATAAAGCTCTTCTGCAAGTTCTATGTATTTGACAAGTTCCTCTTCGTCAAAATCTTTCATCTGATATTCTAAATCAATTAACTCACCTTCTTCCGTTATAAATATGTCCCCTCCATTATGGCAGTATTCACTTACCTGAATCATTTCTTCGGGTGCATAATCTATTATATTTCTTTTTTCTTGGAATGCTTCTTTTATAATTTGTATTTCTGGTCTTATTTTTTCGTTGTTCATTTTAATATACCTCATTTAAAGTTATTATAATTTCTTATATTGTATTTAATAGATTATAAATTAGTAAGTTTCTTTTTAAATCAATTTTAATTGGTTATTTAAATATTGGGTGGATAATATAATTTTTATGGTGTGGGGTATTTTTTGTAAATCAGATATATTTATAAACAAGTTATACACAATATATTATTACGGATGAATCATGTGGTTGGAGTGAAATTTCGAAAATGATAATTGAATCATATTTTTTATCCTATATAAAACACAAAAAATCATGTTGGAAGAAATCATAATCGTTTTTTTGATTATTGCTGTCCTTTAACCCCTTTTTGCTTAAAAACGGGAAAACACAAGCCAAAAAAAATAAACCATTTCCATTACAACATGATTTTCTCTTATCTTTTTATTTTTGCTTTAAATCGTTTTATTGCGGAATTATTTTGAATTTGCGCTAGTTTTAATTTAAAATCAGCTTCGGAAGCTATTTCATAAAGTTTTAGATTTATTTTAATTGTGGGGTAGCAATAAATATAAACATTGACTTTCTTTTCATGTTTTTCATATAATGCCTCCGCAAATTCAATATAATTTACATGGTCTTCTATATCATAATCTCTTTTTTGAATTTCCAAGTCAATGAACTCACCGTCAACAGTTGTATAAACAGATCCTCCCTGATAAAATTTTTTATCTACACTTCTTATTTCGGGAGGAGTTTCTTCTATTATTTCCCTGTTGTCATTAAAGGCTTTTCTTATTAAAGTTATTTCATCTTCATTCATTCTATCAGTCCTTTTTTAACTATCTTTTTCCATATCTTCAAGCATTCTATTCTCAATTGTCTTCTATCTTCTGGGGGACCCATCATTGGAATCAGCTTTAAAGCATTCAAATCTTGTGAATCTAATTTTTTTCTATTTTCTACTAGATTTTCAATATGTCTTAGGGTATCATATGCAGAAGAATAGGGAATCATTGTAAATATTATAATCATTGGAATTTCAGATTCAATTTCTTTAGTTACATTAAATGTTGAGTGCGGTGAACCTAAGATGTAAATGCTTATAGGATTTCCATTTTTTTCGTATAAATCTTCACCATATCTTTTGCATTTCTCTATTTCTATATTTCCAAACTGTTTATCTGTCATTCCAAAAGATATCAGTTCATTATTTTCCGTGATGTATACTTCTGCTGGAATTTCATGCAATCCTGCTATTGATTGTATTTCATCAGATGCCTTTCCAGTAATCTTTCTATAGTCTCCGAAAATGTCTTCTATTAATCTAAGGGTAATTTCATAGTTTTCATTATCACACATTTAATATCACCATTTTAAATTTATTAATTTTATAATTAGTAATATTGGATTTTAAGGTTTATAAATTAATATAGTATAAATTGCTACAAGATTCTATCTTCATTAAATAAAATAAGCCCAAATCAATATTTTTATTTGAGTGTAAATTTTCATGATTTGAGAAACTCCTTTTTTTTTATCGCAAAATATTTTTAAAATCTCTAAGCAAAGTATTAATATTAACTAAAAAAGAAATAATGATTATATACTTAAAAGTAAAAAGGTGTTTAAGTGAGTGAACAAAAATTAGAAATTTTTAATGTTTTAAATTTTTTAAATAGTGGTTATGAACTTGATGATATTTTAAAAGAGGGTAATTTCGGAACTTTTTCATCAGCTGATGAATGTATTGAATATTTGGTTGAAAATAACTATCTTAAGGCTAAAGGGGGACTTTTCACAAAAGAATCATTGGCTAAAAAACATACTGTGGCCCAACTAAAGGAATTGCTTAAAAAACATGGGTTAAAAGTTTCAGGTAAAAAACAAGACCTTGTTGATAGATTGTTCCCTGTTTTAAATGAAAATTCTGGGGATTATGAATTAACTGAAAAAGCAAAGGAATTCATTAAAGAAAATGAGTGGATAGATTTATATATGTTTGCTCTTGTCGCCTTTAGATTTGAAGATTATGAAACCTATGTTGCAACATCAACTGAAGACAATGTTCACACGGCTTTAAATTTCTGTGATGAGATAATTTCAAGATCATTAATGGCTAATCAATTCCTGGTATTTATCGATGCATTATCTGCAAAAGCACATGTTTATGCATATGACGGGGACTATGAAACATTCCTTGACTATGATTTGCAGAGATTTATTATAGGTTTAAATCCAATAATGACGATGGATGCGCAGACATATTCCTCATACGATATAGTCAATGCTGCAAACATTATTAATTTGAAAAATGTTACTGACCGTTTTGATTTCGGCAGTTTAAAGAAAAGGTTTGATAAGATATGGGCAAAATCCCATATTACAACCATAACTGTACCTAAAAAAGTTTCTTATAAGGTATTGCAGAAAGCACTTTCTGGTGCAGATTTGGATGAATTGAACTTTGATTTGAAAGAAAAATACTTTAATAAAAGATTCGGAATCTAAAAATGAAAGCTAAAGTTGCCGGAATTGTATTTTTACTTGGTAGTTTGTACTATTTAATTGCTGAAGCTATTTCTGCAACTTTTTTCAATGATTCCTTAATCAATACTTATTTATTCCACACCATTTCCGAACTCGGAATTCCAAATGTCAATTCCCCATTGTCCTTTTTAATGAACTCTGCTTTTATTTTAATTGGTTTGACTTTGCTTTTTGGCAATTTTTATAAATTCAAAGATTTTATAATTAAAAATAAAGTTATATTTTCTATTTTTACATTGATTACATCATGTGGTGTAATCATTGTTGGTTTTATTCATGGTGGAAATCCTTTAACTTCAGGCTATCACACGTTAGGGGCAGTTATGGCTATTTTGGGAGGTAACATATTGCTTGTTTTAATCTCCAAATCCATGGCTGAATTTAAAACCTATCAAAAAATCACTTTAATTTTAGGGCTCATTGGCATTACGGTTTTTTGGATAATGTTTTTTAACATGAAAAGCATCTATATGCCTGTATTTGAAAGATTGTCTGTTTACACGTTAATTCTATGGTGTTTTATAACAGGTCTATTTTTTCTGACAAAAAATTTAAATACTACTTAAATTAATTAATTTCTAAGGTGATATTATGGCAAACCTTGACAAATCTATAGAAGAGGAAATTTTAGCGATTGTTGAAAAATACCAAAAAGACGATACAAAACTTTTAAACTATCTTATTACTGATGATGAAATTACTTTTTTCTCACCAGTATCTAATGGCAGTCAAATTACTGCAGAAGACTTGCAAAAAGTTGCAGATATTTTAAAAGGTTCCTTTACAGGAATGGAAATTGTAAATCAAGAGTACAGATTCAAATTCAAATGTGGATTATAGGAGTTTATTCTCCTTAATTTACTTTTTTTGATAATTCAATTCAAAACTCAATTTCCGCAATGTTTTCATATATATCCAAGTCAAAAAATCAAATCCAAATCCATAATCCATGCAGTTAATGTCAATGTCTTTTGATTAAATTAAGTGTATGATTAGTGACTAGTTAGATTAAGGCCGATTACTCCTGCAATAATTAAAGTGATAAAAAATATTCTTAAGGCATCTGATGATTCGCCTAGAAAAATCATTCCAAAGATTATTACACCAACAGCTCCAATTGCAGTCCAGCATGCATAAGCTGTTCCCATAGGAATTGATTCAAAAGACAGTGATAAAAATAATAAACTTAAAATCATGAATATTACAACCAATGTTGTATAAAACACGTTGGAAAAGTTATTTGAAAATTTAAGAGCCAAAACCCATGCCATTTCAAAAAGTCCGGCAATTAATAATATTATCCATGAATTCATTAAATTAATATTTAATCTTATTTGTCATAAAAGTTTCCATAAAATCAAAATATTCTTTTAAAATTAACTTTCCAATAAAATCAAAAATAAAGCAAAAATATTTGAAACATGGGTGAAAATTATTAAAAACTATTTGAAATGATTTAAAATCATTGTTGGACTTTAATGTATCTCTGGAAAAGATAATGGATTCAAATGTAAAAAATGTGGAAAGTGAATAAAATCTTCACAAAAAGTGTTCATAAAAATTAAAATGTTTTTAAAAAAGAGTTAGTTTTATGAAATACTAGTTAGAGTATGTCGATACTTGTCAAAACCAATCTATAGAATGTAATTTTATATATCAATTCTTTTTTTACTTTTATTTTAAATTTAATTGTTTTTAACTTGTTTTTAATTGTTCACTTTTTAGGAATTATCAATTTGTGTTTTCTATATTTTCTTTCCTAATTTTAGAACTATTTTGTATAAAATCTTATGGATTTATATACTTCTTTTTTTTATAGTTATATTAGTAATTAGTATAAATTGGATACCTAATGTGTCTGATTATATGCTGTTTGGGGGAGATTTTATTAGCGATCAGTCACATCCGTATAGGGAAAAAACAGACAGAGCTGTTAAAAAGAGGCCGCCTTGGGTTGAATATAATTTACACATTGTTGTTTTGGGTTTAGTTATCATTTCTATGTTTATAGGTGTCATTGAAATTGATTTAACTGACAACATTCAAGTAGTTTTATTGCCTTTATTATATGCATTAATTATGGGTTTGGCTCTTTTTTTGGCAAAACCTATTAAATTTGTAGGTCGTAGGCAGGCTAAAGTAGCTGAAGGTGTAATGGTTTTATTTATTGGTGTTTTAATTGCTAAATTAGCAATTTCAAGTGGCCAATCTATGGATGATATTTTTAATGTAGGTCCTGCTTTGATTTTGCAACAGTTGGGGGATTTGGGGACTCTTATAGCATTGCCTGTTGCTTTGTTATTGGGTTTTAGAAGAGAAGTTATTGGTATGACCAGTTCTATTTGTCGTGAACCTAATTTAGGAGTTATCATTGACAAATACGGTTTCAAGTCTCCTGAGGCGCGTGGAGTTTTAGCAGTTTTTGTTATCGGATCCATTATCGGAACCGCTTTTATCAGTTTATTGTCAAGTATCTCTATTTCAGTTTTACCAATTCATCCATATGCTTTTTCAATGGCTTCCGGTATAGGAAGTGCAAGTATGAATGCAGCATCTTTGGCTTCAATATCTCATGTTCATCCATCTATGGCTACTGAATTTGAAGCTTTTGCCGGTTGCAGTAATTTGCTTTCATTCTGTTTCGGTATTTACATGTGTATGTTTGTTTCAATACCTATTGCAGAAAAATTGTATGCATGGTTATCTCCTCATATATCGAAGGGTGATGGAGACTCCATTGATGATGAGTACGATATTCAGGAAGTAAAGCAGGATAAGTATATTACTAAAGAGGAATTAACTTTCGGTAAGGTTAAAAGATGGGGCGCATTGCTTTTGGTCTTTTCAATTATTGTAACCGTTGGAAATGTTGTAGGTTATAATTCTCCAGTAATCGATTCCTTTATTGGAATGATGATAATTTCTCTTATTACTCTTATCGGTATGGCACTTGAAAGACTTGTTCCATATGACATTCCGTCAATTATCTACATCAGCCTGATTGGTATTATTATAGCTTTTCCAGGTGTTCCAACATCCAGTTTTGTCATGCATTATGTTTCACAAATCAATTTGGCCACTATCTGTACTGCATTTTTAGCATATGTTGGAATTGCAATAGGTAATGATTGGGGTGAATTTAAAAAGATTGGCTGGAAAGGAATTATCATTACTATGATTGTCATTTCTGGAACTTATCTTGGTTCTGCAACTATTGCACACCTGACACTGCTGTTTACGGGAATGATTTGATTTTTTTGATTATTTTTTATCATATTTTTGCAAGAACACCCCGACCTCTTAGGTCGGGGATGAATTGCACTGTAAGGGAAGGGTATACTACATTATAATGGGTGCTGGTTTCTTTTTTTATTTTTTTATGCTTGTTTTGAATGTTAAGTGGTATTTTTTTTTAAGTTGGTATACTTTTTTTTCTCGAATGAATTATTTTTTTTCTATATTTTCTTGATATTGGATTATCATTTGTTTTTTTATGTTTTGTTGGGATTACTTTTCAAATGCTCTTGGTATTT
>Ga0256407_10008948_pt1 | contig 14490 bp, 9 predicted proteins | sample RumenRJG_04DNA_FD_193489 | JGI IMG/M metagenome (GOLD analysis project Ga0256407, IMG submission 193489) | Bovine rumen microbial communities from Lethbridge, Alberta, Canada - RJG_04 | ecosystem: Host-associated > Mammals > Digestive system > Stomach > Rumen | place: Canada: Alberta | collected... | reverse complement strand
TAAAAAGCGTTACAGCGTTACAGTGTTACAGTTCGATTCCAGTTGACACAAAAAGTCAAAAGTGAATTCTATATATATATTTATATATATATATATAAATATATATATAGGCTTGTTTTAGGGGGTAACAAAGTGTAAGCTCCGATCGAACTGTAACACTGTAACGCTGTAACGCTCGTGAAAAAATTTTAACGGTTGTTAAGAAAAAAGGGTAATAAAAATTTAACGTTTTTTAAGAAAAAAAGTCGGACAAAAATTCGAAAACCGCAATGAAGTTGCCGTAACTTCGCACCGTCGATGAGAGAGGCGATTTTGCACCGAAGCCATGAAAATATTGCGCGAGCGCGCCGCAGCAGTTTTTCCGAAGCCGCAGGGCAAAAAGGGCCGATTTCAGAGATACTTGCAAGTGATGGACGAAGGCCGTCTGACAGACTCGACAGGTGTCACGGTAGACTTCAAGAATACCATTATCATATTTACATCCAACAGCGGCTCACGCGAGGTGTCTGAATTTGGCAGAGGCATCGGTTTTCTGGCAAAGAAAGAGAATGACAAGGAACTGTCCAACAGCCTCATCATGAAATCGCTTAACACACACTTCGCTCCGGAATTCATCAACCGTCTGGACGAAATCATCATGTTCAACCCCCTGACAAAGAAATCTATTGAAAAGATTGCCAAACTTGAACTCGAAAAACTCAAGACACGCATTGCACAACTCGGTTACAAGTTTGTCATCACACCCAAAGCAATGGAATTCCTTGTCGACAAGGGCTTTGACAGCAAATATGGTGCGCGACCCTTAAAACGCGCTATTCAGACATACATTGAGAATGGCTTGGGCAGCGTCATCATGGAAGACAGAGTTGCCGCCGACCACATCATCCACATATCCAAGCACACAGGTAAAGACGAACTGACTTTCAAATAAAACTCATAGACAAAAACCAAAAAATAGATCTATTATTTATAATTTGACAATACAAAAAAGGCAGCAAAAGTAAACCGCTCTTGCCATTGTACAAGAGCGGTTTACTTTTGCTTTATATCCGCATCTTACTTTACCAGCACTTTTTTGCCCTTGCAGATGTATATTTTGCCTTTTTCTGGCCGTAGGACTTCCCTGCCCTCAAGGTCGTAATATGTGCTTTTGTCGTCAGCCTTCACTTTGACCGCCTGTATGCCCTCGGGCGCGGGCAGTTCCACAATGCCGCCCTTGAAGATCTTTGTCGTCCAGCCTTTTGCAATATAAGCGGCTCTCTTGCCGTAAGGCACAGTCAGTACGCACTTCGGGGAGATGTTCTTGAAGGCATTATTGCCGAAGGCGTAGGGCTCCTCTACGAGGCAGGTCACGGAGTCCAATGCCGTGCAGCCCTCAAAGGCTGACGCGCCGATACCCTTTGTCACAGAGGCGGGGATAGTTATCTTGGGCAGGCTTGTACATTTGTAGAACACGCTGTCGTAAAGCAGGAATACGAAATCTGACAAGGTAACGGATTTAAGACTTGTGCACTTCTCAAACGCATTGTTACGGATACTGACTCTGACAGATGTCTCAGGGAATGTCACCGATTGCAGACCTGTACACTCCGAAAAAGCATGTTTCCCCAAATAAGAGATGTTTCGGGGCATGGTCACGTTGGTGATTTTCTCACAATATTGGAAAGCATAGTCTCCAATGCTTGTTATGGAATTCAAAAAACTGAGGTCTGACAAACTTGTGCAACTGGCGAAAGCATATTTCTCTATGGTTTCTACAGACTCCAGATTATTGAGTTCTGTCAGGTTTATGCATTTATAAAAAGTGCGCGTGCCAATAGTTTTCACAGGACTGGAAAAACGTACGGACTTCAGACGGATGCAGCCTGAAAAAAGCGCCTCTTGCAGCACACTCACACTGTCAGGTATATTGATGGATGAGAGATTGGTGCATCCCATAAATGCCCCATAGCCGATATCGGTTATATGGTCGGGCAGAGTCACATCTTTCAGTCCTGTGCAATTAGCGAAAGCGTAGTCTCCGATAGAAACCAGTCCTGATGGAAAACTGATAGCACGGATACTTCCACAATTCGCAAATGCCTCCCAGTCTATGACTCTAAGTTTGACGGGCAATGTGACGTTTTTAAGTAACGAGCGTTGATAAAAAACTCTGACACCTATATGTGTCACATAGCAGCCACATGCCATATCCTGAATTTTAGCCTCAACAATAAGTTTTGAACTTGAGCCAGACAAGGTCGAAAACTCCTGATCCGATCGTTTAATATAGGTCAAACCGTCAAGTGTTATTGTCGTATAAGTGTAGGCATAGCAACAGAAAGTACAGATGAAAAACAATGTTACCAGAAAGCCTTTTCCGAATTTGCTCATCATAAACTTTATTTTATAATTAATGACAAATATATGAAAAAAAATATATATCCACTTTTTTTGTAATTAAATTTTAGTATTTGATTGCTAAAGAGGGAGATGTTAGTCTGGGCGTGTCGGGACTATAAAATTGCATAAACGAAGACTGTCCACAAGTATCTGTGGCAATAGGCGGATTTTCATCGCGATGAAAAATATTTTTTATCGCGATAAAAGTTTTCCACAATCGAGGATAAAAGTTCTCAGGTATCGCGATAAAAAAATCCCGCTGAGAGAAAAAACCAAACCAGCGCTTTGACAGATTCAGTCTGCCACCTGTCTATCGAAGTTTCAAACCGCAAAACTATTTTTTGAGCCTTGAATCTATAGTTATAAAAAAATTGGTATCTTTATACGCTAAAAGAAAATGCTTATGTTATGAAAATACTTGTGTTACTTACGATGGCACTCTTGCTCATGGGCAGCATTTACGCCAAAAAGGATTGTGAGGTGAAATTCATCTCTTACAACATACGCTATGAAGGTGCTGCGGCAGACACGGGCGCATTGGACTGGAAAAACAGGAAAGAGGCAACAGTCAACATGATTCGTCAGGAGCAACCCTCCGTTATTGGTTTTCAAGAACCCCGACCGACACAGACCACTTTTGTCATAGAGCAGTTTCCTGACTATGGCCATGTCTATGCCAAAATGGACAAAGGAGAAATCCCGGCCGGCAGCTCTGTGTTGATATTATACAACAAGAAGAGATGCAAACTGCTCGACTGGGGATATTTCTGGTTGAACGAGAAAGACATCCACTCGGAGGTCAAGGGATGGGACGCACATAACCTGCGCCCCACATCATGGGTAAAACTGAAAGACAGAAAGACAAAGACCATATTCTACTATTTCAACACGCATCTGGACCACAAAGGTCAGGTTGCCCGCATTGAAGGCGTGGAGCTGCTTATCCGGCAAATGAAAGAGATTGCCGGCGAAAATGCCCACGTAGTCATAGCAGGCGACATGAACTGCAACCCGCAGACCGCCTTTGACACTCATAAAGACGGAAAGCCCGTCAGGGTATTGCAGCCCTTCTACGACTGGATGAAAGGCGGAAGAGAGACTGCCCGCATAACCGATGACCACTACACGTTTAACGGCTTTGGAAAAATCAAGACTTTCCACTGGCTGGACTACTTTTTCTACCGCAACGGACAGGCACTGAAATTTGAGACACTGACAAAAGACTACGGCGCACCTTACATATCAGACCACTACCCTATTGCCTTGACACTGAATTTCTAAATATATACACATGAAAAATCTTTTATTAATCACACTGAGTTTACTTGCTGTCTGTGGCGCAAGTGCCAAGAAAGGGAACACGGAATTAAAAATTATGAGTTACAACATCCGCCACGGACTGGTGGAAAAGTCTGACACGGGACTGAAGCACTGGGACAATCGCAAGTTTGCCACCATCAATATGATTAACACCGAGAAGCCCGACATCATAGGCTTTCAGGAAATGAAAGAAGTACAGCAACTCTACGCCGTAGAAAATCTGCCGGAATATGACGAAGTCTTCCACAGTCGCGGCAACACCAAATACACTATGTATCGCAAAGACCGCTTCACAAAATTGGATCAGGGCTGTTTCTGGCTGAGTGAGACACCTGAGAAGAGTTCTCTGGGTTGGGGTTCCGTCAGCATTCGTCCCACATTGTGGGTGAAACTCAAAGACAAAAAGACAGGCAAGATACTCTATTTCTTCAACACACACCTCGACGTCAGAAGCTTTGAGGCACGCATCAAGGGTGCGGCGCTCAATGTGGATTACATGAAGAAAATCTGCGGGAAAAAAGCTATTCAGTTTATTGTAGGTGACATGAATACGCAAGAGGAAGACGACCTGAAGGTATATGAGACCTGGTTGAAGAACGGGCGCAAAGAAGCACCTGCGACGGACGACAAACCCACGTACAACGGATTTGGGAAAACTAAAAACCCTACGCGACTGGACCATATCTACTATCGCAATGCCACAGCCGTGAGATACCAAGTTTTGGACGGCAAAAACTATGGTGTGGAGTACATATCAGACCACTACCCAGTAATGCTGACCGTAAAGTACTGACAACAATAACAGAAGGTTACTGATAACTTATAGATAAAAAAGGATTATGTATATACATGACGATTTCCCGGAATCTGAGTTTACGGAATTCACACCTCCTAAAAGGCAATCGCAAAAAAAATCGTTACTTTTAGTTGCTTTATGCTGTGTCATACTGATTGCCATAATGTTCATCCTACGGCAAAGCTCATCGGATGAATATCTACGGACAAACATCAGCACACAAAAAACTACAGTGCATGAAATGTGTTCTGATTTTGATCAGCATGCCATGAAGGCACGCAAGAAATATTACGGAAATTGGTTTGAGATTACCGGTGTCTTAGGAGAGACAGACATGGACGGAAAATACTTTTATCTGGAATCCGCAGATAAAGCCATTAAATGTATCATTCCCAAAAGTACAAGAGAAAAAGTAGTTGACAAGCTTACACAAGCAGAACGAGGAGACATTATTACCGTAAAGGGCAAAGTAACCGACATTGGTCAATCTGAGTACTACGAAGTTACAACAGCGGATGTCTACCCCAACAGCTCCGCAACTACTGCTGCATCAGAAGAATATGATATCGCATCAGAGGGAGTAAGTAGCAGAACTGTAGAGCACAGCGGCAATGCTGCATCAGAGGAGGCAGACAGCAAGACTGCTTCAACTACACAAGACAATGGTCGCGATATCCATGATGAGGAGGAGCAGAAGGCATCCGACATGACCCCTGAAGAAAGTTCTTCCACACCTGCGGAGGACACGAAGGTTTTCAGTTATGTAGATCAGATGCCTATCTTCCCTGGCGGTGAAAGCGCACTGATGAGCTACATCGCAAGCAACCTGAAATACCCGTCAGCCGCCCAAGACCAAGGCATACAAGGTCTGGTTATGTTACGTTTCGTCGTAACAGGCACTGGCGAAGTCGGTGAAATACAAGTGCTCAAATCACTGGATCCAAGTTGTGACCGCGAAGCTATCCGTGTGGTTAAATCACTTCCAAGATTTACACCCGGCCGCAAGCAGGGACAGCCTGTTAACGTATGGTTCCAACTTCCCATAAGATTTGAGCTGAGATAGTTTTCTATAATTCAGCCCATAAGACGGAGGCTCTCGCTGGTGAGAGCCTCCGTCTTATGGATTTATCACTTGCTGACCTGGAAGCGGTAGTGGCCTTGCGGAACCGTTTTCTGCTCATGGGTTACAGGAAGTGTCACAGTCGCCGATGCACCGACAGGAACGATGAGGTCTATCACCGCCTCCCGGGCATTATTGTGAATAGTAGAAGACACTTTCCCGTAAGGACTCTGGATGCTGTAGCTGACCTCATTGAGACCGTCAATCAGTACCGGACGGACAAAGAAATGCTTGTATCCGGGTTGATGCTCGTCAATTTGAAGTCCGGCGAGATGGCGATAGAGCCATACCAAACCACCGCCGAACATAGGATGGTTATGTGAATCCTTGCCATTCCACTGCTCCCATGTCACCGTAGCCCCCTGAGCAATCCAATGGCCGAAACTTGGAAAATCAGTCTGATTAATGACCGTATATGCCACATCAGCCATATCGTTCTCCACCAACACCTCAAAGAAGAATCGTGCGGCAACAAAGCCCGTGTTGATGTGTCCCTTATATTTTACCATGATTTCATGGCGGAGCGTGTTAATAACATCCTGACGGACATCGTCAGGCACACCCATACGCAATGCATAAACATTGCATCCGAAATCGCCGTAAGTCTTATTTTCCGAATCATAGAATTTCTTATGGAAAGCCCTCTTTATGCTATTTGCCAATTCCTGATAGTGCCTGACGTCGGCCGTCTTACCCAATGCTCGGGCTGCACGTGACGTGTAGTCCAGACATAGCCACATGAAAAACGTATGTACTAATTCCGCTGAGGGCAACTGGAACGCCGGAGCCCAATCGCCGAGATTAAACCATTTGTTAGGTTTGTCACTGTGTGGGTTCGCCATCTGCTGAAACATTGTGCTGTCGGGAGTCAGCCATGTAAACATTTGGTCCGCCTGCATTTTCATAGGTATATAACACTGCTCCAGCATCTGACGGTCAGCATAATGCAAGTAAAAACTCCACGGCATAACGTTCATGGCAGCTCCCCATGCCACACCACCGCCACAGCCAGGTTGCCACGGCGCACCGTTGGGCACATAGCCTGTCAGGATGTTCTGGACATCGCGTATGTCACGAATCCATTTCTGATAAAAAGCCGCAGCATCGAAGTTAGACATAACCATGTCGCAGGCTATCTGTCCGTCACCCGTATAAGGAGAACGCTCTCTGTGAGGGCAGTCACTAGCTATACAGCCGTGCATATTATCCAGTTGTGATTGTTGCCATATTGTGACAATTTTATTCAAGAGCGCATTGCTGGAATGAAACTTCGCATTTAAGGGCACGTCAGTATTGACCGCTTCTGCACACAGTTGGCTGGCTTCAAGATGTTTCAGGCCCTTGATGACGGCTTTGGAAAAGACGTACCATGTAAAACGAGGTGCATATGTCACAGGTGAGGAATCCTTGAAAATGTATCGGTGAACACCCAACGGCGACTCGCAAATATATTTTATGTCCAAAGTGTCGCCCTTCTGCGCTTTGACGCCATTGACACGTATCCATCCCGAAATCTCCTTGCCGAAATCCACTTCATAAGAGCCGTCGGCGAGGCGTTTTAAGGATACAGGAGACAACACTTCCGTAATTTTGTCAGACGGAGAAGACTGTGCAGACAATTTCCCCTCGGGCTTTACCGCAGCGACCGACGGCATCCAGTCTGTGACATCACATTCAGTCGCAGACCAAGACGGTGTTTCCGCATTGGCATCATATAGTTCTCCTTCATACGGCCCGTTCTTCAATATGGCTGACGGTTTGGTCTTCCAGGATGTATCCGATACGACCAACTCCTCTGAACCATCTTCATATTCAATCCGGAGCTGACACAAAAGACAAGGTTTACCGAAGGTACAAACCCAATGACAGGCACAATCATAGAAACCGTTACCCAATATCACACCTACGACGTTATTGCCTTTACGAAGTTGTGAGGTAACATCATAAGCCATATACAACACACGGTAATCGCGGAAATGATCATCCAAAGCAATACCCGCAGTCTTAATGCCAGGGCGACTGGTGTAATTTGTAAAATTAGGAACAAGATAGTCGTCACCGACACGCTCACCGTTCATATATAACTCAAAATAGCCCAGACCTGATATAAACATCTTAGCCTGTTTGACTACTTTATTGATTTGGAACTTCTTTCTCAACAATGGTGCCTTTTTGTCAAAAGGAGCACTTATCCACCGGGCTTTCCACTCTGCCGGATTCAGCAATCCCATGCCCCAATGCACAGGCTCACTCCATTTCGAGACTTTGTTTTTCAAATTCCACACACGTACACGGCACCAATAGTCCTGTCCGCTGCGGAGAGCCTTGCCAGCATAAGGTATCAGGTAGGACGCATCACCCATACGCTTTCCCGTGTCCCATGCGTCACATTTACCTTTAAGCAATGCCCTTAACGTTGTTGCCACCTGAATCTGATATGCACGCTGTCCTTCACCCTTGGCAGTGGGACTTGATGGCATATTAACCCATGAGATGCGAGGATGAGGCACATCCAACACTGCAGGATTAATCATATGTTCCACTCTCAGGGAAGAGACCTGGAGCTGAGCAAACGAAACAATACTCAGCATCAAGGACAAACAAATAAAATTTAATTTCATCATTATCTCTGTTATAGAGTCTTGCGCAAGGCGTCTGACCATATCTTATAACCTTTTTCCTTCAGATGAAGGCCGTCGGAGGTCAATTCCATACGGAGAGCATTAGAACCATCTTCTTTGAATAAAGGAAAGAGGTCAATGTATTTAACCGCATAGGTCTTGGCTAAACGTTGCAAATCAGCATTCAACTTAGGAATCAGGTCTGTCTTGCCTTTCAAACGGCCATATACACCAGTACTTTCATTTATCGGCAACATGCTCTGTAAATAGACTTCAGTCTGAGGTGACTGGCGGCGTATCTTCGCTACAACCTTCTCTATATTGCCTATGATACTGTCTTTGGTAGCATTGTGGGACACATCATTGACGCCTATCATTAGATAAATGCGTTTGGGATGGCCGGTTACAATATCATCCAACCTGTCATAAATGCCCAATGCTTCATCGCCGATAATGCCACGGTTGACAACGTTTTTCGTCTTCAAACGCTTGCTCCAGTCACCGCCCCCCTCTGTCAGACTGTTGCCTAACATAACGATATCCTCATCAGTAATTTCAGGTTCGTTATAGAATGCCTTGATGCGCTTGTAATAGTAATCGTGATAAATACGAGGGTTGTCTTTGATGCTGGAAGCAACGATATTGGCAATAACAGAACGCAAACGGACAACGCCATGACCATCTTCAGGATGAACGGAATTAATAAGCAGTATTAATCCCAAATCGGCCTCCGGATCAACAACGACCGTTGTACCTGTATAACCTGTGTGTCCGAACGTCTTGTCACTGAACAAATCTCCATTACATGACGAGTATGCTGAATGCAAATCCCAACCCAAAGAGCGGCCAAAACGCTCGTAGCCATAAGGGATTGTCGTCATTGCCTTAACCGTCTGTGGAGACAATATGCGGACACCATTCCACTCTCCGCCATTTAGCAACATAGCAATATAAATCCCTAAATCCTCAGCACAGGTAAACAAACCTGCGTTACCGGAAATGCCGTCATTCATCACACGAGCTAAGGGGTCGTGCACTTTACCACGCAATACACTGCCGTCTTTTTGCTTCTCAGTAGGCGCTATGATGGGCAGCAGACTGTCTGCGGGTTGGTAACACGTGTGATACATACCCAACGGCTCAAATATATTCTTGCGGGCATACTCTTTCAGTGTCTGTCCCGTAATGTTCTGTATGATATTTTGCAGTGTGATAAAATTCAAGCAGCTATATCGCATGCGTATTTCCGGACAAGTGTCTCTGCGACATGTGGAAATGTGTTCCATCATACCTTTAGGATTGGGAGAACCATATTTTTTCACCATATCCGGCACATAAGCATATGCAGGCAAACCTGACGTATGGGTAAGCAAATGAATAATCCTTATTGTCTCCTCATTGCGCGTACCTTGTTTCCAATTTTTAAACTCCGGTATATAGCGATTAACGGGATCTAATAAACGAAAACTCCCCTGCTCCAATAATTTCATTGCACATGTAGCTGTACCTACAGGTTTGGAACATGACGCCATATCAAAGATTGTCTCTGTGGTCATTTTTTCCACATTCGGATATACGCTACGGTTACCATAGGCTTTCAGATAAGCCATCTTGCCGTGACGCACTATCGCCAACACTGCGCCCGGGATATTCTTATCGGCAATTTCCCTATTCAATGCACTGTCAGCGTAAGCCAACTGACGACTGTCTAACCCCACCTGCTCCGGCAGGACGATGGGAAGGTGCTGTGCTGAAGAAATCAAGACACATGCACAAAATAAAAAGAAGACAATTGATTTCATATATGTCTATTTGTTTTGCTTGTTGTAGGCATCTATCGCCTTTTTGGCAGAACCATATCTGAGTAATAACTCCTGGGCATGCTCATAAGGTATATTTAATTCGTCAACCAACATACGAGTACCTCTGTCGACGAGTTTCTTGTTCGTCAGTTGCATATTAACCATTTTATTACCCTTAACACGCCCTAATTTTATCATCAATGCCGTAGAAATCATGTTTAGCACCATTTTCTGTGCCGTGCCACTTTTCATACGCGAACTGCCTGTGACATATTCAGGTCCAACGATTGTCACCATCGGCACTTCACAGACTTCTGTAATGGGTGCGCCGGGATTGCTTGTGATGCATCCCGTCAGGATGCCATTCTCGTGGGCATGTTGTAAAGCACCTATAACGTAAGGTGTCGTTCCAGAAGCTGCAATGCCTATAACGGCATCATTCTGACTGATTTTTTTTCCTAACAGTTCGTTCCATCCTGCCTCATAGTCATCCTCTGCTTTTTCAACAGGATTACGCAAGGCTGTATCGCCACCGGCTATGAGACCAATAATAACTGTCGGAGGCATCCCAAATGTTGGAGGAATCTCTGATGCGTCCAAGACACCAAGCCGGCCGCTCGTACCTGCTCCGAGATAAAACAGGCGTCCGCCCTTGGCTATGCGAGGTAAGGCCTTGTCGACAAATTCCGTGATGGAAGGCAATATATCCTGAACGGCATCGGCTATTTTATGGTCTTCTGTGTTTATTTCTTCCAGTATATCCGCTACTGTCTTTTTTTCTAAGTCATTATATAGCGATGGTTTTTCCGTTATCTTCTCAAAAGCCATATTACCTATTCAATTATAGTTTTACGTATATTTTCTTTTTGTATAGAACATATGCCACAATCCATGTCAGGAACAAGATGACTATTGAGTACATCAATGAACTCAATTTGGTTGTACCAAACACTGGGTTCAATAAGAAATGACATATCGCGCCATGAATGTTATACAAATTGCCGTCTTCTTTGGGAATAGGTAGTTTCCATGCGGAGAAGCCTATGGCATAAATATCGGAAAGTACGAAACAGAACAGCGGATTCATACCTATTGCATTAAAGGAAGTGCTCCATTTCTTAATGCCTTTTACATCCAGCACATATGTTAGTAATGCCAGCATCGCACTGCCTGCGCCACATGTCATTAACACAAAAGTCGGCGACCACACACGTTTGTTCAACGGGCAGCCATATTGCAGCAAGAAGGCTAATATCATCGCCACCGTACCAAACAAAAAGAGTTTTTCCATTTTCTCGTGTATGTCAATCGGACGGAGCAGCACTTTGCCTATCTGATAACCAATAAGCACATGGGCAATACCTGGGAGGCTACTCAGGAATCCCTCAGGATCAAAGTTAAAGGCATTGTCAGGACTGTAACGATACATGTGGTTGCCTAAGATACTGGAGTCAACCTTGGACAGTATGTTTTCAGCCGTTTGGTCAAAGCCGTGCCCAAGTAACAACACTAACGTATAACCAATAAGAATAACCAATATAATCGGATTGACCCATTTCGGTTTTACTGACAGTGCAATGAGTGCCGCAAAGAAATAGCACACAGCTAAGCGCGCCAAGACACCCGTCAAGCGCATCCCGTCAAAGTGAATGTGACCACGACAGGTTTGGGCAAACAGGATAATGAGTATACCAACAAGATATATGCCGAGACCACGTCTCAATATTTTCCAAAATGATGTTGACGTTAGTTTGAAATCATACTTTTTCAGACTGAAGCACATGGACACGCCCATGATGAACATAAAGAACGGAAAGATGAAGTCTGTGGGTGTTACGCCGTTCCATTCCGCATGGTCAAGCGGATAATACATACGCGACCACGAACCCGGATTATTGACTATTATCATCGCAGCGATAGTGATACCGCGAAGTATATCCAGCGACAGCAAACGTGATGAATTCTTTTCAGCTATTGTTTCCATATTATAGGTGTTTCTATTTCTTTGTTAATATCTCAAGAACGTTTTTCATGACCTCGTCACGCGAAGCGGATTCTTTCAGACTTTCAAACGGGAAGCCCAAAATACATGTGCGATAGTCAGAGCCTTTATAAGCAACTCCGGCACTGATATTGTTCTCCGGATAGCGGTAAATAGTGTAGGCGTTTTCACCGTCTGGTACAATTCCGTCAGGTGATTCCACAACATACGATTTATCATTGAGTTCGTTGTAATATCCATATACGGAGTTACATGTTGACAGGACAGACCTCACAGCCATTACCTGACCGGTTATAGCTGCACGCCCTTCACGGAAGTTATACTTTAATACTTTTTTTGCAAATTCTTTATCCGTTTCCTGTGCCTGACCTGCTTCGGGATTATCCCAGAGGTCACTTGCCACATAAGCACCCGAAGTGAAGAAAGCGCCGCCGTTCTTGCAGAATGATGTTATCTGCTTTTGCATCGGTGTTGTAAATGTCTTGAACTGCAATGGCTTTATACCACCACGTCCTGTCTTAGTTTGCTTTTGCTTACCCAATATCCAATCCACAAGTTTATAGTCTGTCAAAACAACAGAACTGTCTTCTATCGTCTCATTGCTGGTTGAAGTGAACGACCAGCCCTGTTTCAGCATGGAGGCACCATGTACAGCAGGATAGTCGAATGTATTGCCCGCAATGACTTCCTTCTCGTGATCCGCACGACTGCCGCCGAAACCGGGCGAATCGTCAGTCGTCCATTTCATGTCACGGCGAAATTCTTTTTGGGAACCGGTATAGTTCGTTTCTCGGATGTAAGGCACACCGTGATCCACCTCGTCCAAAAAGCCCGCCAGCGTCTTGTCTGCGGGAGGATCGGCCTTGAAGTCCGCCGGACCGCATATACGGTCAAAGCCACTGACGATTAAAGCTGTTCCTTTGTTTTGTGATGATTTACCGACAGAGAGTATCTCGCTCGGAAAGCTTTCGCCACCTTTGTTTACCGCTGTGACCTTAAAACTGCAGACAACATCACTGGGTATAGCACAAGTAAATGTCGTTCCCTTTTTCACCAATGTACCATTATCAAAGTCGCTGTCACCTATCTGGCGGTATACAATATATTTGTCTGGTGTGGCAGTTGCCTCCAAACTATCCTCAACGGGTTGCCATGAGAGTGTGACCTGCCCGTCTTCTTCAAATTTTGTTGACAAGTGATCGGGAGCAAGTGGTTGGACACAGTACTTAATGCCATATTGCGAACAAATGAATTTAAGCATTCCTTTATAGATGGCTCTGCTGGCTGAGAAGCGGAAGCGCGGATCGAGTCCATAGCGCATGTCGGTGAAGTTCTGGTGTGACAGCAATTCCAGCAAGGCTGCCGGTACTCTGGGCCAGACGGCTTCACTGTAAGGCTTATTCCATATTCCGCGGTTTCTCCACATCGGTTCATAGCTTGCCTTTATGTCATCTACGATTTGGTCTTGAATGTCTTTGCACAGATATTTCGCCAATTCCCGCGATGCGCCGTTGGCATATATACCATTGTAGTATTCTTTCTCATAGTCGCATATCAGCAATGTACCCACGATAGTGTCTACTTTGAATGTGCCGGCGTCAGTGTGAAACGCAAACGACAGGTCCACGGGTATGTTCAAGCCCTTCTCGTCCGGATTGGCTTTACTGCCACCAGCAAGCCAGTTTACCCAGAAACCGCGACTCTGATAATCGTCTTTGTAGTCATCCAGTCCTCCGTTGCGCGAGTATATACTGTCAGGCACACCTGCCCATTGCATCCAGTAGCGCGCTCCTTCTTTGTATTTGGGATATCCGCTCAGTTGGTAAGGATGCGTAATTGTATCATTCATCACGGCACGTGCCACATTGCCCTGCCCGCCGCCTATCTTTACGGCATCGGCTGTTATTAGTTTTCCCGACTTGGAAGAAAGGTTGGACAGTTCTATTTTGTTGTCCTGATTTTTACCTTTGCCAAAACGGTAGGCACCAAGGTATATCCATGTTCCTCCGCCCATGGTCTGATTGACTTTTATTGTGGTCTGCTGGCCTTTATGGAAAATGGTATACTGCGCATCTTCGGCACTTTCTGGCAACGATTTGTATGACACATACACGCCATATTCGCCTTCTTCAGGAAAGTCAGGCAACCACTGCGCCCTGCTTTCATGCTTTTTCTTTACGGTCTTGATAACTCTGTAGGTACCGTCTTTGAATGGATTTTCCAAATCCTTATATATAGGATGCAGGTTGGCAAAGCCCTCGCCCTCGCCTTTGGTCCATGTCTCTTTGTCGTTTTGTTCCGCATAGGTACACCCGTCTGATGATTTGTCGTTGTCCACAATCAGTTCGTGTTTGTTTACGTCGCGCTCTCGCGGCATTAGGACTGAGGCACCGGCGTTCTCCAGCATCGGAACGAGAAACGGTAGCACGTAGCTTTCGGTATAGATG
>Ga0256407_10008947_pt1 | contig 14490 bp, 28 predicted proteins | sample RumenRJG_04DNA_FD_193489 | JGI IMG/M metagenome (GOLD analysis project Ga0256407, IMG submission 193489) | Bovine rumen microbial communities from Lethbridge, Alberta, Canada - RJG_04 | ecosystem: Host-associated > Mammals > Digestive system > Stomach > Rumen | place: Canada: Alberta... | reverse complement strand
TCGCTTCAAATTTATCCAAATAAGTTAAAACTTTATTAAATCCATCAAGTAATTTTTCAGGTTTAATTGCATCAGTGTAATAAGGAGTTACTAACCAATCATATCTATACATATATGCCATATATCGACATAATCTTTGATAAATACCACTTACTTTATAGAAATAATCAGAAATTTCTCTCATTCTATTAAGATCACCATAATGAATAGCTCTTAAAACTTGTTCCTTATCCGCCAATTGTGGATTTATTCTGCGAAGGTCACCTAATTTAAGAATTGCGTCAGATACTGATTTTACTCCAACTCTAATTTTCGCAAAATCAACAGGCACATATCCAGTAGCCTAACTAGGAATTTGGTAATCTTCAGTCCCAATCATATCAAAGCCCTTTTTCTTTATCTAAGCTATTCGATTTATCAACTTTAGATACCTCTCCTTCTTTAATAACCGGCCGCCTAAAGAATATAATCATAATTCACTCTTGCTTCATCCCAATAGGGAATAATTATTAAATTAATTCCATGCTCTTTGCAATATTCTCTTTTCTTCATATCATTATATTGTTGTTTTCTTAATCCATTATAACCACCAAATTTTTCTTTAGCTTCATAATGCTGAATTCCTTGAAACTCAATCAGAAAATCAATATTATGCTAATCATCAAAAACTGCAAAATCAAATCTAAGTGGCCGACCTGTATTACTTACTAAATCTGGAAAAGAGTATTCTTCTGCGAACTCTAATCCAGACCGTTGTAGAATTTCTTCTATTTTTATCTATCCTCTCGATGCTCGCATATTTTTTCTCCTTCACTATTATTATATAAAAAAATCGTTTATATAATTAACAAAATTTGACCTCACGCAGGTGTAAAAAATAAAAAGTCTGCAATATTTTTTTTCTTTTTCTTTTTATTTAATTCTTCCTCATATCGAATATAATATAATCCATAAATAAAAGCAGAAAATTTATCTTTTTTAATGCCACGATTACTTTGTTTAAGAATAATATTTACGCCTTCATTTTCCTAAACTAAATTTAACATTTGTTCTTTCAAAATTGATGTTAGTATAAAAGGTCTTAAATATTCATTTCTTTCATCTATATTCATATTCTGACCTTGTTTAGTAGACATTAATTTAGTTTTTGCTAACCCCTAATCAATTAAAAATCTAATTTTACCACTAAACATTTGAGTTTGAGCATAACTATATGCCTAAGTATTAATTGGCGCATTTGCTTTAATTAAATATAATATATCTTTCTCTGTTTCTGGAGTAACAAATTTTTTATACTCAGGATATTCATCTGTATTAAAAACTCCAAAAGGAGGTAAATACTATCCATCATCTGTATCTTGAGATTTAATTAAATAATCAATTAATCCAACACCTAATCCATTAGCATCAATTGCAATTCTACGTGGTTTATATTTATAATATAAATGTTTAATATGAATACATTGTGTTTCAAAATGTTCAGCATCATATGTAAAAATATTAACAAGAGTCTTATGAGCTGACCCTTGAATTTGCGGTGTTACTTTAAATACACAAATTTCTGTTGTACATCCTACACGTCCTACGTCAACCCCAAATACATAATAAGCATTTTTAGAAGATCTGCCACTATACTAATATTCAGGCTGTAATAATACTCTATATTTATCAAATTTTTCAGAAGAAAAGAATGCATTTTCAACATCTCCTGACCAAATACTTTTATATTCTCGATTAAAAGATTCATCATTAAAAGTGCCTTGTAATCTTAATTGCTATACAAAATCTTCATCTAATAAACCAGAAATAACAGGAGTTTCATATGTTCCACCCATAATCATATATTCATCGGGATCAAGAATTGAATTAATCAAAATCTAAATCAATTTATGATACGCAAATGAATTTTTCCATCCAGCAGTAGTTATATAAATTTGTGATTTATTAACATTCTATTCTTTATGACGGCTGCCATCTGAAAGTCTTCTATCAACGTTTGTAGTAGGAATAATAACTTCATTCAAAATATCCCCATCAATTAACACACACTATTCCATCAATCCGCCAGTGCGTCTTTGTCCTCTTGAGGATTGTCTTGCCGCAAGAATGTCAATAGTAGAACCATTTTTAAATACATATTTTACATTGTCTTTTGATTTTGTAGATACACCGCGATCCCAGTTTATTTCATTATTTAACCCTGGAATAAGTTTACATATCTACTAAATCTTTGCTATTGTGATCGAGGCTGCTTGCTATTTACCACCTGTGGTTACAAACAAATGTGAGTTGGGATATAAAATACATCTTATCATCAACGCCATCATTGACAAAAAAGACTTCGAATAAGCTATTTATATTTAATATAATTCGTTAAATTATATTCACATAATGCGCTCTATGTTCCCATAGAGATTAGACTATATCATCATCCTTTAACTTGGAATTAAAGGAGCCTACCGCTTCGAGGAAACTTTTCCTCTACTCTCTTTCGAGATAGTCGTTGAACTTTTTATTTATAAGTAAAAGTTTTTCTTTCCGCTTTTCCAAGCGGAGTATCTATATCTTTAGTAAGATAAGTCCAAGTTTCTTTCCGTCTTATTTTAGCTATAAAACTTCTTACAGGAAAACCAGTAATTTTAGAAATTTCTTTATCAGTATATTTATTACTTTTTAATAAATTTATTACTAATTTTGCATCTTTTTCAGTATAATGCGAAAAATTAGTTTTTTCTCCTTGTAAATAAGAAAAATTAGTTAATCCAGTTTCAATAGCATGATGTATATTTTCTTGAGAAGTTACCCACTATAAATTATTTAATGTATTATTTTCTTTATTACCATCTATGTGATTTATTTGTAATTTTTCCATATTTTCTATTGGCTTAAATAACATCATTAATAATCTATGATATTGAATAGATGTGGTGCCGCCACCCTTTTTCATTAAACTAACTCTCATATAACCATTATGATTCTTATTTATTTTAATATAATTTCCTGTATTAATGTTACGAATTTTACCCATGTCATCAATAACGTAACAATCTTTGATATCAGGGTAGAGATCGCTAATTCTCTTCTCCATAAAAATCTCCTTATAAATAACTTAGCTGCTGATAATCCGTTCTGGACTTCCCAGCAATTCAATAGGTTTCCTTTGTAAATATTACTATCTACACCCCGCACTTATTCTACGGGGGAATGTGGCATATACGTATCTATGTCGCATTACGATTCTTAAAAATATTCTTTGATAAAATAAAAAATTAAATGTACTATCCTTCCCTTTTATAAAATCTACAAAAATATCTGGATATTCTCTAAAAAAAGCAATTAAATTTCTTAAACCATCTATATCTGCCAATAGCCGCTATTCAGATAAACCTTGTTTCTTATATTCTCGATCAGATGATAATTGAAGTAATTCTTTTAAATTCATTCGTGTTTAACTCTCCTATTTTTATACTCTTCTTCAATTAACTACTCATCAAGATTATCATCATGTTCTTTCATATGTTTCAAAGAATTTTTATAATCAACAAAATCCTAATCTTCTAATTCTACATTATCTAAACCTTTTGCTTTAGCATCTTTTTTATCTTTTTTCATCTCTTCTGAAATGCGTTTTTCTTGTAAATATTTTTCAATTTCCTGAGCCAAAGATTTATCTTCATAAATTAAATTTTTATTATATGCTTTTAAGTCTAAAATAATTTGATCAACAATATCTTTAGGTTCTTCACATTTATAACGAGGAATTTCTCCACTATGAGCTTCAACAAAATCTACAATAGCAGAAGCAGAATCAATATTATTACCTTCTTTATCTTTATTTTGTGCTTCTGTAAATTTTGCAGATTTCATCATAGAATCATAAACACGAGATAATTTTTGATAAGCATCAATATCACCACAATCAATGGCTTCATTCATTTTTAGAGATGTTTTACAGATCATTTTTAAAGTATCAATACGAGCCGCGCCTTGAATATCAAAAGAATCCATAAACTCATTATACAATTGTTCAAGAGCAACCCATTGACTGGGCTTATAAAGTCTTCCCCATTTTACAGCAAGATACATTTTATCTTCTTGATCTAAATCTGCACCGGGATCAACAATATCTTTTTCTGCCATAAAATCTTGTTCTTGAAACGGATTTTTAGCATGTTTTAATGCTTCAAAATAAGATTGCGGCTAACCATACTTTTGATAAATTTGACCTAAGTGCTATCCAGTAATAACATCTCCCCAATGCGGCAATTCTTTATTTTGAGTCTAAGTGCTTACTAAAGTTTGATACTCTGCTAAAGAAATTTTTCCTTCACTTAATTTTACCTTAAGCTCAGCCTCGTGTCTTGCTTTTTCTTCCGCATCAGCCTGTTCTTTAGCAGCTTTTTCCGCTTCTTTCTATTCTTGAATTTTTTTACTATCCGCATATCCATACTTATTCCATTGTTTAAGTTTCATTTTAGCAAGATATTTTCCAATAACAGAAAGCCCTGTCATTTTATAAGGATCTTTAGCAAAAGCTTTATCTCTTAATATATTCCATTCTTCAGGAATATAAGGAACATCCATTTTTTCAAGAATCCATTCAAAAGTGTTAGGATCAAAATTATCAATATGTGCAGTTAAACAATTTTTACAAATTTCACATTTACTTCCATCTTTATAAGTATAAAAATTTAATTGAGTAAGTCGCTTACCACATCTTTCACATTGACATTTTCCATTAGCATCCTATTGCTGTCCTTTTAATTTTGCCATAAAACTTCTCCTTTCTTATTATTCTCAAAAATGTCTTATATACTTTATTATATTTTGTCCTTCTTTTTATTTCTACAACATTTACAAATACTATACCATCCATCTTTAGAAGTTTTATTACGAGTAAAAAAATAAGGATGAGCCAATTTGATTTCATGACATCGAGAACATCTTTTCCATTTTCCTTTTTCTTCAACAGTATAATGCCAAATAATCCAATCCTATTTAGCTTTATCTGCAATTATTTTTGGAATTTTTTTTCGCCAAACAGTAGACAAATATTCAATAGAATAAGATACATTATAATCCTATTTAATTTTTTTGGCTATATCTTTATTTTGCATCCCATCTATTTTACAAATCATAATTTCATAAAAAAAAGGATATTTATCCTTTAGTGCTCTCGCGGAAAGATTATCAAAATCTTCCATTAAATACCACCAATCTCCATCAAAATGTCCCCACGCTTCTTCTTTTAATTTAGAATAATTACATAATAAACAACATATATGCTAAGGATTAAAAAAAGATATTAAACAATTACTATAGGGTTCTCCATTTTTATCAATTACAATTTTTTCACTTAAATCAATTTGATTCGTATTTTTTGTAACTTTACTAATGGTTATAGGCGGTTTATAAGCACTTTTTAAAATATATTGTGTTTGCCGCATTTCAATCAATTGTTTTGTTAATAAAAATTTTTGTTTTCCTCTCGCATTTTTTTGTTGTTCTTCTATCTTTTTAATTTCATCTTTAAGATCTTTTAAACCAGGAATTGTTTCTAAATCATCTTTTGTAATTTGTATTTTTGGTACTAATAAAATATTCTTATCTCCGCCAGTCATAAAATTATAAATACCATCTTCTCCATTCTATAATTTTATAGCCAGTCCCTCATAAGAAGTCTCTCTTTTATTTATAGTAACCATTCTATTATTAGTTAATATTTTTTTCTCTTTTTTATTTTCTGTTGTTTCTGTTAAATATTTAGTAAGCTATTCTAAATAATAAGGAGTAAGTTTTTCTGGAGAAATACTATTAACAATCTCATGAACTTTCTAATTTCTTTTTTGAATATCTGTAATAGTATAATCTAGCCTAGGATAGGGTCTTTTGCTATCTACCTATTCTACTAAATCTACATTATCTTCTTTTTGTCCCATGAAATACTCCTTTCATATTAATCTACATTTATATTATATCAAAAAAATTTTTTCTTGTCAATTCCGTTTAAGAGATCTTTTTCTTGATTTTTCCAAAAAAATATTGTATAATAATTATAAATAAAAATGGAGAGGATAAAATATGATATTAGCTGTAACAGGACATCGTCCAGAAAGATTAAGAGGACAAGAGGAAGCAATAAAACAATGGGCGGCGACGCAGCTTACTCGCCTTCAGCCATCAGCGATTTATGACGGAATGGCGCAAGGCACAGATCAAATTGTGGCGACTGCCGCAAAGGAATTGAATATACCTATCATTTGTTGTTACCCTTTTCCTAAAAAACATTATCATCCTATTGAACAATGGATTATGGAAAATAATCAAGTAATTTTTGTATCGCCGCAATATTCAAAACAAGCATATGTTATTAGAGACAATTTTATGGTAGATCATGCAGATAAATTATTATGTGTGTGGGACGGAAGAGGTGGCGGAGGAACTTTTCTTACAAGAAATTATGCTTTAAAGCAGGGAAAAGAAATCATAGATTATGGAGGATTAAGGGTATGATTGATTTAAATTTAAAAGAACTTTCTACAAAAGATCTCAAAAATTTAGAAAGAAAAATTAAATATGAAACAACAGAGAGAGAAGAAAAGAAAATCAAAGAAATAGTAAAAAAACATGATTCTTTAATAGGTAAATGTTTTAAAGCAAAAATCCATACTCCTTACACTCTATTTCCAGAAATGTGGAAATATTATAAAATTATAAATTCAAGAGCAAGCAATGAATATCGAATTTCCGCACTTATCTTTGAAGAATATCCTACTTATTGGTTTTATTATGATCGCGGCGGCAATCATTTTTTTGGACATTATGATTTTAAAGGTATTCGTACTGATGATTTTCCTTTCTATTGTTATGATTGGAATGACACTTCAGAACATCGAGATGCTATTGTTGGAGACAACCTTATAGAAATTCCTTTAGAAGAATATAATGAAGCCATGAATACATACATCAATCGTTTACAAAAACTTGATTGGCCTGCGGATCATTATAGAGGCAAGAGCAGAATACCTGGAGATCCTGGATGGAAAGAGGAATCTAAATGAATAAAGCAACTGCAAATTATAATATGACATTTAATAACGGCACTTTTAAAAAAGATAAAGATTATGATTATGAATATAAAAATAAAAATGTTTATGTAACAACAGAAGAAGGCAAAAAACAGGAATTGTTAGAAACAGAATTTAATATACTCTTTACTTTTTTGAAAAATTAAAAAAATTATTATATAATATAAATGTAAATAAAGAAAAAACATTATTTTTAGAAAGGGGGAACGCAGGTTAGTGACGGTCATACACCTGCGAAAACCGCATGTTTGGATATGATAAAGTAACAACTGAATATATTGTAGATAAGGATAAAAGAACAGTGGTATGTATTCTTACTACTGTTGATGATATTCCTTCCCGCCTTGAAAAATATGGACTTGCAGATGAGGATTATGATGATATTGTGGATACCCGCATTTATAAAGGAATTGCAAAATGTGCGCCTGAAGATACCTGGGATGAAGAATATGGGAGGCGGCTAGCTGAATATAGAGCATCAAGGATGCGTCAGGTTGATGTAAATAATGAGCTGAGAAAATTTATTAGAGGAATTTCTAGATGTATTGATAATCTTTATGATTATGGTCTGATGAAGGATCCTCATTATCCTAAAATGGAATAAAAAAATTGTTGTGATAAATACAGAAGGAAAGAAAAAATGACAATTGATGAGATTGCACTTATTATTTGGATTATCGCAGGGATACTTAACCTTATTGGTGCTGTAATAGATAAGGATCATAAGGTTCCTGTTTTATCTTTTTTTGTTTGCTGGATGTTATTGATAATGAAATTAATGAATGCTGTTGTGGTAAAATAAAATGAAATTAATTAAACATACAATAGATGACGTACCACCGCCATATAAAGAATTATTAATATTAATTAATTGTGAATATGATGGAAATGATTATTTAAATAAATATCCTACTAATTATTTGTGGACAGTTGGCATGTGGGACGAAACAGGTTGGAGCTGTCCATTTGATAATTGGGGATATAAAGTTATTGAGTGGTATGAATTACCTGAACGCCGCAAATCAATAGAAGAAAATGAAAATTTTAATGAATTTGATTTGCGGGAATTGGAAGAATTTTGGGAAAATAAATAAAAATGATTTATAAATTTGCTATCTTGCCGCAGAAATGCGGCAAGTGTAATAAAACAATTTGGTTAGATAAATATATTAGGTTGCCGCGTCTTATAATGATTGATAGTATTCATTATGAAGTTAAAAAAATTCCTTGTTGCCCGCATTGCGCAGAAGAGAGAAAAAAAATTGTATGTCAAGGATGTTTTTATGAAGAGGGCGGCCGCTGTAAAATAAAAGATGATAAATTATGTGAACCGCTTGGGCGGTTAAGGTATACTATGGGGATTGATTAATATGGATAATAATACAATTAAGATTTATGTTGGTAATGAATTTATTGGATTTTTTAAAGTTTTTAATGGTGAAATAAAGATTCCCCGCCAGCAATTTAATGATATTATGGAGGAATTAAATAAGAATGATACCAGGATATATGATTACTAATTTTTGTGGTATAGTATTATTCTCTATTGGTTTTTAGTCAGAAGATTAGTTTTTAATGATTATGGGAAGTTTATTAACATTAGTTGGAATACTTGAAATGTTTTTTGCTAAATAAGGAGAAAAGATGTTTTATAAAGATGAAGAGTGGAAAGCTGCAGAAAATAGTAATGAAGAAAGAAAATATTATTTTGTTGAAAGAGGGAACGGCTGTAAATATGTAAAATTTTATAAACCTGCGGTAGCTGATTTGGTAGGTAAAAGGACTCATTGGAAGATAAGGGAAGTTAAATGATTATTAAGTGTCTTATTTGTTTAATGGTTGGCGCGGCTATTGGTTTTGTAGGCGCCGCAATGATGAGGGCAAATGATGAATAAATTAAAAAAAGTTGTTTGTATTTTATTGTTATGTCTATTTTTAACTGGATGTAGTAATCAAAAGATGGTTACTACTAAAGATTTTTTTCAATCCAGTCCCATATCTATGTTTGTTATAATAGAAAATGGCAATTCTTATAAAGTAGTTTATCATCGAAAAACAAAAGTTATGTATATAATGTCAAAAGGCCCTTATAATTGTGGAAATACTACTGTGATGGTAGGTGCGGATGGACTTCCATTACTTTATGAGGATGATTAAGGAGATTTTTGTGTGAATAAATTAAAAGAAGTCTTTTCTCATAATGAAGCCGCCGCAAAGGAAATTCAAAAAATGTGTGAACAGGCGCTACAAGAATCAATTGAAGAAAAGTATTGTATTGTTTGTAAACACTATTCATATGATCCTTGGGTGCCTGGATATATTGCTTATGAGGGAGATTGTGATTTGGGACATACCGCGTTTTTTAGTGGGCATATGGATGGAGAGAAATGTGCGGATTGGGAGGATGATAATGAATGAAAGACCCGATTGAAAGGCAAGATGCGATAGATGCAGTTAATAATGCTTTTGATAGAGAAACACTTCTTATGGGATTTGTGCGGTTGATAGCGGTAAGAGCAATAAGGGGTGTTCAGTCAGAGATCATCCGCTGTAAAGACTGTGTACATTATTATGGAGAACCTGGGAACCCGAACATTATCTGTTTTCAGATGCACGAGGATGATTTTTGTTCTTATGGAGAAAGGCGGGAAAAATGACAAATATGGAAAGAAATAGAGTTCAAGCCATATGCGAGGTTGCGGGTGTGTCAGATATTAATGACTTATCTGACGGGTTTCATACATTTAGACAGCTTTATTATCAACGCATGATGTTGTTTGCGGCAATTGTGAAACAGAACAAAGATAAAGCATGGAAATCACTTAAACATGAAGATGGGGAACTTTGTTTTGGGGGAGGATGGTTTATTGTCGGAGTTGATACACCAGAAGGAAGCTATACATATCACTATGAGGATAATTATTACAGCTTGTTTGATTGCAAAGAACTTGAGAGAGGAAAACATTGGGATGGGCATACAGAGAAGGATGTAACAAGATTACTTTCCTTACCATCCGTGCAGTCAGAACGAGAAACTGCAACATGGATAATTGATTGCGGGTATCCGCAACATTGTTGGTGTTCAAATTGTAATCATCGTTTTGATTTATTTGATCCAAAGTCCATACATTTTTGTCCGAATTGCGGCAGAGAGATGAAAACATGTGTTTGGAAGTCATTGGATGAGAGGGAGGAAGAATGAAATATGATGATATATGTTACGAATGTAAAGGTTATGGTGATGATTATCATGTTGATGAGAATGGTGACTTAATTTGTAATTGTATTGAATGTCCTTTTTTTGAATATGATCCAGAGGATGATTAAATGTATTGGAAAGAATATGATAATGGCAATCGCGCATATTTGCTTAAAACTGAAATGGAAAAAGTTGCATACATAGAAAAGAAAGATTTTACTTGGCATTGTAAAATATATTTAAAGCCACCATTTGAAGAAGAATTTGAGTATTTTGGTATGGATTCCATTGAAGAGGTTGAGTGGCAGCTAACACTTTATATTAACCAAAAATGTACTACCGCTGTAAACGAACTATGTAAAATTAGAAGTGATTTGCCAAGTATACATGAATTATGGCGGCGAGTGGATAACAATGAGAGCTTTAGTCCAGAATATGTAGCGCAAATTAATTTAGATATTTAAAAAAGAAAGTAAATAAAATATGGAAAAAATAATTAAAGGACGCTTTAAGAATAATGGAGAATATAAAGAAAATGATAAATATACTCCTATTTTAAATAATGATGCGATTGTGGGTTTTATTGAATCGGTAGAAAAAGAAAATGTAAATATTATATTATGGGAAAGATATATTTCTAAAGAATATAAATATGGTGAATCAGAAAAAGCTCTTTGTTCAATTTTTTTTCGTTAAATCGCTTTTTCGTTTTAAAATATGATTTGGAGAGGGAAATTTTCTCGTGTTTTCGTTTTGAAATGTAACTTGGAGAGGGAAATGTGGAGACCAAACCCATTTCAAAATTTTAAAAAATTTTTTTCCCGAAATTATCCCCCCATTATTACAAAACAAGTACGTTAGCTACCTTAAGAAAATTTTCAAGGACCTCGACGTAGATACACGGGGGAGGGCCTAATAAAAAATAATCAATAGCCGCATAAATAAAATAAACTTTCATTTCAATTAAGATGACAAAAAAGAATTCGATTTCTTTCTGTCATCTTTTTCTTTTGATTTGATTCAGAAATGAATTCTAATCTCATTTCATTTTCGTTTCTCGCAGGGCCGTGAAGGATTGCAGCTTGGTCGAGGCCAGCTTGTTTAAACAAGTTCAGGTTTTTCTCGGCGCGATTTGTTAAAAATTTAACGAGGTCCTTTTTCCCGCAACCCCAACGCTAATTGTCGGAATCATTAAGTTGGTCTTTTAGCACGGCGCTTGTTAAAAAATTAACAAAGTCCGGTCGAACGAACGTTCGACCGCTAATTGATGAAGTCACTCATTTCGTTTGTTAAGAAAATAACAATTTAAATTTGATACAATCAAATCTGATTGTTAAAAAAATAACAATTTAATCGACAGTTAGTTTAATGAAACTAAAGTTAGGCAAGACTAACTCAAGTTAGACAGACAGGACAAGAGTAAGTGAAGACCAACACAAACACAACAACAACACAATACAATGATAATAATAACAATGATAAACATAATAATAAACAATAGTAACATACTAACTAATGCAATAGTAAGGACATCGTTTGTTAATTAACTAACGAAGTATCTCTGGCATCGTTAATTAATTAACTAACGATGTTATTAAGTAAGTTATTGAGGCAGAAAAATTTGCACAAAAAGTGCCGGAAAATAATGGCGGCTTTTGTTGAATATTTTTTTGAAAAAATTTAAAATAATCGTTGACAAAATCCGGAAGCTGTATTATAATCTAATCATGAAAGAGAGATAAACAAAACAAAATGCCACTTAAGAAAAGGAGATAAAAAAATGAAGGTTTACATCGTAATCGCAAGGAGAAAAGTCCAGGTTGTCACCACTAACAAGGAAAAAGCTGAAGCGGTTGCTAAAGATTGGAACAAATACTTCAACATGGTAGGCGAATATGATACCGCAACTGTTACCGAAAAAGAGGTTGAGGATTGAAAAATCCTCAACCTAAATAAAAAAAAGAATTAAAAAAGGATTGACAATCTTTCAATCTTTTAGTATAATACAAGAGTAGAACAAACCAAACAATACCATACAAGAAAGGAACAAAAGCTATGCTGAAAGGAATCCTCATTACCGCACTTATTGCATCTCTTACAGGAGTCAACACAAAAGCTGTCAGGGTTTATCCGTTAACTGCAATCTGTACAGAAGTGAATCAGAACAAGAATACAGTGACTTTTACTGATTTTAATGGGGAAGATTGGAAGATAAAAGAATGTGAATGTTGGGAAAAAGGTGATGTTGTAGCCATGTTAATCAGTGACAATGCAACTCCGAACAATGTTCATGATGATGTTATTATTGATATTTATTATCAGGGAAGATAAATAAATAAAAAAATGTAAAAAAGAGGTTGACAAGCGTCAACCTCTTTGCTATAATTAAATCATCAAAGAAAGATACACAAAAGGAGATAAAGAAATGAAAAAGCTTACAAAAAACCTTGCTAAAGAACTCCTTAAGGATAATAACTACATGGAAGCACTTGCATACTTCGCAGAAAGATATTCCAAATTTAAGACAGAAGAAGCGGCAGATGCAAAAAGAGAAGAAGATTATGATAAACTGATCAATTGGGCTTACGACTTTGAAGAAGAAGATTTTGATAATGACTATTCCGGCAACGCATTAGCTATTGATTCTGCAATGTACATTGCAATAACAGATAATTATAATGATTAAAAAGAGCTGAAAAAGCTCTTTTTTTATTGCTTTATGGATTCTAGATTCAATCGCTGCGGGATTGTTTGTTAATTAACTAACGAGCGCGGTCGGGGCTGGCCGAAAAATTTTACCACACCTGAGCCGCACTTGTCAATACTCAAAATTGCATAAAATAAGCAATTATTTAGCTTCCCATTTTGTGCAACATTTTTTACTTAATCCGGACAAAAAACGCTTGACAATTAGTTTAGTATCCATTATAATACAGATAGAAACAAACAAGAAATACCACTAAGGGGGATAAAAAAATGATCGAACGTTTTGAAGAAATCTTTGAAGAAGTAATGGAAGAAAAGAATATGGAATGGTGGGAACTGTATGATTCTTCTGATTTCGATGAAGTTGAGAATCGGATCGTCGAAGAATTTGGGAAAGATGTTTTAGATTCTGATGAATATTGCAACTGGACTAACGAAATGACAATGGATTTATAAAAAAAATAAAAAATAAGGGTTGACAAAAACTTCAACCCCTATTATAATACTTATAGAAACAAACAAGAAACACCACAAAAGGAGACCGGAAAATGAATAAAGAAATCAGAAAAATCAATCTTGACTACACTTTCGATACTACCCACAAAGGTGCAAACTACACTTTTGATCATAAAAAATGGATGAATACAGGAGAGTTTGCGGAAGTCATTACTAAAGCGGTTTTAGGTTATGAAGCAAAAAAGGACGCCAATACCCGTTATGATGAAGCAAGCGACATTGAAGAAATCAACGCAAGTGTAAAATCCAGTCGCTTCACCCTTGTGAATATGAAGCTTGCGGAAACATTTGAAGAAACTATTACAAAATATTTTGAAACTGTACATTCTAACATTTGGATTTATACAGTAACAATGGAACAGGAAGCAACACTTTACTACATGAATAAAGAAGAATTTAACGAATTTCTTCACACTTTCTGCTTCTTCAATGAAAGATTTAATGTAAGATGCAGAGCAACAAGCGGAAAAATGATAGCATGGTTTGAAAATAAGCTGAACTGATCAGCTTATTTTTTTTGAAAAATTTTTAAAAAACCCCTTGACAAATAATTCGGCATCCCTTATAATACAGATAGAAACAAACAAGAAAGCACTCAAAAAGGAGATAAAAAATGTTTTATTTAACTTATGATTTAGGAATGTATGATGATGAAACGGTTTGTGAAGAATTTGAAACTGTTGAAGAATTATTAGAAAGATATGAAGAAATAAAATATGAAGTATGTGAAATAAAAGCATGGGAAGAAGATAAAAAAATTGCTCCATGGTCAAAATATTATAAAAAATAATAAAAATAGGGGTTGACAAAACCTCAACCCCTATGCTATAATTAAATCATCAAAAGAGAGGAGATAAAAAAAATGTCAAGAGCAGAAATCAGAATGGAACAGGAAAGAGAGCAGATGCTCAATGAACTGATCACTAAATACGGATTTGAAAGTGAACCGACTCTCTACTTTGCAAAGTACGCATGGAAAGA
>Ga0256407_10008942_pt1 | contig 14497 bp, 12 predicted proteins | sample RumenRJG_04DNA_FD_193489 | JGI IMG/M metagenome (GOLD analysis project Ga0256407, IMG submission 193489) | Bovine rumen microbial communities from Lethbridge, Alberta, Canada - RJG_04 | ecosystem: Host-associated > Mammals > Digestive system > Stomach > Rumen | place: Canada: Alberta... | reverse complement strand
GAATTAATGAGGCATGAATCAAAAATTTACGTTTTGTAACAAAATTATAACCGTAACCGCAACCTATTCCTGCTGTTTGGGAATGTAACTCAAAATCATGTTTTGAAGTTTTCATGTTTGCATCTACATACGAAATTCCTAAAAGAGGACTTCCGCAACTGCACACTTGAGTATAACTCTTGTCAAATGCGGCAGGAAAAGAGAATTTTTTGTTGTTGAAAACGTAATAAATAGAGAATATACGCATTTTGTAATCAATGTCGCCGCGTTCAATATTCAAAACGGAATCGCCATGATGAATGTCGCAAGAAAAACTCGTTGCGCGGCTAAAATCGGTTTCAATACCGAATCTGCGGCAAAAAAATCTGAAATTAAACTCTCCATCGTTTTTTCTACCCCTTCTCGGCTTGAAACTATATCCGAAACCATAACCTCTGTACGTTGCAAGAGCTCCAATATTATCGCTGAGATTCGTATAAAAATTTGCTCTTTCGTCGTTTTTACCGATTGACAAACCTATTGACGAAAAATCAGGATGAACAGCAATCATAAACCTCTGTCTCGGTCTTAAAACATACGAGGTATCAAATCCCGAATTATAATAAAATACGGAAACAATACTGTCAGCTTTTATAAAAAAACGTTTTTGCGAAAACGCCTCCCGACAAAAAAATATAATGATTAATATCGTCAAAATTTTATGCATACATTCCCTATATGCAAAAACCGTGTAATACTTTAATTCTTTAAGATTTTTTTTCAAAACGGTTTGCATACACTAAAGACTGCAAGCATAAATTTCTTTAAAACTCCGCTCCTACCCTCAAAACACAGAAATTTCTTTCATTAGAAATATTAACGGTATTTTTCGCCATTAAAAACTCATAATCGACAGAAATATACGCTTTTATCCTATCAGAAAAGATTTTTTGAGAATATTTCAAAGCGAAATTCAAATTCAACTGCGGTTTACAAAGATATTCGTATTCCATATTAAGAAAGACATCACTTTGCGAGGGGCTAACGCTCTGAATATCAGGCTCAAAATACCAACCGTCAATATACGGATAACCGCTGCCTTTCTTTAAACCGCCCCCGATTCTAAAAGTAATTTCTTTTTCCTCTGACAAACAATTTTTTTCACTTAAACTAACATCAATTTGTTTGGTCGTTAAATCTTGATGCCGCCAAAAAGGATATTTGACGGCAACAAGGTTCCTGTTAGAAAATGCCCCTGATATACAAAAATCCCAAACTTGTTTTTTTTCATTCAAATTACTGAACAACAAACAATTATACACTAATTTCAACACTCTGAAATCTCTTTGCGATATTTTCAATTTATCGTAATAAATATAATCGGTAAGACCGCCATCAAAGGTTTCGGTCTTAAAAATATTTTTAAATACATTAAGTTCCTCTTTTTCAGCCTGATAATTTAAACTATGAGTAAATTTGTGTTTCGTTAAAAACAAACTTCCGCTAAGGGAATAAATTTTAGCGTCATGTTTTTCGTACTGTACAGAGTATTGACTTTTTTCACCGTAATTACCTGAACGCCAAGACAATGAAATATCATTAAACCATTTTAGGTTTTCCGTAATTTTTATAAGCAATTGATAATTTCCACCTCTAATAACATCCGACAAAGGCATTTCCTTCATTTTGTCGGTAAAACCTTCTGCGCCAAATTCTTCACGCAATCCCCAAAATGCTCCATAACTTATTATGCTATTGTAAGTTTTGTCTGTTGTACCAAAAGTTAAAAATTTCAATCGCTGATTTTTTCGATGATAAAAACAATCAGCACCCGTAGTAAAAAAACGTCCCTGATAACTCAACCCTAATGAAAACATCATGTCCATAAAACTGTTTTTATGACGTAAATCTTTTCGTTTAGCATAGTTAGCGGCGGTATAATCGAATTTTGCGCCTAACGAAAAATTATTGAAAACCTCCACGGCTATTGCACCGACAATATCGTAAGTTTCAAGATTTTTAACGCCTGAATTTTCAGCATTTTGCTCCACGATGTCAAAAGGGACATTTTCGGGGTCTACAAAAGCTGAACCCGAAATACCATCTCCGTAAAAATTAGAATAACTTATTTTGCCGTAACCGCTGACTTTAGGATTAAAACGATAAAAACTTTCCGCTTTAACTTCTGGCATTAAACTCTTATCGGCTTGATAATAATTTTTAAAACCGCCTTTTTCTAAATTCAAAGAAATTTCACAAAGCGATATTGTACTAATATTCAAGCCGTTAATAAGACTTGCATTACGGCTAAAAAAATAATTTTCACCGTTAATTGCATAATTTAAAGAATCAAACTGCGCTCTTGCCGACATAAAGCCGACAAAAACGCAGAAAACAAATATTATGGAAAGTTTTTTTAACATATTAATCTTTCAAAGTTGCTTGAGAGCGTTGATGAAAATCGTTAGAAGAATTATCCGTGTCCAAATAAATTATGTGCGCACCGTTCTTAATTGAAGCCTGAGCATCAATACCAGAGGGGTCGGTAGAGCCTGATATATTTTCAGTACCGAAAGCGTAGCCATAAACTATCTTATCTTTATTTTCCGGCAATTGCTCGGTTGCCTCTTTATCAACATTACGGTAACAAGAGTAACCCTTTCCTAATGTAGTTTCTGTTACAAACCCTTTATCCACAATCTCAGGCAATCTTTGTTTATAACTTGCATTTGTTCCGTTTCTTATATCAACAGCGTCAATAATATCTACATTTCTGATTTTCAAAGAAGAACCAGTTTTGCCCCAATCATAGCCTTGAAGTTTAATTTGATTATCGATTTTCTCTGCAAAATCCTTCGGAGATTCGTCTCCTAAAGAATAAATAAAAAGTGCAGGAGAATTTCCAATTACCCACGCATTTCCTACACCATAAACTACAACATCAAATTTTGTATTAACTTCTGACGGTTCTGTATAAGAATTCGGATTTTTATAAGCCGAAGACATATCAATAAGACAATAGTAATTTTCGTTTTTAAGATTTACCCCGCCCAACGATGTATAATCTTCGGCAGAAAAAATCACAAAAACTTTTTCTTCATACGGCTCAAACTCAATCTCTTCGGTATACCAAATTGCATCTGCAGAGGGAGTCCAACCTTCATTTTTATATTCATCAAAATGATTTTGCGAAACCGTATTGCTCATATACGGGAAAGCTATTGAAAAACAGAAATTCTTAACAGCCACCCTCACTGATGAATTATTATACAATTTTATATACTTATCTTTCTGCAAAGTTTTATTAGAATTACTTTCCTCATCGTGGTAAGTTACATTGGAGCAATAAACCTCGGTTATCAAAATAGGCATTTTATTAACTTCCTTAACGTCAAAAACAACATCAAAAGTTTGTTTTGCATCATAATTTTTCGTAATTTTAAAATCATAACTCTCCTTTGATGAAACAACATAGTTTTTTTCGCCAATACGATAATAAAAATTGTTTTTTTCTACGGACAATTTATAATCACCCTCTTTTAGGTACAAAACGAAAGAACCTTTTTCATCCGTCAAAACCGTTGTATCTTCCACCGTTACCGAAAAATTTTCAAATTTAATATCCATATCAGATTTTAACTGTGCGGTAAACTTATAAGTAGGAATCACTTTATCAACAAATACCGTATCATGAATGACAACGGTATCTTTTTCTAAAAACTTTTGAGGCGTTATAGGATCTTTCGTATCATCATCACACGAGATAAAAAAAGAAGCTGCAATTACAAAACTTAAAACCAAATAAAAAAATTTTTTCATATCCTAATAATTTTAAACATAATAACGCGCAAAATTAAAAAGCACACACAAAAAACACAATACCTAAAATTAGGTATTTTTTCACTTTTTTAACACTGATTTTAGGTATTTTTACTACTTACAAAAGTAATCAAGATTTTTTGTCCGACAAATATTTTTGGTCTTAACACGAAAAAAAATTATTTTTGCATAGAAAAAATTTTCAACAAAATGATTCTTCATCTTGACCTTGATACTTTTTTCGTTTCCGTAGAACGGCTTTTAAACCCCGAATTAATAGGAAAACCTGTTATTTGCGGCGGCTTATCTGACAGAAGCGTTGTCTCTACGGCAAGTTACGAAGTCAGAAAATTCGGTGTACATTCAGGAATGTCTATGCCGAAAGCTCTAAAACTTTGCCCGCAAGCCATTGTTATTCAAGGTGAAAGAAAAAATTATTGCCATTATTCAAATCTCGTAACCCAAATCATAAAAGATAACGCTCCTTGTTATCAACAAATGTCAATTGATGAATTTTTCATTGATTTAGCCGGCATGGAACGTTTTTTTGACATCTTGAAATGGTCGCACGATTTAAGAATGAAAATTATAAACGAAACCTCTTTGCCAATTTCGTTCGGACTTTCCGTCAACAAAACAGTCGCAAAAATAGCCTCAGGCAAAGCTAAACCGATGGGAGAATTATTTATTCCGAAAGAAAAAGTTCAAGACTTTCTTGACCCGCTGCCTGTAAACAAAATTCCGGGCATCGGCGATGCTATGATGCCGAGACTCAGACAATTAGGAATTTTAACGGTAAAAGATTTAAGACTTTTTCCAAAAGGACTTTTCATAAGGGAATTTCGCCCCTCGGCTGAAGTTTTATGGCTGAAAGCCTGCGGTATAGACAATTCAAAAGTTGTCCCGGAACGCGATCCTAAATCATTAAGCACGGAAACCACTTTTGAAACCGATGTTTTCGACCCAGTTTTTTTGCAAGATACTTTACTTTTTATGGCTGACAATTTGTCATACAGATTAAGAAAACAAGGCAAAAAATGCACAACGGTAGCTGTAAAATTTAAATATCCGACCTTTCAAACACAAGAAAAACAAAAAGCAATTTCCCCGACGGATTTTACTGGAACAATTGCCGACACTGCCATAACACTCTTTAAAACAATGTACAAAGGTCAGTTACTCAGACTTATAGGTTTAAGGCTAAATATTTCCAACCTTGAAACTCAAAACGATTTGTTTTCGTTCAATCCCAAAAAAGACAAACTCGAACGCACAATCGACAATTTAAAAGACAAATTCGGCAAAGAGGTTGTCATGCACGGAAATTATTTGTCATAATTTTTCAACAAAACAACGTCCAAACGGCTTGAAAATTCGGCTTCGGTATTGCGGCATATTTCATCAATTTTTTTGAAATCACCGCTGATTTCAATGGGAAAATCCTTGTCTTTGCCCAAACTTTCCAAACGCTCACAAACCGTATTAACAGAAATTTTGCTAATGTCAGCGGCAGGAATAAAAACAGGATTGCTTTTAGTTTCGTCTTTTATCTCCGCCAAAAGTCCGACCTCCTGAAGCCGTCCGGTAATATAAACGAAAAGTTTTTGGGAAATTTTCAACTCCTCACTCCATTGAACACTGTCCAAAGGTTTTTTATCGTTTTGAAACCTATCAATAATTTTCGTCATTATCAAAAGGGCAACTCTTTTTTGAAGTTTCATGCTGATACTTCCAGCATAATGTTCTGTTGCATAATTATTTACATTTTGAATCGAATAAGTCAGCTCGCAACCCACAAGCACTATAATCCACGATGTCTGCAACCAAACCAAAAACAAAGGCAAAGCTGCAAAACTTCCGTAAATAGCACCGTATTCAGCCGCTCCCATCTGAAAAGTTACGAAAATCCACTGCCAAATCTGAAAAATACAACCCGTTACAACGCCCGAAATCAAAGAAGGCATTATTTCGACCCTTGTGTTTGGCATTATTAAATACAAAATCGTAAAAACCACCGACATCAAAACCCAAGGCAAAATCTTGATAATCACGTTCAAAAACGGTGAAAACAAACTTGAAAACATATTGTCAAGTTGAGATGTTAAGAAAAAAGTGGCACTGCTCGAAATTATCAAAAGTATCGGCGTAAAAATCATAATCGTAACATAATCAGTTACTTTTCTTAAAAGCGGACGTCCCACTCTGATATTCCACATAAAATTGAACGCCTCTTCGATATTGCTCAAAAGTTTGAAAACCGAATACAAAAGCATTACAACACCTATTCCGGCAATCAATCCGCCTTTTGTATTCTCCAACATCGAGGACGAAAACGAAATCAAATACCCCGCCAAATCGGGTTGAGCTTGAAAAGTATCTTTTATAACCCTTTCTACAAGTTCCTCAAGACCGAAACCTTTAGCAATTGCAAATGCCAAAGCAATAATCGGAACAACGGACAAAAGCGTAAAGAATGTCAAAGCCGATGCCCTAACGGAACATCCGTCCTCAATAAAACCTTTTACCGAAATTATAAGGATTTTCAAAATACCGTAAGAGCGGCGACGGGTTTTGCTCAACCCTTCGGACTCCGCTTTCCAAATATCACGGTTTATAAATTTCTGAATTTCAGATATTTTATCTTTTATAGAAACCATTTTTTTATAAAATTTGCCGGCGGTATAATTCGTTTTTTATATTTTTTCAAATGGCAAAAATAATAAAAAAATCTAAAAACATATTTTAATTTATAATAGACTTAACAATTCTCTGCAAAAAACTTTTTTCCCCTTGTGTACTCTCAGCAGTAGGCAAAGGATAATCATCGTTAAATTCCTCCTCTTCTTCCTTACTGTCCATAAAAATTTGAATGTTCTTTAAAATATCATTATAAAGAACGATTCCTATACCTAATTTTTCGGCAATGTATTTCATATAAATCATTTCGGATTTCATATAAACCTTGTCAGCAAAGGCGGTCTGAAACATATCTATCATCAAAGAGACTTTCATATCCTGCTGAGTCATCATTGAAACCCATTTATTGAAATTTTCAACATTGTATTTTTGAGTATCGTTGATTATTTTTTGCAAATTTTTTTCTATGTCAGGACCTGAATCCTTTGCAATGGCATTCAGTATGTCTTCTTCCCTGCCGTCGATGCTTCCGTCAGCCCATGCAAGTGAAGAAACAATACTCAGATAAGCATATCTTTCTTCGTAAGTAAAATTCTGCAAAGAAAAATCGGCTTTATCAGATGTACCTAAAATGTTAGCTATCAGAACTTTCTTATCCATAATAAAATATCTTTTCTTCTTCTCAAACTAAAAATTTATCGTGCGCTAAAATTAGAAAAATTATTTTGGCAAAAAAAACCCTCTTAACCTTTTTTAAGGCTATTTGTGGCTTTTTTAACAAAACGTACAAAAAAAATAATTTTCCAATTGCTGATTTTGTTATAATTTTAACGCCGCAAAAAAACATCATTTATGAGAACAACTACTAAAATATTTTTTTTCCTATTAATAATGTGTACGTTCTCCTGTTTCGGAGAATTAAGCGATGAAAGTATCGCAGACGAAAATTTCAACGATTCATGGCTCTTTATAAAAGCTGACTCCTCAAACGCATCTCAAATCGAGACCAAACTGCTTTCAGGAGCCTCTTACAACGGAATGACCACCGTTAGACTGCCTCATTCCGCAAGCGTTGAAACAGAAAAACTCCAAGGCGTATATTATTACATGAAAAATTTTACGATTCCCTCCATTATGGAAGGAAAAATGTTAAGTTTGAGATTTGAAGAAGGAATGAACGTTGCTCAAGTCTGGATTAACGGTAAAAAATCCGTAAGCCGCAGCGGCGGATATTCTCCTTTTGTTGCTAATTTTACGCCGAAAAACGGTGTTAATAGCGTGGTTGTAAAACTTGACAACAGCGTTTCAAAACTATCAAAGGATGCGGAATTCGACCTTTACGGAGGGCTTTACGGAAACGTTTGGCTCAGCGCAAAAGATTCTTTGTCGATAACAAACCGTGAAGAAAACTATCAAAGAGAATGCGGAATTTCAATCAGCACTACAAAAATAGAAGGCAACACGGCAAATATTAAAATCACGGCCGATGTCAGAAACGCATATTCCGAAGACAAAAAAGTTACTCTAAAATATAGTGTTCTTGATTTCAAACGCAAAACAATAGGCAGGGCAAAAACCGTTAAAACATTAGAAAAACAAAAATCTGATTTTTTTACCGACACCATCACACTCAAAAACATTACACCTTGGGATATTGACAATCCTAACCTTTATGTTTTAAGAACGGAAGTTATCAGCGGAAGAAAAATCCTTGACATCACTGAAACAGAATTCGGAATACGGGACATTAAAATCACGCCTGAAGGTTTCTTTATCAATGGAAAACAAAAAAAATTAACCGGTGTAATACGTCATCAGGAATATCCGTATGCGGGTTATGCAATTTCAGAGCAAGCACATTGGAGGGACGCTTACAGAATTAAACGTTCGGGATTCGATTACGTGCGCATTTGCCGTTATGAACAATCACCGGCCTTCTTAAAAGCGTGCGACCGTTACGGAATTATCGTTATCGACTCTCTCACGGAAGAAAAATTTTTCAAAAATTATAACGAAATATCTATTTCCAAACCCGTAGAATCAGGCGAAAAAGCTCTCGTTCAACAAGCGAAAAACATAATCGAAACTCACAACAACAATCTTTCAAAAAGTGCTTTTGCCAACGGTGATTGGATTATGTTCGATTATAACAAAAATAATTCAGAAGATATAGAATATTCGGGAATAATGAGCATGGCCCGTATACCGAAATTTTCATATTATTTTTTCGCCTCGCAAAGAGATATTGACGAAGACGAATTGCAAGCATTTTCGGAGCCTGTTTGCTACATTGCATCGTATTGGCAGCCCAAAATCAGCAAAGAGGTCATGGTTTTGAGCAACTGCGCCGAAGTTGAACTTTTCGTAGACGGCAAATCCGTCGGAAGGCAAAAACCCGAAATCAACAAATCAACTCAAAACTTTAAACACCCGTATTTCCTTTTTAACGTTTCGTGTCAAAAACCCGGAACGCTAAAAGCCATTGCTTTTGACAAAAACGGCAATCCCGCAAGCGAATGTACCGTTAAAACACCGTCTACGCCCAAAAACTTAAAACTCGTTTTGGACGAAAGCGGAACATTAGCCTCTGCTTTTGACGTACTTTTGGTTCATTGTTATGTTTTGGACGCTAACGGGACTACGGTTTGTGATTTTTCAAACGAGATAGAATTTTCGGTAAACGGTACTGCAAAACTGATTTCGCCCTCAAAAATTAAAGCCGAGGCAGGCATTGCTACGGCGTTAATACAATTAGGTCAAAATAATAATGACTTTACCGTTTCGGCAAAATGCGGAATGTTAAGCACAGTTATTGACAAATAAGAAAAATTATTCAAGACTTCTCAATGAATCCGAAAGAGGAATTGAATCCGTTAAAATGCTTTCATATTGATGTTTAATACTTTGAATCGAGTCAAAATAAATCATATTAAGCGAATCGGATTGATGAGAAAAATCTTCCAATTTTTTGATACCGTCGTAAGTGGTTGTTAAAAGCACAATAAAGGCTGTTATTATCACCAAAATCACAACAACGAGAGGAATTATTATGATTTTAATTCCTCTTTTTTTATTCTCGTTTTCCGCGTTCATATCTGAAATAAAAATAAACGAACAATATGCAACCTAATATTCCAAAAGGTATTCCGGGCAAGGCTGAATAATTACAAGCATTTCCCGCTAAAATCGGCAAACCGCCTAAAAATGCACCGAGAGCATTTCCGACGTTAAAAGCGATTTGAACTAAAGCACCGCCTAATTTTTCGCCGCCTTTTCCGTGTTTTATAATTAAAAGCTGCTGAGGCGAAGACAGCGCAAAAAGGCAAAACGTACAACAAAACATAACGATAACGGCAAATACACCGTTAAAAGCGAAAAAGAACATAAGCGTAAGGAAAACGGCCGCTAAACCTTGAAAAATTCCGGCAACCAATCCCATAGGATATTTGTCGCATATTTTCCCAGAAATCAAATTACCCGTTACCATTCCTAAACCGGCAATTATCATAATCCATGACAAAACCGATTCCGAAAAGCCGGAAACACTCGTTAAAATAGGATTTATGTAAGAATACATACAGAAAATTCCGCAGTTTCCCGTAAAAGTTGCAGCTACGACAATCCAAGGAGCCAAATGTTTTAAGAATTTGAACCTGTCCCTAAACCTTTGGGTAACTTGATTTCCGACATCGGGAACTAAAAAATTTATTGCGAAAATTGTCGTTAATGCCAAAAGTCCGACAAAAACGAAAATCATACGCCACGAAAAATTATTGCTTAAAAATGTTCCTATCGGCACACCCAAAAGATTGGCAACCGTCATTCCCGAAACCATAATTGCGATTGCTGAAGATTCTTTTCCTTTTTCTGCAAGTTTTGAGGCGATAATTGTTCCGATTCCAAAATATGCACCGTGCGGCAGCCCTGAAATAAAACGACAAGCCATAAGTGCGTAATAATTAGGCGCAACGGCAGCGGTAATATTGCCCAAAAGCATTAATCCCGCAAGAAAAATCATAACGCTTTTCAGTTTGTATTTTTCGACTGAAAGCAGTATGACGGGCGCACCAAAACTGACTCCTAAAGCGTAAGCCGAAATTAAATGTCCCGCTTCAGGTATCGAAATATTTAAATCCTGAGCCACGAACGAAGAAATTCCCGGCATTATAAACTCGGCTATACCGAGAACAAAAGTACCTAAAGAAAGTGCTAAAAGACTTTTTTTCATTTTTTGTTAATCCTCCCACATAAGGGTTATGTTTCCTGTCAGCGTTCCTCTTTCTCCGTTAAAAAATTCGTATTGACAACTATAAACGTAAACCCCTTTAGGCTGACGCTCATTTCTGAAATAACCGTCCCAATAACTCTGAACATCAGTCGTAAAGAAAACCTCCTTACCGTTTCTGTTAAGGATTTTCAGGCTGTAATGTGCGAGTTTATCAACATCGCCCTTAGGATAAAATACCGAAAACTGTTCTTTTCCGCTGTAAGAAATTCCGCTGCCCGCTCCCGAAGAAACAGTAAAGGCATTAGGAAATGTTATAGAATATTCCGGCAAAGAAAGTTGAATGTCAGTTTTTACGGTATCAACGCATATTCCATTGGTAATAACCAATTTTAGAGGATAAGTTCCGTAATTTGCGTAAGTATGCGTAACTTTCTCGCCCACTAATTTTTTACCGTCGGAAAAGTCCCAAACAAAAGACGAAGATTTTGAATTTCTTGCCTCGGCAATTATCGTTTTGGAAGATTTTACGTATGCAATCTGTGCCTCAGGTCTTGAATAAACCCTCACCGTATCAGAATATACCTTTGAAAACGTACCGTTTACAGTTTTCAATGTTACATAATAAGCTCCGGGCGAAAGATAAGTTGCAACACCGTTTTGATCGTAAGAAACCTCTCCGTTGCCGAAATTCCAATAACAATATTCCGTATTTTTGGAAAGATTTGTAAATTTCACGGTAAAAGGTGCGCAACCTTCCACAGATGACATTTTGAAATATGATGTAAAATCGGGAATTTCAATATCAGAAACCCTTAAATCTTTTTTTACGTTTGTATCATTTTTAACTGTCGGGGCGATAACAGTATAATTTTCACCCGCATCCATCAAAAAGACTTCCTGAGAATCGGTTTTGATTTCGGGCAAAACTTTGTCTAAATTTTTAACGGCTATATTGTTTTGATTGTTAATAAGGACTTTTCTTGTAGAGCCTGAATACACATAACGACTTTTAGAAACAGTTTCAATTTGAGGATGAGAATTTTCAGCATCAAGATAATTAACAGTAGTAAAGGTACCTGAGGCTAAAACCGCTGCTAAATACCAAACATTAAAAGTTTTAAAATCGAATTTCCAAAAGCTTTTTTTCGCAAGTCTTCTCTCAATATTAAGCCAAAGCTCCTGGGGCGGTTTTTGTTGAAAACCGTCAAATTTTTCTCTGAAAAGTTCCTCTGGTGTATTCATAATGCTGCCGTTTTAATTTTTTTCAAATCCTTGAGTTTCTTAATAATAACCATTCTCGCCCTCATAAACTGTGATTTACTTGTATTGATGTCAATTCCCAACATATCAGCGATTTCTCTATGTTTGAAGCCTTCCACAGCATAAAGATTAAAAACCATTTTATAACCGTCAGGCAAAGAATTTACCACCGAAAGTAATTCTTCAAGTGTGAACTCCTGCGAATCGAAATTAGGTTCGTCAGAGGCCAAAATCTCTTGATAATCAGTTAAATCTGCATGATGACGATGTTTCAAATCTTTGTGATAACTTGTTATGGCAGTGTTGATTACAACTCTTTTGAGCCAGCCTTCGAAAGAGCCTTCAAATTTAAAGTCTTTCAAAGAGGCAAAAATTTTGACAAACGCCTCCTGCAAAATATCTTCTGCTGACATCTGGCTGTACGAATACCTCAAAGCCAAACCGTACAAAAGCGGCGAATACTTCTGATAAAGTAAGTATTGTGCTTGCCGATCGCCTTTGGAACATTTGTCTATCAAATCCTGCAACTGGTTATCCATAATCTGTTATCATTCTTTAAGACTAATAGTCAGTGTGTTTGGTTGCATTAAAAAATTTCTATTGTTTCACTTTTTACGTTTTTACCTAAAAAAAACGCGGCTCTTTCGTCAAAAACTTTGCTGTCGTCGGTAGTTAAAAATCTCACCGTGGATTTTTTTGTGAGCCTGAAGTCCATTTCCTTATGACGGGAAAGATAGTCTTTAAGGCTTTCCGCCACGATTTCGTTTTGGGGAATGAGCGTTATCTTTTCGCCTAATATTTTTTTGAACGTCTTGATTAACAGAGGATAATGTGTACAGCCGAGAATTATTGCGTCGATTTCGGGGCATTGTTTTAAGAGTTGCGAGGTGTATTTTTCGACGAAATAATCGGCGGCGGGATTGTTTGTTTCTCCGTTTTCAACAAGCGGAACGAGCATAGGACAGGCTTGCTGAAAAACTTTTATTTCAGGATAAAGTTTTTGAATTTCAAGAATATAAGAACCGGAATTAACTGTTCCGGCAGTGCCCAAAATTCCTATTCTTTTGGTTTTTGTGTAATTGCCGATAACTTCTGCTGTCGGGCGGATAATTCCCAAAACGCGGTTTTGAGGATTGATATTTTCCAAATCGTTTTGTTGAATCGTCCTTAACGCTTTTGCCGAGGCAGTGTTGCACGCCAGAATCACGAGCGGACAGCCGAGCGAAAAGAGTTTTTTCACGGCTTGAAGCGTGTATTGATATACGGTTTCAAACGAGCGTCCGCCGTAAGGAGCACGCGCATTGTCGCCTAAAAAAACATAATCGTACTGCGGCAGTTTTTCAAGAAAACTCTTCAAAATTGTCAGTCCGCCGAACCCCGAATCAAATACGCCAATCATTGTTTTTTACGTTTTATTTTCAAAGACGCAAAAGTAATATTTTTTTATGAAAACCGGCAGGGTTTGCGGTAATTTTTTTATTGTTGGAGTGCTTAAAAAAAACTTCAAAAACAATTGTTTTTTTCAATATATATATGTACATTTGCCCTAAACTAAAGCACGGGAAATAATGAACGGCGACAAAGAAACATATATGCCAATCCGTTATATTTCGCCGACGACGGACTTCGGCTTTAAGAAATTATTGGGCGACCCTCGGATTATGAAAGGTTTCCTTATGGAAATTTCAAATCAACCGAGTCATAGGCATCTTCATAATGAACTTTTATGACCCAAAAGAACCCAACAAGATTTCGCGAAACTGTTGGACTAACGTAGAGACCGGACGGATTACATCAGACCGTCAGGAGTATTGGAAAGTGCAGTTGCCGTATTTCAGAAGCCACAACATGAAAATGGAAGACTGCACATCAAAAAGTGATTATTGGCTGTATAACTTTGCAAATATGGGAACTATGGAAAATATTGCATTCAAAGAAAAAGACACAGATTTTGTGTACCTCAGCGAACTTGCGGAGTTCAGGGCTATGACAATCCCCGAACAGGACAATTATATCAGAATGATAGACCGTGAAGTGGTCTATAACAACGTCTTGGACAGAAAGTACCGATTTGGATTTGAGGATGGTCGCACGCAAGGCATGGCTCAAGGCATGGCTCAAGGCATGGCACAAGGTATGGCACAGGGCATGGCGCAGGGAAGCAAGACAAAAGAGCACGAAATGGTAATTGCGATGCTCCTCAACGGTCTTTCCGTTGAAACTGTCGCCAACATCTCAAAACTCCCCGTGGAGGAAATCAAAAAAATTCAATCATCAATGGCGGAGGCATAATCCGCTTCCTTCTATATCACAACTATCTTGAAAAAATATAAAATTTATAAACCTACTGTAGAGCCGCAATGATTGCGGCTCCTTTTTTTTACAAATTTTTTAATCTTTTTTTGCAACATTGTTAAAAAACTTTATATCTTTACCGCGACATTAATATATGTTTAATAAAAAATTTTTAATACCATGAAAAAACATCTATTAAACTTTACAAAATTCCACCATGGGGGGGGGTAAAAAGTAATGTTTTATTGAATTTCAAAACCGCTCTGCTGTTGGCGGCAA
>Ga0256407_10008940_pt1 | contig 14497 bp, 3 predicted proteins | sample RumenRJG_04DNA_FD_193489 | JGI IMG/M metagenome (GOLD analysis project Ga0256407, IMG submission 193489) | Bovine rumen microbial communities from Lethbridge, Alberta, Canada - RJG_04 | ecosystem: Host-associated > Mammals > Digestive system > Stomach > Rumen | place: Canada: Alberta | collected... | reverse complement strand
CAGAGATATCGTGACCAGCCATAATCCAACCACGGTTAATCATCTCCTGAACAGCCATAAATGCATCGGCAAAGTACTCTGCGTTCTTAACAGTAGGAACATCGTTGCCTACCTTACCCAGACTCTGAGCGAAGGCAGAACCACCAAGGCGCTGCTCGTCGAACGAGAAGTCAATATGATAGAGTGATGCATTCTTATCGTTAACCAATACGGGGCTTACCACCTTCTTAATGTCAGAGACCTCACCACCAGCAGATACAATTACTGTTCCTGGAGAGATGATCTTCTCGCCGTTAGGATACTGTTGAGAGAGCGACAGTGAGTCCTTTCCTGTTGGCACGTTGATGTGCAGGTCGCAGCAGAAATCGCTCAGAGCCTTTACACCAGCATACAGACGGGCATCTTCACCCTCTTGAGAGCGGCAAGGCCACATCCAGTTAGCTGAGAGTGAGAGTGAATCCATACCCTCAGCGAGTGGGGCCCATACGATGTTTGTGAGAGCCTCTGCTACAGAGAGTACTGAACCAGCAGCAGGATCAGCCAGACCAGCCTGAGGTGCATGACCAAGCGCTGTGGCGATACCCTTAACACCACGATAGTCGAGGGCTACAACACCACAGTCGCTCAGAGGCAACTGAATCTCACCCTGACACTGCTGACGTGCAATCTTACCTGTAACCGAACGGTCGACCTTGTTAGTCAACCAGTCCTTACAAGCCACAGCCTCCAGCTGGAGCACACGGTCGAGGTACTCGTTAATCTTATCCTGACTGTAGGTAACGTCAGCATAGTGACGCTCTACAGTATTATCCTTCATAATAGTCTTTGGTGAGTGACCAAACATCTGTGCCACATCCAAATCGAATGGTTTTACACCATCACCCTGCTTGAAAGAGAAGTGAGCATCGCCAGTAGTCTCACCAACTACATACAGTGGAGCACGCTCGCGCTCAGCAATCTTACGTACGTGTTCGATATGCTTCTCGTCGATGAGCAAGCCCATACGCTCCTGACTCTCGTTAGCAATAATTTCCTTAGAGCTCAGAGTCTTATCGCCGATAGGCAACTTGGTCATATCAATCTCACCACCGCACTCCTCAACAAGCTCAGAGAGACAGTTGAGATGACCGGCTGAACCATGGTCGTGAATTGAAACAACGGGGTTCACATCCTCCTCACAGAGGGCACGAACCAGGTTGTAGGCACGCTTCTGCATCTCAGGGTTAGCACGCTGAACAGCATTCAACTCGATACCGTTGCTGTAGCGACCTGTATCAACAGATGATACTGAGCCACCACCAAGTCCGATACGGTAGTTATCACCACCAACCACAACAACCTTATTACCTGGCTGAGGTTCCTTCTTCAGACAGTCGCGTTTGGTGCCATAACCAACACCACCAGCCAGCATAATAACCTTGTCATAAGCATACTTGGTATCATTGGGCTCCTGGTGTTCAAAGGTAAGCACAGAACCACAGATCAGTGGCTGGCCGAATTTATTACCGAAGTCAGAAGCACCATTCGAAGCCTTAATCAGAATCTGCTCTGGTGTCTGATACAGCCATTGGCGAACGGGCAGAATGTTCTCCCAATCACGGGTCAGTTTATCATCGTCAGTCAGACGGGGGTAAGCTGTCATATAAACAGCAGTACCAGCGATAGGCCATGAACCTACGCCACCACCCATACGGTCGCGAATCTCACCACCAGTACCCGTGGCAGCACCGTTGAATGGCTCTACGGTAGTGGGGAAGTTATGTGTCTCGGCCTTTAGCGAGATAACACTCTCGATATCCTTTATCTGGAAATAGTCGCTTGTACTCTGATCCTTTGGAGCAAATTGCTCAACAACAGGGCCCTGTGCGAAAGCCACATTATCTTTATAGGCCGAGAGAATCTTGTTGGGGTTCTCCTGTGTGGTCTTCTTAATCATGGCGAAGAGTGAACTTTCCATCTCTTTGCCGTCGATAATGAATGTACCACCGAATATCTTATGACGGCAGTGCTCAGAGTTAATCTGGGCAAAACCGAAGATCTCTGAATCAGTCAGCGGGCGACCATTCTGCTTCTCCAATCCGTGCAGATATTCTATTTCCTCAGGACTGAGAGCCAGGCCCTCCTGTTCGTTGTATTCCTCCAGGTTGTCCACATACTTGATGGGCTCGGGTTTGATGTTGATGGTAAAGATATCCTGATTCAATCCATCATACATACGCTGCAACATCTCATCATGCTCAGCATCCTTGCTGGCAGCAGGGAAGTACTCTTCTATACGCAAAATGCCGCTGAGTCCCATATTCTGAGTTATCTCAACGGCATTTGTTGACCAAGGGGTCACCATTTCACGGCGTGGACCTACATAGAATCCATCTAACGTTTGGGCATCCAACATGGTTGCACCGCCGTAAAGCCAGTTTAACTCATTGATTTCCTGTTCACTAAGTGAGTGATCAACCTCAGTGGCAATCACCGATTTCTGTGGGGTCTGAAAGAAGCAAATCATACCTTTTTATACTATTTATATTCAATTTTGAGTGCAAAGGTACTATTTTTTATCTTAACTAACAAATTTATAACCAAAACATTTGGTACTTTAGATTATATTTCATATTTTTGCCACAAACAATCAATAGTATTATCCTATAAAAACTATAAATAAAAATGAAGAAACTATTACTCATTGCCATGATTGTTCTATCACAATCTATATTGGCAGACGGTATTAGTGTGATTAGTTTCAAGTTACTGGAGACTGACCTTACTGCTAATACCAGAGGAACAGAGAGACGTGACCAGAATGGCGACAAGGCCGCACTTATCAAAATTGTGACACCAGAAAAAGGATTCCGCTACGACGGAGGTTCGCTTGGTATCGTAGGAACAGAAGAGAAAACGGGCGAAATATGGCTATATGTGCCACCGCGAGCACAGAAACTTACCATATCACATCAAGTGTTTGGTGTAATGCGCGACTACTATTACCCGACGTCAATCCAAGGCGGACGCACCTATGAGATGCTGCTCGATATTGGTACAGGCCGATACGTTACTATCACGACATCGCAGGCAAAAAGCGATGTGACGGTTGATGGCGAATATCTGGGCAAGTCGCCTATTTATAACAAGTATATGACCTATGGACGTCATGCTGTATTTGCCCAAAACGACATCTACGAGGGAAATGACACAATTATAGTGGCAACTACCGATGCCAAGGAAACAAAGATGGCTAATATACAGATGCAGAATATGAGCGACCAGTTTGGCGAGGTGTATGTGAATGTTGACGACAATGCCGAAATATGGTACAACGGTCGCCAGGTAGGCACAGGCAGTTGGTTTACTCAGCTTCGTAAGGGGGCGTATACAGTGGAGACCCGCAAGGTTAACTGCGATCCGGTAAAGACCAACTTTACTGTTCAGGGAAAGGTATTTAATCGTATTCAAGCCAATGCACCGTCACCGCATATAGGTTTGCTAAACGTTTATACCCGTCCGCGTAATGTAAGGGCTTTGCTTAACGGAGCCAATTCTATCGACCTGACCACACTGGTAGGTCTGCCAATTGGTACATACCAGGTGGATATCTATAAGCAGGGCTATTTTAGCGAAACCCGCGAGTATACCATTGAACACAATAGGACAACTACTGATACTATAAATCTCCAGAAAATAGAGTATATCAAGGACTTCGCATTCTACTTCGGTGCAGGTTATACCTATCGCCAGATGGGCGGAGTTTACGCAACGGTAGGTTGTGTCCTCTATAATTTCGACTTACAGGCCAGCTATACCTTAGGTCTGCATTCGTCCGACCCCGTAAGGTGGTATACCGCCGATGGTAACTACTCTTACATGAGCAGTGTTACCTACAAGCGTTCTACATTAGCAGCCAAACTGGGTTATCAGATACGACTAAGCGAGCGACTGGGCTTAACCCCGCAGGTTGGTTTTTATCTTGAGCATTTAACAGGTACGGTTGCCGATGGTACCAATCTCTACGGCGACAAATGCTATGCCAATAGTGCTTCGGCAGGTGCTAAGTTCGTTTATGCTCCTCTTAGAAACTTCCAACTCTTTGTTACGCCCGAATATGCTTTCGGCCTTCAAAAGGACCAGGAGTTCAACCGAATAGAAGCCGCCAGCGACATCGCAGCAGGCGGATTCATGATTACTGCTGGTATGGCATTAAGTTTCTGATTTTTTCCACATATATAATATATAAGGTATGAAAACAAAGGTATTCAACAAGATATTGACTTCCCTTTCGTTACTTATGATTCTTACTGCTTGTAAGGGCGAATTTGCAAACGAAGTAATCCCTGCCAGAGAAATGCTAAGGGTACTAGACGGCACTATTGAAATACAATCCGACGTCGAGGAAACCATTGTAAACGTCACCGCCGATTGTCATTGGAAAGTGGATAGTCTTGACTCTGGAGATTTTGGTAGCAATCTGACAATTCGACCACGCGAGGGCGTAGGCGACGGAGTGCTTGTTATCGGTAATGACCAGAACACAACCAATGCAGACCGTACAGCACTAATAGTACTGGCTTCTGATGGCGGTTTGCGACAAAAAGTTACGATAAGACAGACAGGAAAGGGAGACGGTATCAACCTTTCGCGCGGATCATTCACATTCGATACAGAGCCTACTGAGGCACAGTTCTTAACTATCAGCAGTAACACCCAGTGGAAAATAGAGATTCCAGAAGGAGTTAACTGGGTAACACTCGACAAGACAAGCGGTGAAAGTGGCGAGAGCCTCATCCAAATCAAGGCCCAGCCTTCGTCTACAGATGCGCTTCGTTCCACTTCTTTGTCAGTATTATATGGCGAATCCTTTAATAAAGTAGAAGAGTTTACTATTTCGCAAAAAGGTCTTACTAATTTATATCTCGAAACAGTCGAAAGCGTTGGTCGCTTTGAGTCGACTGGTGGCGAAACCGTGATTCATGTAGAAAGCAATGCTCAGTGGTTTGCATTCATACCTTCATCGATATCTTGGTTGCACTTTGATGCTGAACTCGACTCGTTAACCTCTGAAGGAACTGCTTCTAGGATTGGCAACGGTGATTTGCATATCAAGTGTGATGAAAATAGCACCTCACGCGACCGCACCACAGGTGTGGTCATTGTGGCTGGCAGCCGAAGTCCCAAGGAAGTTGTTGTAACTATGGAACAAGTGAGAAACGGCTCAATATTGCCATTGGAAACCTCAATCAGCCTAAGCGAACTGAGCGTATCATACGACTTAGCCAATTTCCTTATAAGTGTTGTATCAGAAGAGGTTGTTGGAGATTTCGGACTCGTTTACAGCACCAATGCCCATCCTACAATATCCAGTGGCCAGAAGGTTGTTACCGGTAAAGGAGGCTTATCTTCGGCTATGTCTTATAAGCTGGAAGGACTTGAAGCCAACACCACTTATTATGTTCGTGCTTTTGTGGAGAAGAAATCTAATCAGGAAACTCTATATAGCGACGAATTGACAGTTACCACACTAGCCTACTCTGCAATGATAGGAGAAGTAAGGTCGCTTTACGTAGGTGATACCTATGCCGACATGCGATTCAGTTATGTGGCCGACGAAGAGATAATCGATTGTGGCTTTGTATATAGCGGCACTAATGAGACTCCTAATCGCGAAAACGACACAATGGTAACCATCGGTCATAGCGGAATGGGAGGCAACGTAATGACAACTATTGCTGATCTTGAGAAGTCTACCACCTATTATATACGTGGTTATCTGCTTACCAAACAAGGCATTATCTATAGCCCGAATGTGGTTACTATCAAAACCTCAAAGACAAGCAAAGAGCCAGGAGAGAGCAGCAATCCCGACCCAATATTCTCACGTAAAATGTAATAGGCCATGAAGAAACAATTATATATAAGACTGATATCATTAGTGGCGCTATTATCGGCGACACTACCAGTGAGCGCCAACAGAATAATAACAAAAACGGAAGTCTATAAGTTTTATGGACAGGACAACGATGGCTATTATAGCCATGATCCAGAAACTAAGGAAGACAATTTTAATTGGACTGGAGATTTTGACTGGGCTGATGCAGCTTCGGCTCTTTATACTTTTGGCAATATATATGACTACTATAACTTGTGGTCTAAGGGGACTTTCCCTGCAGTTATAAATAAAATCACTATAAATATTGGAGCAGCAGCTTATAACGAGTCATATCCAAGAATTAGTGTTAATGGTGATGAGCAGGCTATCGCTTATACTAATATGCTTTACGATTATTATGGCGATTGGAACAAAATCAATTATTATGATTATGAGTTTACAAATGTTTCCACCAGTGGCTATGGAGGAAAAATAAATATTCGCACGAATTGTGATGGTCAGGCAGAATTCTTTATCCGCAGCATAACTGTAGAGTATGATTATGAAGTGCCTAATGAGCCTTATGCATTACTAAGCAATGACAATAAGACTCTCACCTTCTATTATGATGACCAGAAAGATTTAAACGATTATTTATCTGTTGGACCATTTGATGATCCAGAAGACCAATCATGGAAAGACCATAAGGAGAGTATTACAACTGTAAATTTCGACAATTCGTTTGCCAACTATACAGCTTTGTCAAGCACTAGATATTGGTTCTATAATTGTGAGAATCTAACAAAGGTAAATAATACCAGCAACTTAAAAACATCCCAAGTGACTGACATGGTGGGTATGTTCAGTGGCTGTTCTAAATTAACAAATCCAGGTGTCAGCAGTTTCAACACATCCAAAGTCACGAAAATGGGTGGTATGTTTAATGATTGTTCTAGTTTGGTGAATCTTGATATAACCAATTTCAATACCTCAAAGGTGACGGACATGTCTTTAATGTTCAGTGGTTGTTCTAGCTTGGTAAGCCTTGACTTAAGCAATTTCAATACAGCTGCCGTAACAACCATGACACATATGTTCTATGGATGTACCAACCTGACAACAATCACTGTGGCCTGCGAATGGAATACTGATGCCGTAACGGAGAGTTCTGACATGTTCTTAGACTGTACCAGCATCAAAGGCAGAAAAGGAACGACCTATGACGCCAGTCATATAGATAAATCCTATGCCCACAATGACGAAGGTGCAAGTAATCCCGGTTATCTTACAGATAAACTTGAGGTATATGCCGTTGAAGAGCCGGAAGGTCTTGTATTCTACTACGATAATAAGAAAAAAATTCGCTCTTATCCAATGAGCGTTGGACCATTTAGCAGCTTCAATGCTGTAAGCTGGTACTCGCATGCATATTGGCTTAGTAAAGTTCGGTTCGATAGTTCAATGGCCGAGTGTACAAACATTACAAGCACCGCTTATTGGTTCTACGGATTTACTGAACTTACTACTATCGAAGGACTGGAATATCTGAACACTTCGAATGTAACGGACATGGCAGGTATGTTCGGTCATTGTTACCAAATGACGAGTATTGATGTGAGCCATTTCGATACATCCAATGTGACGGATATGAGTGCGATGTTCAATATGTGCTATAATTTATCATCTATTGATGTCAGCCATTTCAATACCTCCAATGTGACAAACATGGAAAGCATGTTCAATTATTGTAAGAAACTAACGATTCTTGATTTGAGTAGTTTCAATACGGCCAATGTAACTAACATGAGCAGGATGTTCGAAAGCTGTCAGGAATTGAAAAGACTGGATTTGAGTAGCTTTAATACAAACAATGTCACAAATCCTTGGAGTATGTTCTCTGGGTGTAGTAGCCTTACTAGAATATATGTTAGTGACCAATGGAAAGCAAGTTCTTTAGGCTACACAAGTGGAATGTTCAGTAACTGTACCAGCCTTGTGGGCGGAGCAGGTACGGTATATGACTCAAACCATACAGATGGCTCTTATGCTCATATTGATGGTGGTACTGATAATCCTGGCTACTTGACAGAAAGAGGTATTGAACCTTATGCTGTGCTCAGTTCAGATAATAAGACTCTAACCTTCAAATATGACATGGAATGGGGAGCAAATGCATTGAGCATTGGACCGTTTGATGGCTATTCTGATAGAGGTTGGTATGACCATAGGGAAGATATCACAAAAGTGGTGTTCGATGATTCATTTGCACAATACACTGGACTTACCAGTACCTTTACATGGTTCGACCAGAGCTCAAATATTGCTACCATCGAAGGTCTTCATAATCTCAATACGGAGAATGTTGTGAATATGCGTAGTATGTTCGAAGAATGTTCTAGTCTGACGAGTCTTGACTTGAGCAATTTCAACACTGCCCAAGTAACAGATTTCGGTAACATGTTTGCTGGATGTTCTAATCTGGCAACCATCTATGTTGGCGAAGGATGGAGTACGGAGGCAATAACGGAGGAGAGCACATATATGTTTGCTAGTTGTACCAGCCTAGTGGGTGGTGCTGGAACAACCTATGATGAGAACCATACAGATATAGAATATGCCCATATCGATGACACATCTAATCTTGGTTACCTGACAGATGCAAATTTGCGAGAGCCATACGCCGTTCTGACGGATAATGATGATGATGTAACTATTGATGGAGTTCCTGGTAAGGGAAAGACACTAACTTTCTACTACGATTCAAAGAAAGAGGATAGAGGTGGTATGAATGTCGGGCCGTTCATAAGTATGTATTCACGAAATTGGAATAGCAATGCCTCGAGTATTACATCTGTTGTACTTGATGAATCGTTTGCCAATTGCACTTCATTAACTAGTACAGCTTATTGGTTTAATAAGTGTAAAAATCTGATCAGCATCATAGGTATAGAGAACCTCAAAACAACCAATGTGACAGACATGGAGGGCATGTTCTCAGACTGTTCCAGTCTGACGAGCCTTGACGTGAGTGGATTCAATACAACCAATGTGACAGACATGGATGGAATGTTCTCTGGCTGTTCCAGCCTGACGAGCCTTGACGTAAGTGGATTCAATACAACCAATGTGACAGACATGACTAGTATGTTCGCTGGCTGTTCAGGCCTGACGAGCCTTGACGTGAGTAGATTCAATACGACCAATGTAACACGCATGAATTCGATGTTCTCTCACTGTTCAGGCCTGACAAGCCTTGATGTAAGCAATTTCAAGAACGACAATGTGACTACTATGTCCAGTTTGTTCTCTGGCTGTTCCAGCCTGACGAGCCTTAACGTGAGCAATTTCAATACAACCAATGCAACAAACATGGGTTTTATGTTCAAAGATTGCTCAAACCTTTCGAGCCTTGACGTAAGCAATTTCAAGACCGACAATGCGACTCGTATGTCCGGTATGTTCTCTGGCTGTTCCAGCCTGACGAGCCTTGACGTGAGCGGTTTCAATACAGCTAATGTGACGAACATGAATTCCATGTTTCATGGCTGTTACAGCCTGACGAGCCTTGACGTGAGTGGATTCATGACGGATAATGTGACGGACATGAGCAGGATGTTCTTTGGCTGCTCTGGTCTGACAAGCCTTGACGTGAGCGGATTCAATACAGAAAAGGTGACGAAAATGGACTATATGTTCTATGGATGTTCTGGTCTGACTAGCCTTGACGTGAGTGGATTCAAGACGGATAATGTGACGGACATGAATTCCATGTTCTCTGACTGTTCTGGGTTGACGAGTCTTGACGTAAGTAGTTTTAATACGACAAACGCAACAACCATGGGTTCTATGTTCTCTGGTTGTTCCAGTCTGACGAATCTTGACTTGAGCAGTTTCAATACAGCCAATGTAAAACCTGATGCTGCTAATTATTATGGAATACATTATATGTTCTCCGACTGTTCTGCCTTGACTACCATTTACGTGGGGGATGGATGGACAACCGAGAATTTAACAGAGGGCGGTAATGTATTCAATAACTGTACAGCTCTTATTGGTGGTCAAGGTACTTCCTATGATGCCGACCACACTGACTATACCTACGCCCATATCGATGGCGGCCCTTTAAATCCCGGTTACTTGACAGAAAAGAAATATGCTTATGCTTCGCTGAACGAAGATAATACTGTACTTACTTTCTATTATGATGGTCATAAAATGGATCGTGGCGGCATGAGCGTTGGACCATTTAGTGAATATTCTGAAAAAGGATGGTATGATCAGAAGGGAACCATTACAAAAGTGGTGTTCGATGATTCATTTGCTCAATACACAGAGCTTACCAGTACTTTTACTTGGTTCGATCTGTGCAGTAATCTTGCTACCGTTGAAGGTCTTAGTAACCTCAATACGGAGAATGTTTTGAATATGCGAAGCATGTTCGAAGCATGTTCAAGTTTGACGAGTCTTGACTTGAGTAATTTCAACACTGCTAAAGTTAAAGATTTCGGCCTTATGTTTGCAGGATGTACTAATCTGACAACCATCTATGTTGGCGAAGGTTGGAGTACTGAGGGTGTAACGGAGGAGAGTACTTATATGTTCGCTGATTGTACAAGCCTAGTGGGCGGAGCTAGTACAAGTTATGATGATGAACATAAAGATGCCACCTACGCTCGCATAGATGGTGGAGAGGATAATCCTGGCTACTTAACAGGTAAAATTCTAGAACCATATGCTGTGTTGAAAGACAATGATGATGAAGTTATTGTTGATGAAGTTACTGTGAATGGAAATACGCTCACCTTTTATTATGATGGCCAGAAAACAGGGCGAAATGGGATGAGTGTTGGACCGTTTAATGATTCTAATAATCAATCATGGAGCAATGCTAGAGAGAGTATTACTTCGGTTGTCTTTGACGCTTCGTTTGCAAATTGTACAACTTTAACAAGTACGACTTTGTGGTTCAGCGGATTAGAAAACCTGAACAGCATTATAGGAATAGAGAACCTTAACACCGCTAATGTGACGGATATGAGAAGCATGTTCTATGGATGTTCTAGTTTAACAAGCCTTGATGTTAGCAACTTCAATACCGCCAATGTAACGAACATGGCATGTATGTTCTATGATTGCTCAAAACTAACAAACCTTGATGTAAGCAAATTCAACACCGCCAATGTAACAAACATGACTGGCATGTTCATGCGCTGTTTTGGTTTAACAAACCTTGACGTTAGCAACTTTAAAACTGCCAATGTAACAGACATGTCTACTATGTTCTGTTACTGCCCTAATTTGACAAGTCTTGATGTTAGTAACTTTAACACCACCAACGTGACGGACATGTATGCCATGTTTAATGGTTGCTCTAGTTTAACAAGCCTTGACGTTAGCAACTTTAACACTGCCAAAGTAAAACTAATGAATTATATGTTCAAAGATTGTTCTGAATTAACTACGATATATGTTGGTAGTGGTTGGTCAACAGCTAGTGTTACAGACGGTAAAAATCTTTTTACAGGTTGCGTAAAACTTGTTGGTGGCGACGGTACTGAATATAGTGCAGACCATGTAGATGCTTCTTACGCCCACGTCGATGGCGGAGAGGATAATCCAGGCTACCTCACTGATAAATATGGGGTTGTGATTACTGTTAAGGAATGTACTCGTGAGTATGGTGCGACCAACCCTAAATTTGAGTACACTACTAAGGGCGCTGCCATCAGCGGTAAGCCTACTATTAGTTGTGGTGCTACAGCTACTTCGCCTGTAGGAACTTATCCTATCACTGTTTCCTATACAAAAGCTGAAGGCGAATCAATGTTGAATATCACCTGTGTCAATGGTTCGATGACAATAACCAAGGCTCCACTCACAATAACCGCTAAAAGCTACACCATCAAGCGCGGCGAGGAAATGCCTACTTTGGAGGCTACTTACACTGGCTTAAAGAATAGAGAAACGGATACGGTTTTCACCAAGAAACCGGTTATCTCTACTGTGGCAAAACCTGACACGCTGCCTGGAACTTATCCGATTGTAGCGTCGGGCGCTGAAGCCAAGAACTACGAGATGAGCTATGTTGACGGTACACTGACGATTACGGATGATGTGACAGTAACGGCCAATTCGTACACAAGAGTTTATGGCGATGATAACCCCACATTCGAGTTTACAAGTGAGGGGGCAACCCTGAGTGGCACACCAGCTATTACCTGCAGTGCCACAGCAACATCGCCAGTAGGTACTTACGATATTGTCATTGCAAAGGGCGATATTACTAATAGCACAGTAACGTGTGTAAATGGAACCTTGACGATAACCAAGGCACCGCTGACTATTACTGCAAAGAGTTACACCATCAAGCAAGGAAGGGCATTGCCAACACTTGAAGCAGAGTACTCTGGCTTTAAGAACAACGAAACCGATACGGTATTCACTAAAAAACCGATTGTATCTACTAACGCCACATCGGATAGTGAGCCAGGAACCTATGACATCACTGTTAGCGGGGCTGAGGCTACGAACTACGAAATGACGTATGTTAACGGTATACTGACCATCACAAAGAAAACCGAATCTTTTGATGGAATAGTACTTGTTGTGGAAGAAAATGGTAATATTGACGATGCTTTTGAAAGCTGTGGAGGAAAGGCCGAGGTTGCCAAGACGATTGCTGCTGTCGTATGGAACGATTCTACAGAGCTGAAAGCAGAGATGCTTGATGGCATTAGCAATCCTAACCTGCTGATATACGTTGGCGACGAGAAACTGGCACCTTCAGGCTTTAACAACGTAGTCATAAATGGTGTGGCCAAGAACATCAAACTTACTGATGGCGGTACTGGCAATTACAACTTCTATGTGCCACAGGAGTTCAAGGCCGACAGCATCAGCTACAGTCGCGAGTTTAAGCAGGCCACCCGCGATAGCGTAAGCCGTGGTTGGGAGGGTATCGCGCTGCCATTTACCGTTCAGACCTTTACTCACGAGGAGCATGGCAACATCAGTCCGTTTGGCAACGATGCCTGCGATTATCACTTCTGGTTGCGTCAGCCCACTGAGAATGGTGTGGTGAGCGCCAAGACCATTGAGGCCAACAAGCCTTACATCATCAGTATGCCTAACAGCGATGAGTATGAACCGGAGTTTAATCATGCCGGGTGGATCACGTTTGCATCAGCCAATGTAACTGTCCCTGTTACTAAGGTGGAGAGCGTATGGTTAGGAGATTCTGCACAGATTGTTCCTACTTTCCAAAATATTGAGGCTGCACCAGACATCTATGTACTTAATGTAGGCGACTCGATTATGAACCATAGAGAGGGTAGCATCTTTATAAGTAACTATCGTTCGGCTCGTCCATTTGAAGTATACACATTCCATGAGCCCAGAAGTAACGAGACAAACATTTTTGGTTCACGTATCATCAGCATTTCTAGTCTGTTTGGCGGTAATGGCACTACTGGCGTAAATGACGCGATGAAGACTGCTGAGCCTAACGGCGAGACATGGTACGACATGAATGGTCACCGCCTGCAGGGCAAGCCTGCTCGCAAGGGTGTTTACATCAAGAACGGTAAGAAGGTTGTTATAAAGTAAATAAACTCGAGTTCTCTTGGTAGAGGACTCGAGTGCGCAGTAAGGAAACAGCCTGTTCCCTCCGTGGGAACAGGCTGTTAGGTTAGGGCCTATCGCAGAAGAACTACTTTCTTTTCTTTGTAGTAGCCTTCTTCTTTGTAGTAGTAGTTGCTGGTTTGGGAGTCTTATCGACATATGGAATCTGATTCATCAGAACCCAAGCCGATTCATAGACGAAGTTCTTAAGAGCAGCAGGGAAGTCGGCCGACTCATTGAGGAATTTCTGAACCTCGGTCTTAGCCTCAGCACTCCTGTGTGGTGCAATAAGAGTTCTAGTCCAACGACCAGGGAATGCAAGACTATTAGTCTTCTGTATTTCAGGCAGAGCCTTAAGTCCCTCGACAATATAGACATTGCTCTGTGGTTCAAAGACATCCGAGTTCAACAGGCGCAACGCATTAAGAGCCCACTGCTCATTTACACGATTCTCGGCCTTAAGCAGACTCTTAAACACCTCTTCGCGAGCATTAGCATTTGGATGAGTGGCCTTACTTACAAAATCGAATTCCTGACGCAGTTCATCATTACCTGCGGTAATAAGGCGATCGCGCTCTTTTTCAAGAATCTGGTCACGACGGTCAGGACGGGTGATGGCCAGACGGTAGGCTATTTCCATATAGTCGTGCTCATCAAGTACCTCTTCATTGTGACGATCCAATATGGTCTGCAACTTATCCAGCACCTCAGGCGAGATAGCACTTGTACCAAGCTTACGCAAAACAAGTTGGCGGCACTCCTTTGTTTTGTTCTCTCCCAGAAGGTCCATAATAACCAACTCAAGCGTATAGCGCTGCTGCAGTGTAAGATCAGAAGCAATCTTGTGCATCTGGTCGATAGCCGTTTCCATAATCAGAGGATTCTTCTCACGCCCCAGGAAGCGGAACAGTTCGCCAAAGTGCCTTGGATCAATCTTTCCCTGCAGATAGTTATCGTGGATAAGATTAAGCAAAGTGTAACGGTTGATATCATTACGAGTGGTAATCAGCTTGGTTGGCA
>Ga0256407_10008938_pt1 | contig 14497 bp, 10 predicted proteins | sample RumenRJG_04DNA_FD_193489 | JGI IMG/M metagenome (GOLD analysis project Ga0256407, IMG submission 193489) | Bovine rumen microbial communities from Lethbridge, Alberta, Canada - RJG_04 | ecosystem: Host-associated > Mammals > Digestive system > Stomach > Rumen | place: Canada: Alberta... | reverse complement strand
AATCTCCAATCCCCAATACCCAAATTTTTAAAAAATTATTTTATTTTAATTAAATTTATATTATTGAATAATTCAGGCATTTATAATTATATTTTATATATAAATTATTTTAGAATAAAAATTTAAAAATTTAAGAAAATAAATAGAATTTAAAAATAAATATTTTTTTTTTATATATTTTTTGTAAAAATGTAAAAAGGATTTTTTATTAATGTTTATTAAAAATTTATTTAATATATATTTTATTTTAAAATATCGATGAAAAGCTATCTTAAATATATTAAATATCAAAAAAAAAAAGAAAATTAATAAAAACCTAAATAACAAACTATTTAGCGTTTTTCTTCTAAAAAATAGAAAATGAAAATAAATAAAATTTTATAAATACAATAATATATAAGAAACGTATTTTAAATAATTTTAGAAATATACTTTTTTCCATAAGATAGAAGATATAAAAACAAATATTAAACAATCATTAAATTAATATCCCAAAAAATTATATTAAAATATTAATTAACTCATATATAAAATATATTTCTTAATTAAAAAAAATTATTTTAACATTCATATGATAAATAATTTATAATACATGAGAAAATATTATTAAATTTCAATCAAAAATATATATAATATAAATCGATCGTAAATATATAAATCATAAAATGGAAGAAACTAAAAATAATTTTGATATAGTTTTATTACCAGAAATGAAAAACATAAATAATACTCAAATATCTTCAGAAAATGAAGAAAAACAAAAAATTTTTACAATAACAAAAATGACAAAAGAAAAAATGTTTAATTCAAAATTTTTACAATCATTTCTAAAGAAAAATATAAATTATCCAGAAGTAAATGAAGAAAATAAAAAAATAGATTTACCAGATTTTAATTTTGAAGGATTAATCTCAGCATTAATAAATATTAAAAGTAGTAATTCAGTAAGTGAATTTCATTCAAATTTTATGGATTTTAAAACAGTTTTAAATTTCCATCGTCCATTAAGAAAAACAAAAATTGATAGTATATTAAAAAAATGTAAATCAAAATTTTTTAGAGCTGTACAAGATTCAATTAAAAAAATTACAAATGACTTAACTCAAGTGAATAGACTTCCTCAATCATTTATTACAAATATTAATATTGATTATAATAAAAATTATATGAATAAAACTATTTTTCAAATTTATCAAAGTTTAAATTTAGTTAATCAAGAAAAAGAATTTTTTATTGGAATTTCTGATGAGAATATTCCAAAATTAAAATCTCTTTTAAATTATACTTATTCTCAATTATTTAATATTTATACTGAAAGTCAAAGATTTAAAGAAGATTGTGAAGTTATTAGAGAAAAAGAAGGAGAAAAATTTGAAATTTTATATAAGTATGTTTCAAAAATTTATATTAATTATTATTCATTAAGTAAAGGGAATAGGCCTAAAAAAATTTATCAAAATAGAAATAAAAATCAGAAAAATATTTGTAAAAAAAATTTATTTTTCACTAATAGGAAATAAATAAATTCTTCTTTAAAAATATATAAATGTAGCTGAAAAGTATTATAAATGATTTTATTCATTTATTATACTTTTTTCTTTAAATAATTCCATAAAGTTTTAATATAGTAAGGTATTTATAGTATAAAAAATAATTTAATAATAAGAAATAATTTTAATTTTAATATAGACATTATAAAATATTATTAATAATAAACTTATATTTTTTTTTCTTATGAAAAAATATTATAATAAATAAATTATGTATTTAATAAAATGTAAAATGATTTAAATAAAAAAAATCATAATATGGAGTATTCAAAAATAATAAATAATAATCAATTATCAAAAATAAGAAAATTATATCCAACAGGAAAACAAGAAAAAAAAATATATGAAAATCAATACAAAAATAATGATAAATATATTAATCTTGAAAAAACTAATAGTCCAAATAACAAAATAATAAAAGTTCGTCTTAAAAAAAGACCAAATAATAATAATTTAAGTTCAAATAATCATCTTTCAACAAATTATTCAATTCAATCTGATATAAAAAAAACAAAACAAAGATTTTCTTCTTCTGATAATATCTCATATAATATTACAAACGAAAATATAAATAATAATTATAGTTATAATTCAAATAATTCATTATTATTTGAATCACATTCAACTTGTTCTATTGTTAGAAAAAATTTAGCAAGTTCAATGGAGAGTGCAAATAGTATTATTAGGAAAAAATTATTTAAAGATGAGAATAATATAAGACAATTATTATTAAGTCCAAAAATAAAACAAAATAATATATTTATTAGAAAAAAATCTTTAAATAGTTCAGCAACAAAAAGTATTGATTTTGATGAAGATACTATTTTAAATATGAATAAAACTACTAAGAGTAATAGTAATAATAGTATAATTAAATTAATTTATAAAAGAGAACAATCTAATAATGAATTATATGGAATTAAAATTGAAGATATTTTTATATTAAATGAAAGATTAAAAGATATAATTAATAAAATTATAAATAATAATAATGAAAATATTATTAGTGAAGATGGTGAAAGTAATGTATGTTTTGAATATTTATTGTTTTATTTTAATTGTTCTTTTGTTGAAAAAATTCAAAATTTTTTTTCAAATAAAAATAAAATTATATCTCTTTCTTCAAATAATTTAAATTTATTATCAATTGTTTTAACTTATACAATTTCAATTGATATTAATTTATTATTGGATTATAAAATATTATTAACTAATATTTATCCTTTAATAAAAGAAAATTTTCTTTTAGAAATAAGACAAATATTAAATTATTTAAAAATGAATAATATTGAATTTCCAAATTTAAAATATTTATTCTTAATAAAGAAAATATTAAGTAAAAATAATATAGAAGAATTCAGTGAACAATATATAATAAATCAATTAACAAAAAACTCAAAAACAATTGTTGAATATGTTAAAATAATAGTAAATCAAATGTATAAAGAAAATTATCCAAATTCAAAAGAATTATTAACAATATTTTATAATATATCAAAAATAGACAATTATTGTATAAATAATTTTTATTTAAACAAAGTATTAAAAATTTCAAATCAAAATAAATCAATGATAAATTCAAATAATAATATAAAACAATATTTAAATTTAACAATGAAAATACCATATATCAATACACCATCTTTAAAAAAATTTTCTTTAGTAATAGATTTAGATGAAACTTTAATAAGTTTAAAATTAAATAATAAAAATAAAGGAATATTAAAATTTCGTCCTTATTTATTTGATTTTTTAAATAATTTAAAACCTTATTATGAATTAATTTCATTTACTTATGGAACAAAAAATTATGCAGAACCAATTATAAATGAAATAGAATCAAAGAAAAAATATTTTGATATAAAATTATTTAGAGAACATTCAATTATAATTGGAAAAGATTTTGTTAAAGATATTTCTAGAATTGGAAGACCAATGAGTAAAATTGTTATTGTTGATAATATTAATATTAATTATAGATTAAATCAAGAAAATGGTATTTTAATTTATCCCTTTTATGAAGATAATTTTAAGTTTGATAAAGCTTTGTTAGAATTAAAAAATATTTTGTTGGAAATTTATAAAAAATATGATGATATAAGAGAAGGTTTATTAGATTTTAAAGATGAAATTATTACAAAAGTTAGTTGTAATTTAGATTATTTATAAAGAAATAATTATATTTAATACATTTTTTTGGTATTTAAAATTATAATACAAACTAATATTAATTATTTATAAAAATAAAATTTAAATAAAAACCAAACATATAAAAGTTTTTTTTAAATTTTTTATTTTAATATAAAATTATAAAAATAATATTAAAATATGAGTAATAAGCATTCTGAATCAAAAAATGAAATCCCACAAGAAATGAAAGTATTAAACATATTAATAAAAGAAGGTTATGAAAAAATATTAACAGATTATTTGAAAATAGAAAAAACACTCAATTCATTAAATAAAGATATCCCAATAAAAATAAAAGATTCATTTTCAAATATTATAAATCAAATTGAAAATATGCAAAAATATTTTAAAAATTATATAAATTCAATTAATAATTCAATATCTTCATTATTAAATAATTTAAATTTTGAAAATAGAAATTTAAAAATAACCTCTTCAATAAAACAATCTTATGATCAAATTTGTGATGAATTTTGCAAAATAGAAACAATTACTAAAGAAGTAATTTCTAATAAAGAAAAATTAAAAAATCAAAGAAAAAATAGAATTAAATTACTTGAAAGAAGATTACAATCTTATTGTGATGAAATAAATAATTTTGATTTTTCTAAAATCAGAAACTTATATGATTTTAATATTAAAGATAATGAAAAAGTATCAAATGTAATATTAAAAAATAAAAAAATGGAACAATATAAATTAATTGATATAAATGATAATATTTTTGATTTAAATAATAATAAAAATAATTCAAAAGTTAATAAAAATTCTTCGACTGAATCTGATACACCAAATCCAATTAATAATATTTTGGCATATGAAATTGCTAAATTAAATACTGATAAAGAAGAAGATTTAATTGATTTAATTCAATCTTTTAATAAAAAAGGAAAAGAAAAAGAAAATAAAGAAAAAGAAACTATAAAGAGAAATATATCTTAATATTATTTTAAATATATTTCTATATTTTTTTATTTTACATGAGTTTTTGTATATATAATTTTCTAATATAAAAATAACAATAATCTTAAAAAAAAAATATATTTTTTTTTAAAATAAAAACATCTTCAAAAAAAATAATAATAATAATTTATTTAAAAAATTTCCCTTTTTAACCCAAATTCAAAAATAAAATTATATAAAAAAAATATAAAATGGAAAATTTAAAAGATAAAGTTTTTTTATTAAAAGTCCCTTCAGTAGTATATAATGAAATGATAAATCAAAAAGACTTAGGTCACATAGACATAATTCCATATCCAAATTCAAAAAATTTTAAAAATCCAAAAATTGAACTTTTTTTAAATGAAAAATTTCCAGCCAAGAACTTTACAATAAATTATAATCCAACAAATTATTTTTTTACATTTAAAGAAAAAAAAGGAAAATTAAGTAAAGTTAAAAAAATTGATTTTTTTGGAAGTTGTATTGCAAAAGATGATAATGCAAGTGATAATATTGTAAAACAATTAAAAAATGAAATAAATGGAAAATCAGTTTCTGTAAAAAGAGTAATTGGAAATCAAAAAATTAATTTTGATGATTATGATATAAAAAATGATAAAAAAGTTGAAAAAGAAAGAAGAACAAGAATTGATAAAAATGAATTAAAATTAAAAATTTTTAATTTATTTAGTGAAAAAAATTATTTAACTAATAAAGAAATTGCTAATCAATTACAACAACCTGATAGTTATTTAAAAGAAGTTTTAAATGAAATTTGTGATTATATTTCTTCTGGGGCTAATAAAGGATGTTATGTTTTGAAAAGTGATTATGTTGGTTTTGATAAATGATATTTATATATTAAATTATTAATTTTTTTATTTTTTTTTTTTTTTTTATTTTTTTTTTTATTTTTTTTTTTATTTTTTTTTAATTTTTTTTTAAATGAGTGAAGAAAATAAAAATTCAAAAAGTTTTATTTTTTTAATATCAGAAATTTTGGAAAAAATTATTTCTTTAAATCAAACTGATTATATTAATGAAAATAATATTGAAGAAATAAATCAATGTTTTAAAGTATTAATTCTTGATCAAATATCATATAAATTTTTAACACCATTAATAAAACAAAATTCTTTAACTAAACATAAAATATGTTTAACTGTTAATTTAAATGATAAAAAACAAAAAATTAATAATGTAATGGGATTATATATAATTTATCCTTCAAAAGATAATTTAAATATTATATTAAATGATATTAAAAATCAAATTTATCAAAATTATTCAATTAATTTTATTGAAAAACCAAATGACAATTTATTTCAAGATTTCTTAACAAATATTATTCAAAGTGATTCAATTAATAAAATATATAATGTTGGGGTTTTTCCAATTAGTATTTATATTTATCATTCTCATATTTTTGATTCCGATTTTAATAAATCATATTTTGTTTTAAATAAACCAAATTTAAATGAAGAAGACTCAAATGACTATTTTAATAAAATATCAAATAGTCTTTTTTCTTGTATTTTTTCATTTAAAGAAAGTCCAAAAATTTATTATAGAAAAGACTCAATCTCAGAAACAATAATAAATAAATTACAAAATAGATTTAATTCTTCTTTTAATATTTTTCCAGAATTAAAAAGACAATTTAATAAAAATGAAACTATATTAATATTATTAGATAGAGATATTGATTTACCAATTATGTTTCATCATTCTGCAAGTTTTGGTTCAATGATAAATGATATTTGTGGTTTCAATAATAGTAATTTAAATAATAATAAAAATACTTTTATTGTAGATCCTATTAATGATTTTATTTGGGAAAAAAATATTAAAGAACCTTTTTATGAAGTTGGAGAAAAAACTTATATTCAATATCAAAAATATTTTGAAGAAATTAAATTATTTAATTTAAATAATAAAATAAATGAAAATGATATTAATGAATTAAATAAAGAAACTGAAAAATTATTTCAATCAATTAATAAAATTGATACTAAAAAAATTGAAGGAGATATTTTATCAAAACATGCTAAAACTTATAATATTATTAAAGAAAATACTGATAAAAGAGAAATTGCAGAAATTTTTTCTATTGAAGATTTACTTTTAAAAAAACGAGAAGAAAATTCAGAAATTAATAATAAAATAAATGAAATAAAAGATAAAATTAAAAAAGAAAATGCAGAAGATATTTTAAGAATGTGTATTATATTATATTTAATTTATGGTGATAAAAAAAAAGATGAAATTAATAATTTATTAAAAGGAAATTATAATCAAGATTTTATAAATAAAATATTTAATTTTTTAGAATTAAAAAAATTAGATAAAAATAGTTCAAATCCTTATGAAAAAAAAGAAATAGAAAATAATATAACAAAAAAATATTTAAAAAAAGGATTTAATTTTATAAAAACAACAATTACAAAAATGATAAAATCAGATGAGCCTTCAATTATTTCAAATATAATTTATTCAATATATTCAAATAAAAATTTAGAAAATTTTTCTTCAATGCAATTAAATAATAATATAATTAAAGAAAATGATAATATTAAAAATATTATAATTTATATTTTAGGAGGAGGTTGTTTGGCAGAATATGAATATATATGTGATAAAATAGGGAATAATGTTAATATTTATTATGGTTGTGATAAATTATATTCTCCTAAAGAGTTTCTTAATGAAATTATTGAACTTTCTAATAATATTAAAAATAATTTATAATTTAATAAAAAATAAATTTATTTTAATTTTTTTATTAAATATTTTTCAAATTTTAAAAATTGAATAAAAAATATGAACAAAAAAATAAGATATTTAGATTCATTTACATCAAATCATACAAATACAAAAAAATCTTCATCATCAAATCAAAGAGAAAACTCAACATCAATAAAAAATTCTAAAAATTCATTATTTGAAAATACATTTAATACAAATAAAAAATATGATTCAACAAGAAAATCAAAAAATAAAATATTTTCAGAAATATATAATTACCAAATAGAATCTTCATCAAAAGACAAATCAGAATCTCAAAAAAAAAGAAATAACTTTTCAACATATATTGAACAATTAGAATTAAAAATTCAAAAACAAGCAAAAAGATTAAATGAATTATCAAAATATAAATATTTATGTGAAAAAAGAATTAAACAATTAAATCCAATTGAAGAATTACCAATAACTGAAGATAATATTTCAAATAAAATTTCTCCTCCTTCAACTCAAAGAGATAAATATGATATTTTATATGAAAAATATACTAATTTATTAAAAGATTTTAATTCCTTATTAAATAATAATAATTCTAATAATTCTAATAATGATATTCCTAATGAAAGTAATGGAATTAATTATTTTGATAAATATAAAAATTTAAAAGAGAATTATAATAAAATGAAAATTCAATATGAAAAAACTATTGAATTATTAAAAGAAGAAACTTTAGTTACTGAAGAACAAAGAAATTTAATTGTTTTATTAAAAAATACTATTGATAATGATTTAATTAAAAGTGGTATTTTAAAAAAGTATATTAATTCAAATCATATTATTGATTTTGTAAAAATTAAAAATGAAGGTGAAGAATATAGAAAAGAATTAGTTTTAAGTCAAGCTCTTGTTAATTCACTTAAAAGTGAAATTGAAATTTTAATAAAAGAAAAAAAAAAAAATAAAAGAAGAAATAGTAATGAAAATATTAGTTTTAGTTTTGGAATTAAAAATAATAATAATAATAATAAATTAAATAATGAAAATAATAAAAATGAAATTATTAATTTAGAAGAAGAAAGAAAAGATTATTTAAATGAAAATACTAAATTAAAAAATGACATATCTAAACAAAAAAATATTATAAATAATTTAATGGATGAAAATTCAAGTTTAAAAATATTAATTCAAAAAGCAAATCAAAAAATAGAAAATAATGCTTTATCAAATCATAATAATAATAATGATATAAATTATTTACAAAATGAATTAAATAAGACTAAAAAAGATTTAAGTAATTATGATGAAAAATTTATTTATTTTAATGAGTATATTTCAAATTTTAAAAAATCATTATCTAATTTAAAAAAAATAATTTTAAATTATATTGAAATATATAAAAAAATAATAAAAGAAGAATCAAATGAAATTTTATCAGAAAGTTTTATTCAAAATATAAAATTATTAGAATCAAAAATTTTAAATTTATCAAAAATAAAAAAATATAATTTAGACTATAATCATGATATTAAAGTCAATATTTTAATTGATGATTTAATTAAAATAATACATGATGAATTTATAACAATTTATGATAAATTTATTGACAGAAATAAAAATTATGAAGAAATAAATTCAAAAATAATTGAATTAGAAGAAAAATCAAAAATAAATATTAATAATTTTAAAAATCAACAAAATGATATTGATTCATTAAATGAAGCATTAAATAATAAAATAAAAGAAAATGAAAAATTAAAAAATATAATTTCAAATAATCAAAAAGATAATTATAATACAAATGATATCCAAAATTTAAAAAATCAAATAAATCAAATGAAAAAAGAAAAAGAAAACATAATTTCAATTTGTACATTAATAATTAAATTAACAAATATAACAAATCCAGAGTTAAGTAAATTAATAGAAGATGGAATTTTTTATTCAAAATCTATAAATAAACTAGAAAATGAAAAATATATTATGATAAATAAAATACAAAATTTTGATAATTTAAATAATATAAATAATAATACAATAAAATATAATCAAGATTATAATTCACTTTTAGAATTATTAAATGAAATTGAAAGGAAAATTGAACTAAAAGAAAATAAATTATTAGGAATTAAAAATGAATTAAATGATATATTTTTTAGATATAATAGTGTTTTTAAAAGAGTAAAAAGGTCTAATTCTTTTTATGGCAATTATACTTTAAATAATAATATGATTTTAAATCAAAAAAAAGATTTTGAATATAATAATAATAATATAAAAAAAAATGATTTTCCAGAATATGATACTATTAATAATAGTATAGATTTTGTATATAATTATAAAAATCAATATAATAATCATTATTTAACTGGGAATAATTTTCAAAGAAAAAGCAATTTTTATAATTGAATTGATTATTTAAATTTTTTTTGTTATAAATAATGTAAATATTTTATAATAAATAAATTTCAAATAATAATTTTTAATTCTCCATTTATAGAATTTATCAATAGATATAATATAACTTTCATATTCATTTTTTTTTCTTTTTATTCAACTAAAAGAATAATTGTTCCTATATTTTTAGAAAATATTTGTACATCACTACTTAATATTAAATTTAATTTTTTTTTTCCTGGTTCAATTTTGTTATATTTAAATTTAATATCAATTGTAATTTCATATTTTAATGAATCATCTAATTCATATATTTTAACTTTTGATGATTTCTCATCTATTTTCACACATGAAAAATAAATATCTGAATCATCATGCCCACAAAATAAAAAAAAATTGTCAGGAAATCTTATTTTATTTTTTAATATTTTAACTACATATTTTATTGGTATATTTTTTTGAATTTCAGATTGAGCCTTTTTTATAGTGTTTTCATTATTTTCTTCATTTAAAAATTTTATATCATTTAAAGAAATATCATAAATTTTATTTGAGTCTATTATATTATTTATATTTAATTTATCAATAATTGGTATTCCAATAATTTCTTTAGATTGAGATTTAAAATTAAATTCTGAAGTAAAAATGGTTTTATAATCATCTTCATTTTCTAAATTCATATCCATTTTTTCTCCATTATTTATTAATATTATCTTAAATGTGATTTTTATAATTTCATTATCAATAATATTAAATTTATTTTTAAATTCTTCAACAAATTGTTCAAAATTTTGTCTAATTGGAATTTCATTATCATTTCCATTATATGATATTTTTACATATTCAGGTTCTCTAGTCATTTTATTTTTTATTAATTCAAAATAATCATTCCTTAACTTTTTTAAACATTATTTATTAAAATAAAAGATATGAAAAATAAATTTATTAAAAATATATAATATCAAATTATAGATATTGAAATTATAAAAAAATATTATAAAATTAAATAAAATCTAAAATTAAAATTTGTTTTAAATATTGTAAATCTTAAAAAAATATTGTTTTTTTAATTTTCATTTTTACAAAAGCCATAAATCCTAAAATTAAAAGAAGAAAAGAATGTAAAAGTTTAAACCATTTAATTAAAACAAAAAAACTGGGTTCTTTAAAGGCATAATATTTATAAATATAAAATATTAATTCAAAACAATTAGTAATTGCAATTAATACAAAAAGCCATGTCAAAATTTTTTTATGTTTAAATCTATCTTCTAAAAATAAATAAAAAATATAATAAGTTACCTCTATAAATTATATCATTTTTATTTACTAGATAAAAAGGTTCTTCAAAAGAATAACATTTAGAAATTTTTAATATTTCTGAATCATCTAATGATACTTGTTCTTCATATTTTGGAAAATGTGATAAATAAAATTCATCTCTTTCTTCAAATAATAATTTAAATAAAAATTCTATAAATATAAAAATAAAATTATTTTACCTGTTCCATTTTGTGTTATTATATTAATTATTGCATTACAATGAAGAATTAAAAAGATAAAATTAAATATTATATTAACTATTTGAATTGGTTGCTCTCTTCCTTTATATCCTTTTTTATTAAGATTTAATTGTTGATATAAAAATGTAATATATAATATTCCATTAAATATAAATATATAAGAGATTATAATAATAAATTGATAATTTAAATTTCTCATTGAATAAATAATTGAACAAGAAAATTCAATAATAAGTGAAGTTTCAAAAGTTAAATAATGATATAATATAAAATTAAAATTCTTATTTTCTTCTTCAATGTAAATATAAACTAAATAAAAAAAATAACAATTTGAGAACACAAAAAGAAAATAAATGAAAACTAAAAAAAGAGAAATAAACATATTATTATATTTGTAAAAATTATAAAAATATATTCTTGATACTAATTGTTGAATATATATAATTGTATTTTTGCAATTTGATTTACAATTAATATGAAATTTTGTTTTAAAAAGTGATATAATAAATTTAAAAAGATTTAATATTGTATGAATGAATAAGAAATATACACCAATTAAAAATAATTTAAAAAGTATTGTGATATTAATGAAAAATGTTCCTCCCATTAAAATTATCATATATATAAATTGTTCTATTTGTAATTGCTTATCCATTAAATATAAGTTCATATGATTATTAACATAAACTTTTTCAATGAGTTCATAAAAATTATAAAAAAAAGAATCATTAATTTTTGACATTGATATTTATAATCATATTAATTAATTTTATAATTAAATAAAATAATAAAAATAAAAAATAATTTTATATATTTCAATATGAAAAAATGTAAAAATAAAGTAAATGATTTTATATTGAAATTATATTTATTAATAAATGATGAAAATACAAATAATATTATATCATGGAATGAAAAAGGAACATCATTTATTATAAATGATTTTGAAAAATTTTGTTATGAAATATTACCTAAAGTATATCAAACTGATTTATATTCTTCTTTTCATAGACAATTAAATTCATATAATTTTATCAAAATTAATAATAATAAATATGAATATGAACATCCATTATTTAAAAAGGGAAATGAGAATTTATTAAAAGATATGAAAAGGAAAAAAAATTCAAATTTAAATTTAACAAATAATGAAGATATATTATATGATATTGAAGAATTAATTAATCAAATGCAAATAATACAAAAAAAAATTAATTTACTTGAAGGTAAACATGAATTTTTAAGTTTTTGTCAAAATGATTTAATGCAAAAAAATAATGAATTAGAAGAAAGGTTAAATAATGTTAATATAAAAGAAAAACAATTAGAAAATATGTTTTTTGAATTAATTAGTTTTATTTGTCCAAAATTTAAATTTATGGAACAATTATTTAAAGAAATTTTAATTAAAAGTATTAATAATAAAAATGAATATTTTAATATTCAATTATTTATAAATACATTTACTCAATTTGTGAATAATGAAATTTCATATTATTTTATGAAACAAAATACAATATTTACATTTGATGATTTAGAATAATTTTATTATAGAATAAAAATTAAATAATATAATATAAAAAAGTGACTCACAATTTATATTTAAATATTATTAATTAAATTTATAAATTTTTTTTAATATTGCCATATTATATATTTAGTGTAAAATATTTGGAAAAAATAAAAAATGGATAATTCATCATTAATAAAGATAAATTATACAGAAAAAAATTTTAGAAACTCCTCTCCAATATATTCATTAAATAAAAATCGTTTGTCAATAAATTCAATAGATTTTAAAGATGAACTAATTTTAATATCATCAGATGATTCAACAATAGAAATATATGAAATAATTAAAGGAATAAATATATTTTCTTATATAGATTCTTTAAATGGAACATTTAATGCTCATTTTTTAAAAAGAAATGATTCTATTATTTATACTACTAAAACAGATTATTCAATTATATTATATGATTATTCAAAAAAAAAATATTTATTTCAAATGTTTAGTCATTTATATTTTATTAATGAAATAAATTATAATAGAATTAATAATATATTAATAACAAAAGATAATTCTGGTTTAGCTTATATTTGGAATATTTCAAGTTTTCAAGATGAAATTTTTTTAGATTCAAAATATGGTTTAGAAAATATTTCAAGTTGTGTTATTGATTATAATGGTGAAAATATTTATTCAGTTAAAAATTTAGAAACTCGTCAATATGAAATATTGACTTTAAATTTAAATTTTAATAATGATAATGAATTATTTATTAAAAATGATAATTTTCAGATATTTAATTCTAATGTAAAAGTAAATAAAATTAAAATTTCTAATGATAATCAATGTTTAATTTTATTATATGATTTTTATATTAATATTATAGATATATCGAATAAAAATGACTTTAAAATAATTAAAAATATAACTAGTAAAGAGAAATTATTAAATATTGAAATTTCACCTGATTCTAAAATGTTTATTGTAACTAATGAAATTGGGAAATTTGTTGGTTATTTTTTTAATAATTTAGAAATGTCTATTTATAAAAGATTACATTATACTTCTTGTAAAGGAATTAAATTTTCAGAAAAATATAATTTATTTGCAACTTATAGTGATAAAGTAGTTATTTCAAGATTAAATTTTAATTAATTTTTTAGAATTTAGCTTTAATTGGATTTTTATAATTTTTTTATATATTTATTTTAATTTAAAAATTTATTATTTATTTATCTTTAATTTATATATTTCTCCATTATTTTTTTCTTTGAATTTTGTTTATTTTTTAAATTATTATTTTCTAAATTATTATTTTTTTGTACTTTTCTTTCATCTTTTAAATAATATAGTATTGTTTCATTAATTAAATTATCATTATAATTAGAAATATAATTTTCAATTTCATTTTCAAACAAATCATTTTGTTTTAAAGTTATATCTTTTAATTCCTTTATTTGTTTATTTGATATTACACATTCCTTTATTTTTTTATTAAAATTTAAACCATATTGTGAAATTGGTTTATTAATTAAAATTAAATTAGTAATTTTTCCTTTATGTATTTGATACATTTTTTCAAAATTAAAAAAAGGATTTGCCTTTGATTTATTTTGCCAAATACAAATTTTTCCATCTTCATG
>Ga0256407_10008935_pt1 | contig 14501 bp, 16 predicted proteins | sample RumenRJG_04DNA_FD_193489 | JGI IMG/M metagenome (GOLD analysis project Ga0256407, IMG submission 193489) | Bovine rumen microbial communities from Lethbridge, Alberta, Canada - RJG_04 | ecosystem: Host-associated > Mammals > Digestive system > Stomach > Rumen | place: Canada: Alberta... | reverse complement strand
TACCCATAAGACAACTACTCCTCTGTGTTCCTTTGGTTGGTTTGCAACTCCATTGTAACTCATTTTGGAGCCGTTGTCTTTATTTATTTTTGTGCAATTTTTAGATTTGCTCATTTATAGAATATTACTCGATTTCTAATCATAAGTCGCCAGCTTTAGGCGACTTTTTCCTTTTTAATAGGGGGTTTTTAGAGGTTCCCTAAACATAATAGTCATTTTATCGCCATCTTCGTTAATTATTTTTATATCGCTGTTTTTGTAAAAAACAAGAATTGCATTATTTTCTTCACAATCGTCAAAAAGCACTTTGTCATAAAGTACATCACTGATATTACTGTCTGCCCTCATGAGTGCGTTCTTCAGTTCGTTTTCCACGAATGACTTTTTGTCGTCCATATGTACCTCACATTCTTACAATATCTTTGAGGACTGCATAAGCGGTCATACCGCAACCGTCATCAGTAACATTTGTCACTGTTTTTCTACCGCTCTTGTAAAAAACAATTACCGCTTCATTCTGATAGTACTTGCTTTCTTCGTACACGATTTTATCAATGCTCGTGTCTAATTTTTTACAAAATTCCTGTAAGTCGTTTTCCACGAATGTTTTTTTGTTTTCCATAGTAGAGTATCTCCTTTGTTTTCTGCTTTCATATACTTTTTAAGATTAATTTCTTAATACGTCCATAAGCTGTACATCGCAGCTTGTAACTCCCTGTTCAATCATAGCTTGTCTGATAGAACTATCATGACGGTTGGCTATTTCGTTACATTTTTTGCTGACGTTATCAAGTATTTCATTTGTCCATTCGGCTGACTGTTCTTCATCAACATGATATGTAACAGTTTTGTTTCCCTCGTCATCGTATTCGACAGTACACCACGGTATAATTTCTCCGTTTTTACCTTTCATACAGCTTTGAACCTTAAAACCTGCAAAAGGGTGTTTTTTCTTTCTTTTTGACATAAAAATCACCTCATTTCAATTTATGCTTAACCGGCTTGTACTAAGTACTTTTTTCAGCTCAGATACTTAACCGTAAAGTTCTTGCTCTGATTACTGATAATTGTCGGATACTGATTTTCAACAAGCCAGTTTTTGACCTTATCCTCAACCGACTGCGTATACTGTATGCTTTCGCCGTCGTGTCCGTTGCGGCTGTAAGGTGTCTTTGTCCATTCATCGGCACTAAGAGGCTGCAGCTTCTCAATAATAGCTCCTACTGCCTGTGCGTGAGGCTTGCCGCTCTTTGACTGTACTCCCAAATGCTGGGCAATCGTTGTAAGGTCGAGTAATGCCACTGCTGTTTCTTTAAAGGCTATTCTGGGTATCTCCAAGCCGTCATAGTAACCATTCAAAGCCATTGCCTGATACTGCGGTTCTACTCCTGCCGAAGTCCACAGCTTTATCATCTGATTAGCCATTCTGTACTTTGCGTTCAACATCATTGCAGCAGCTCTTGTCTTTGCCGTTTCGGTGTCTGCCTGTTTCCTGACCGTGTAACTGCCCGTCTTACGTATTGCAGGTAATACCTCACTTGTAACCCAGTGCTTGAACTCTTTCGCCTTTGGAAGCTTACTGCTGAGTATCAGACTGTACAGTCCGCTTTCGTTGATGAATATAGGTTTTTGCTCTCTTCCTATGGAGTCGCAAATTGCTACCCCATCTGTTTTATCCTCCTCATCAACTCTTTTGGCTAAAGCATCTCTTGTGTTGCTGTAACCCAACACCTCTGCCACATCTTTCCCGACAAAGTACGGCTTTCCGTCAAGCTCCATCGTTCTGATACTGCCGAACTGTTCATTGTTGAAAATCTGTAATTTGTTTTCCATTGATTATTTACCTCCTTAACTACTTTTTTCTATACCATTTACAAGCGTTTCCACAGTTGTACCAAGAGCCGTTGCCAGTTCAACACCAAGAACAATATTCGGAATCCTGCTACCCTGTTCACATCTTGCTACAAGGGACTGATTGACACCCACTTTTTTTGGCAAGTTCTGCCTGTGATACACCGTTTTCTTCCCTTATTTTCTTAAGATTTTCCGAAAATGCCATATACTCACTCCTTTCACTGAATTATGACAAAGTCATTGACATTGTGAACAAAACAATATATAATCAAGTTGTCAATACTTTACTATATTATTTACTCTCTTTGTCTGAGTTTTCGTTTACTCTTTTATGACCTCGTCATTATTATATCGCAAAATTTTGAGATTGTAAAGTTTAAATCGTAAAATTTTGCGGTTTTATTATTTTATACAAAGAAAGGAATTTATTTTATGTATACTGCACAAACCACTATCAATCGCATACAATCTCTAATTAAAGAAAAGGGGCTAACACAAAAAAGTGTACTTTTAGATTGTGGTATCAACGAAAATACACTCAAAAGAATGACAGACAATAAAGGAATATCATCTTTTTATCTTGCTAAAATAGCCGATTATCTTGACTGTTCTGTAGATTATCTTCTTGGTCGTACCGATACGCCACAAGTTTCTCAAAATAATGTTATACATACGGGCGATATAACAGGTAACCATAATGCAAATATCAATTCAAAAGACAATTCAGATACACAGGAACTGTTAGAGCTGATTAAAAGCTTACCGCTTGTAAAACGTGCAGAAGCTATCATATTGATTAATGATTTAAAGAAAAAAGAAAATGGTTAGAGGTGAATTATTATGGGATTATCGGATATTTTTAAAATTGGTGAATATAAAGCTGAAATTGAGCGATTAAGAACAGAAAATCACACGCTTCTTCAACAGCTTGAAATAAAATCCAAAGAATGCAATAATCTTAATGAAGCCCTTAACAATCTTGGATATAATGATTATAATCAGGTACAACAAGCCACTAAGGCACTTCAAATGAGATATGATGCTCAGCAACAACAGTTTGAAAACACTGTAAAATCAAACGAGCAAATTGTTGAAAAGTTGCAAAGCGAAATTTTTCAATTAAATCAAGATATTGAAAAAAGCGAAAAGCGTTTGAAAACAACAATTAATAAAATTAATCGTTCAAAAGAGCTTTATCAAAGTATAGATTTTGCTATAACACAATTCTTTGAGAATGAACCTCAATTACAAAATATAAAACTTCCTTATTACGATTTAGAAATACTTGAAGAATTTAGTCCGTCTGTGATACTGAAATTACATCATATGGATATCAAAAGCCTGAACAAAGCTTTTAAGGAAAACAATACACTTATCGAAAAGGTGATGAAACAGTATCAGGGACGATATACAACTAAAGCAAACAGAGCTATTTATGAATTGATGGTAATTGCGTTAAAAGCTGAGTTACAAAATATCCTTTATAATCTTAAATATGATAAACTCGAAAATGCAGTTAATCAGGTCAAAGATGTATCTTCTAAATATTTAAAAATTGCCTCTGACGGTAATCAGAATATTGCTGGTACACTGACAAAATTCATCGGAGAAATAGAATACCTTTTTACCAATGCAGTTAAAATTGAATACAATTACTATGTAAAAAAAGAACAGGCAAGACAAGAACAATTAGCTATTCGTGAACAGATGAGACAAGAGGCAGAAGAACGCAAAGCACTTGAACAGGAAAAGAAAAAAGTTGAAAAAGAAGAACAAAAATATAAAAACGAAATTGATAAGGTCAAAGCACAATTATTATCAGCAAATTATGAAGAGACCGTAAAGTTAAATGCAAAAATATTAGAACTTCAAAACAAGTTACTTGAAGTAAATCAAAAGCGTGAAAGCATAACAGCATTGCAGAATGGTAAAGCAGGTAACGTATATGTTATCAGTAATCTTGGTTCATTTGGAGATAACGTCTTTAAAATAGGTATGACAAGACGCCTTGACCCTCTCGATAGAGTTAATGAACTAGGCAGTGCCAGCGTTCCCTTTAAATTTGATGTACATAGCTTTATTTTCTCAGAGGATGCTGTAGGTTTGGAAACCAAACTTCATCGTATGCTGAATAACAAAAGAGTTAATAAAGTAAATATGCGGAAAGAGTTTTTCTATTCAACAGTTGATGAATTGGAAGATTTAGTACATAAGATAGACCCGACCGCAGAATTTAGCAAAACTATGATAGCAGAAGAATATAATCAATCACTTTCTACCAATGAGGTATATACAAGCGAAATAACAGAAAACGAATTGTCAGACGATGATGATTAAAAAAGCCGTCCTGCTGTGATAGCAAAAATAACGCATAAAACGCAAAACACCCCTTACTTAAGATAAAAGTAAGGGGTTAAATACATAATAAATTATTTACAAAAACGTTGACACATAATTTATTACGTGTTATAATATAATTGTAAGGGGGAAAGCAAATGAAAAGTTATTCATCAAGGGAAGTTTTAAAATTACTTATTGCCGATGGTTGGTATGAAGTAGGTTGTGTAGGTGACCACCATCAATACAAACACCCTACAAAATCGGGAAGAGTTACTTTAACTCACCCACGAAAAGATATACCGATTAAAACATTGAAAAGTATTGAAAAACAATCAGGCATCATTTTTAAATGATACCTGCTTCCCCCCTAAACTTTTGTAATTATACGGAGGTACTAAAATGAAAGACCGATATTCATTTATAGCAATTTTCAATATGGCTGATGACGGAATTTCCATTGAATTTCCTGATTTGCCTGGCTGTCTTCCTTGTGCGGATACTTTGGATGAAGCTGTAAAAAATGCCCGTGAAGCTCTCGGCTTACACTTATGGGGAATGGAGCAGGATAATGAACCTATTCCCGAACCTACACCGATGAATGGCATAAAACTTTCTGAAAACGATGTGCCGGCTGTAATTGATGTGTTTATGCCTGCTTTTCGTGATAAACTGAATAACAGATTTGTTAAAAAAACATTGTCATTACCCGCTTGGCTTGCCGATTTAGCTGATAAAGACGGAGTAAACTGTTCCAAAATTTTTCAAAATGCCCTTATCGAATACTTGGGAGTAAACCAACCGTAAAAATCAAACCGTCCTGCTCTGATATGGAACAGGACGGTAAAAATATTGAGGTGCTAAAAATGATAGACAGCAATATGAAAATAGCAGCTGCATATATAAGAGTTTCGACAGATGACCAGATAGAATACAGTCCTGAAAGCCAGTTAAAGAATATCCTTAGCTATGCAAAAACACACGGTTATATCGTACCGAATGAATTTGTTTTTGTTGACGAGGGTATATCAGGCAAAAATACAAAGAAACGTCCTGCATTCAATAAAATGATTGGCACCGCAAAAATAAAGCCAAAGCCGTTTGATGCTATTTTGTTATGGAAATTCTCCCGTTTTGCCCGCAATCGTGAGGACAGTATAGTTTATAAGTCAATGCTCCGCAAGCAGCTCGGCATTGAGGTAATATCCGTTTCGGAAACTATAGGCGATGATAAGATGTCAGTTTTATTTGAAGCTATGATTGAAGCTATGGACGAATATTACAGCATAAACCTTGCGGAAGAGGTCAAGCGTGGTATGCTCGAAAAGGTTTCCAGAGGTGAAGCTGTATCCGTTGCACCATTCGGTTATAAAATGGTTGACAAAAAGCTTGTCGCAGATGAAAACACAGCTCCTATTGTTCAGATGATTTTCAATGATTTTCTACTGACAGGCAATAAAACAGCTATAGCAAGAAAACTGAACGGAATGGGTATTAAGACTATTCGTGGTAATAAATGGGAAAACAGGGGCGTTGAATATGTTTTAAATAACCCTGTCTATATAGGAAAATTAAGGTGGACACCAACAGGTAAAACAAGAAGAAATTATCATAATCCTGATACAATGATAGTTGACGGAGAACACGAACCTATAATATCGGATAAAATTTTTGAGGAAACTCAAAAGAAGAACATTCAAATTTTAAATTCATATAAGCCCTACGCAAGACAATCACCGGCACAATTTATGTTGAGAGGACTGCTAAGGTGCAGTAATTGCGGTGCAACTCTTGTAATGTCAGGAAACAAAAAATATCTTCAGTGCCACAACTACTCTAAAGGAAAATGTTCAGTATCTCATAGCATTTCAGTGGAAAAAGCAGCTTCAATGGTCCTGGATACTATGGAGATGTCATTTCGTGACGGTTCTTTCAAATTAAATATAAAATCTGAAAATAAAACTGAAACAGATACAATAAATTATGATGAACTTATAAATAAAGAAAAGAATAAGCTGAAACGTGCTAAAGAGGCATATGAGCAAGGTGTTTACACTCTTGAAGAATACGCTGAAAGCAAAAAAGCAATAACCTCGCACATAGAAACTTTACAGGCTCAAAAACCAAAGAAAGATGGTACTCCTATTCATGAACTAAAGAAAGAATTTATAAAAAAACATACCGAAACGCTTTACAAATTAAAAAGTACGGAGCTATCCGAACAAGAAAAGAATGAGTTGCTTCATACTTTTGTTGACGATATTATTTTCAAACGTTCGGACTGTACCTTTCAGTTGGTTTTTCATACTTAATTAATTATATCTTTTAGGAATATGGTGGACCTGACGGTGAACTTGGTGCATCGCTAAGATATTTGTCACAGCGTTATACAATGCCCTATCCCGAACTTAAAGCTGTATTAACAGATATCGGAACTGAAGAACTTGCACATTTGGAAATGGTAGGAACGATTATATATCAGCTTACACAAAACCTCACACCTGAGGAAATAGAAAAAGCGGGATTTCAGGATTATTTTGTAGATCACACTACAGGAATATATCCGACAAGTGCAAGCGGAGCACCTTACAATGCCTTTTCAATGCAAAGCAAGGGCGACCCTATCACTGATTTACACGAAAATCTTGCGGCAGATGTAAAATGTGGGTTGGGACAATAAAAAAACAATGACTCTACCCACTCATATAGAACAATCGAGCAAGGAATGGATAACTAACAATGCTATCTTAAATTGACCGTATGTAGTTTAGCAGACAGTGGTTCTACGATAGTTCCCTTTGCACTATATACAGAACACTAGTGTAGTAGCACGATTTCTTCCACCTTGCACCGTGTGGGATTATTTATCGGCTAAAATTTATCTATATCGAGGCTGGAACATTCAACTAATGTCTAAAATTTTACTAAAAAAGCAAGTGACAGAACGAAATTGTCACTTGCTTTTTATTAACACACCAACAATTCAAATAATCTATCAGAGACTATCTTTTTTCAGTAAACTCAGATATATATTTTTCCTGAATTACTCTGTTCATTTCTTCAAAGAAATATAAATCTGAAAAATAACTCAAATAAGGGGGATTAGACTTTCCGTCCAGATTATCACCATAACTATTAAAATCATTTTCGACATTGCAGTATGCCTTAATGCTGCTGTACAAAGCATTTTCCGTTTCAGAGTTGGGGGCGTACTGAGAATAGTATTTATCTAAATTGTCAAACCGCTCAATTCTACCATTGTCTTTGTTACGTTCTTTTTCTATAATAATTTCTCTTGCATACTGTTCAAATGTTTCTGATATTAAATCCCTCATTATTTTTTCGTAATATTCTGAGAAAGATTTGTTTTCAAAATATTCATCAATCCATCCATTAGAAGTATTTTTAATAGACGTAAGGTCAACATGTTTGACATCTTTGCCAACATAGTTATTTCGTAATTTTATAACCTCTTTTAAAAGCTCTTTGTAAAAATTAAAAACACCGCTTTTGAGAATTGTTTTCAGTTTTGATTTTCCATAATCAATACCTTCAGGAAATTCTAAATTTTTAATAATATCATTCTTAAGGTCTGTGCTATCTATATCGTCTTCAAGAAGTATTGTTTTTCCTTCGTACTTTGTAAGAGCAATAAATTTTTCAAGTATTTTTAGTTTTATAGTAATAGGGTTTGCCGTCATAAAATAATCAAAGAAAATATAATCAAAATCAAAATAATTTTTAAAATTCTGATTTTTTATCAATTTTTTTAAACCGTTAATCTCAGACAATCTGAATTTTGCATAAGTATGATTAATTCTAGTAACATTAAGTAACTTGTAATAATCATAATTAATATGAAAACAAAGAGCTTTTTTATCGCTATCATTTTTTATATCAATAATATAAGAAGTCATATATTCAGATGTTGAAACAAGATACAATTTGCGGTTATAAAAATTCTTATATCTAAACGAGTTATAATCAGGCATTTTATTGCTTGAACAACCGCATTTATAGAGAATTTTATCACGGTTTGTTCCCTTTGGACAGTTAAATATGCTAGGAGTTAAACATTCTGAACATATAGGAATATCACTTTCACTGGAAATAACAAAATACCTTCTTCCCCATTCCTGCAAATCATCACATAAACGAAGCATAAAAGCAATAGGGTTTTGATTAAATCTTGGTTGATAAAAATTACTTTTTGTTTTTTTATCCAAAATTTTAAAACCCATTGTGTGATTATATATTGCCACAGCAGCCAGTTCAATAGCACACTGCTTTTCCTCAGACAATGAAAAAATAATGCCACTGTTATAGAACTGTAAGAGAAATGCTATAGCTGAGTATGCACCATGGTCGTATTTTCCAGGCTTCTGTTCTTTCATAGCATCTCTTATTTCATTACGTGATACAATCGTAAATAACAGACTATTGCTTAACAATGAGGCGATTTGGTCAAAACTTTCAACCTCATTTTTTGTATACATATACAAAGTGGGGATATACTCTGATGTTCTGTTGCGGACATTTAAGAAGTGACATATCGGATACCCCATATCATGGAACAAGGCTGATAAAATAGATGATGCATAAATTACATATTTCATAAAATAATTTTCTGAATATGTATCTATATCTTTGTATTTGTTATAAATTTCTGGTGGCAGAGTATTACCACTGTGCATTCTTTTTTGTACTTTTTCAAGAATTGAATAAACTCCTTTACGATTTGATTTGAACTCAGACAATTTTTTCTGCGTAAAAAGTGATATTTTACTTATCGAACGATCGCTTAAAATTTTTTTTGCAGCTTCGTAAAAGCCGTGATTGCCAAGAAGTATCATCATTGAGTACATATCACGAATTTCGTGAATGAAATGATCTCTCTGATAATCATTTCTGTGTTCACGATAGTTTTGTGCAATATGCATATCCCATTCAAATTGAAAATAATCTTCATCAAACATTTTTTCAAGCTGAGGAATTCCCAAATACTGACTTATTAATTTTCTTTCTGTTTTATTAAAAATCTGCACATCACTTTTAACTACTCTCTGCGAGCCATAAACAAGTATAAGGTTGTCGCTTATAGAACTATTGGACTCTTTGTTAAGACTAGCTACTGTAAAAGTACTATCATATTCTATTAGTTCACTTTTAATATCCCACGGAATCCACTTTTTATAACAATCTTTAACTTTTTCATCCGAATTAGGAAAAACACAGTAAGGTTCGGTTGAATATTTTAACTCTACAGGATCAAAATCATCAAGAAAATTATACAGTTTTTCATAGATTTTTTCGTCTACATGACCATTCATTAAAAACGCTGTATGTAATTTTTTATTACTCATGACTTTTCTCCTGTTCCTAAAAATTCTTTAAATATATTTTCAATTTGAGTTTTAATTTTGCCTCTATCAAAATCCAAATTACTTTCTTCGACAAAAAAACTTTGATCAATTACCGTTATATCATTTAATAAGATGTTTGTATTGTTATTTTCTAAATAATCTTTATATTTATTATCATTAGGCGTATATTTATTTTTAATACTTTCTAATGCTGTTTTCTTTCTATATTCAACCTTAGCAACTTCTTTTTTTAATAAATTACTAATATCATTCAATATAAATGTTATATTTTCTTTTTTTAGTATCGAATTATCAAGGGAATATTGGGAATTTTCAAATAAATTATACACATAATTTAAGTTCGCTTCAAACGCTGCCACATTCAAATTGGAAACCATATACAGATAAATCTCATAATTATCTAATTTTTTATATAAAGGTGATCTTAGATTCATTAACAAATGTCGTACCATTCTTTCTGAATGTTTTTCGTATCCGGGGGGCAAATCAAAAATAATATCCGTAATTTCTTTTTCTAGTTTACCATCTGCATCATATTGAGGAGAACTTAGCTGGTATACTAATTGAAAAATTGTATTTTCAATTATATCCAAAGTTTCATCATCCATACTTGTTAATCTGTCAGGATCTACCATAACAACCTTTAACTGCTCATCTTTGGAAGCATCTTTAATATTCAGTCCAATAAGATAATTCTTGCCTGAGTTTTTCTCAAAATTATAGAATAAATCATTTAAAAACGTAATACTGCCTTTATCGTTATCTTTAATATACTCGTTATCTTTAATATACTCGTTATCTTTAATATACTTGATGTTATTGGAATACCATGTCGAACCACATATATCTAAATCTATTATTACAGGACAATGATTAGCCTGCTTTCTTAAATAGTTCGCAAGATATAAACTAACAGTAGTTTTTCCACAGCCGCCTTTTACGGAATTCACAACATGAAAATTTAACATAAAAAATTCCCTCCATATGTCAACGTATTTATAATAAAGCTATTAGCACAATAAATTATTTTTATTATAAAAAATTTAATTAATTTTAACATCTTTCCATATTATTATATAATTGAAGTCACAGTAAGTCAATAAAAAAGTGAAAAAAGTCAAATTTCGTGAATTATAAACATAGTAAATATATAATTATTGTATATTCAGATAAAATTTTCAAAAAAATAACAACAGCACTCTCTCATATATAGCCAAGTATATGAAAGTGTGCCGTTGTTTCTGATTTAATATATTTACAACTTAAATTTCTTCTAATGCTTTTAATGCGTTTAAATAAATTCTGCTCCTTGTATAATTCATTTTTTTACAAGATTCAACAATATTTTTTAACACATGCTTTTTCATGTTGCTCGTATCAAAAATTTTTTCAGCTAAACGTAAAGAGTGTATCGTTCCTATGTTTATTTCAGAGCTTCTAATTAGTCTGCTAAAAAGTGCATAGTAAAGCCTCTTATCTCTGAAACAATGTGTTTCATTTGAAAGATCTAAAGTTTCCGAATTATAATTATCGTTCCAATTCAGAACAAAGCTTTCTGTGTCTTTTTCTTTTCTTCTTAAACGATAAAAATAAATAAATAACATAGTATTTACATCCTGTGCTGCACTTTTGACATTCATTTCAAATCCTGTCTTTATAACACTGTCTCCAAAATCATTTTTGTCAGAAAATACCCCCTCTTTGTAAAGCATATGGATAAATGGATATATTTTATTATAAATATTTTTCTTTAACTCTTCAACTTTATTAATGTCATTATTAAAAATTTCTTTTAAAAATCCAATTCCTTTAGAAAAACGTACAGAAATATCTATTTCGTCTAGTTTTAAATGCAAATGCAATACTATAATAACAGATCTGAGTAATTTAAAATAGTTTTCCGGAGATATGACATTCGGAAACAAGCTCTGTATTTCATCTCTGAGTGTTATAAAGGCGTATGAAACTGATATATATTTTAAAACAGACCATAAACGAATTTTAATATTTATATCAGAAGTTCCAACGTCCAATTTTGATAGTTTCTTATTGCAAAAATGCGAAATAGTGAACTGCTTTCCTCCATATATTTCTTCTCTTGTTGAAGGATATGAAGCTAAGAAAGAATAGTCCACACCATCTCTCTCAGACGTAAAAATATATACATCTTTTCTTTGATTTTCTGGGAAATTCTTAACATATTTTTCTAATTCCCGTAAAATGTCATCTTTAAAAACTCGTGAAATATCTCCTGCTTTAATTGAGTCTGAAGATGTTATCCGATTGAATTGTGTATCTAATTCCTGCATAGTAGTTCTTCTATATGAATCCAAAACATCTTTATCATAATTTCTTAACTTTTCTCTTTGAACGCTACTACAATAAAAATCTAACAACCCATCGTTTTTTAATTCATAACTCTCATCAGTCAGCCAAGGGCAATCAATAATAAACATCATATCATTGTCTTGGCATAATTTCTTTAATCGATGTTTTGAAAAATAAAATTCTGAAAAATAATCTGTTTCTACAACTTCTATTTCTCCAACGCTTCCATTTATTTTATAAGCGAGTATCGGAGAGCTTCTTTCGCTCCATCGAATAGAATTTACCACATCTCCTTTATTTACATAATTTTTAATACGTAAATCTATTGGAACATAAGCCTTGCTGTCGCTGTTATTGTCACTATCATTATCATTAACATACCAGTCCATAATAACTCTCAGCAGATCTGCTAACTCTCTGTTGTCACAATTTTCTTCTTTCAGATTATATGACTGCTCTGTATGCCCTATGATAGCTATTTTTATGAGCAATTTTTCAGGTAAAATCTCGTTTTTTAAATCCTTAATTCTATTCTCTATATGACCAGTAATCTTTTCGAAAAGACGCAAAGGCTTTATTTCTTCTATACTTGAAAGCTCATTATATGGCAACGATATTAAATTTCCCGAATGACGGTTTAAAGTTACTCTGTAATTTGTGAATTGATTATATGATGTAAATCTCGTAAAAGAGCGAACCATCTTATTAAGAAATATCTCTGTTCTAAGCTTCTTCAAATCAGGAATTCTATTCAGTCGATTCTGATTATCTACAATATTATAAATAGCTCTCTGAAACGTATCGCACGCATAAGGACTACAAATACTATATAAAGCATATCCTTTATCCTGCATTTCTTTTATTGCTTCATCGTTCATTTCTTCACTTTTCCAAGGTATTTTTCCGATGCAATTTAATGCCTCCAATGTCTTGGATTTACGAAACAACAAACTATTAATACTCGTATTTTGGATATTAAAAATATATTTTTTCGATATATCAAAGTATTCATTTAGAAATTTATTAGCCACATCATTATCATATACGGAAATTCGATCTCCGGCAGAACGAATGTACTCATATATTTTTATAATTTCATCTGAAATATGAACATTGCCTCCTTCGGAAAGCTCCATAAATCTTATATCATAATGATCCTCATGTAAAAATTCCGACAACGTTGAAACCAAACATGAAGAATAACCTTTCCACGAAAACGATACAGTATCATGCAAAGGTTTAGTTTTGTACTTATTAAAGATTTTATCATTATTAAATACTTCTAAAATATGGTCAAGACTAAGGTGATCTTCATTATTCTCTTGACTACTCATTGTATTTAATATATATCTCATATAAGAAGAAATCGGTGAATCGTTAAATCCATTTTCCTCCATTTCTGAATGAACAGATTCCCAAGAATTTAAATCTATGCTTTCCAAAAGACAACACTCTCCCAATTATAAACCTACGAATTAGCAAGTTTATATTTTCGTGATTATGTGCGATAAATATAATTTGTTTATCACACCAAACAAAGTGAGAGTTTTTAAAAGCTTATTTAACTTGATTCACAATTAAAAATCAATTCGTACAGTTTTTTAAAATTCCCCCACTTATAGTATAATATAAAGCCACTTTACTATATATTGTATCAAGTTTGATTAAAAGCGTCAATATAAATTATGACGATTTTATTTAATTTTTTTGTTAATTTTACACAATAAAAAATTATTATCTCGTTGGCAGATTATGAAACTTTGAGTGTATATCATTCATTACCCCATTAGCACCTAACGAATGATACTGTTGCCATAGATTCTCAAAGTTTTCTCTGGCATATATCGGAGCATATCCTTTTTCGCTCCAATGATTATAGTCGTTTATCATTTGCCCTCTCAACATAGCTTGCAACCCCATCTTCAAAGCAGTATATTGTTCATTCTGCTTTATAACGATACGATATAGCCAAACAAGTGCCGATAACATTGACGGCACTCCAAGAAAACTAAGCCACTGATACCACTCCATTAAAAACACTCCTGTCTATATTATATCTAAGTTCCCACATAATTATTTGTTTTTGCATACACTTTCCTCAATTTTGGTGTTAATCCAGTCTTCAAAACTTCCATAATTATCTTTAACAGCATTTGCAACTTCTGTAGTAAGTAAGCAGCATATTTTTTCCTTGGATTTATTATAGTAAATGACAAATAAAATAACCTATTTAAAAATAACCCATGGAGATGTATAATAAAATAGGGTGATGACGAATGAATAAACGGACTTTTATACATAAACCATCAGAGTTATTGAGAATAGGGAAAGAGATTGTAAAACAATCAGATGACCAAAGGTACATTCGAAAGGTAACACTTGTTAATATGATGCTTGAAAGAAAAATGAAAGCAGAAGAGATCAGTGAACTATCTGGTGTAACCAGAAGAACACTTTCGGGGTGGGTAAAAATATAGTAAACGACAATTTAAAATACCTAATAATTGTCAAATTTAAAAGAGCATAAAGACTTAAGCCAAGTGTTTGGAGCATTGAACAACGAATAATACTCGTCAACAGCCTGTTCCAACTCATGAA